>ULYE01000927.1_pt1 | contig 11572 bp, 9 predicted proteins | sample 1961921 | NCBI WGS metagenome assembly ULYE01 (sample SAMEA4835856, study PRJEB28245) | human gut metagenome | biome: gut microbiome; material: fecal sample | place: Denmark | collected 2008 | reverse complement strand
GGTCTGCATCAGCATATTCGTCAGCACGATGGTGGCTACCAGAGGGAAGCTGATAACCTGCCACTTCAGGGCAACGGACCCCACGGCTACCACGCTGGCATCATCACGGAAGAGTTCGATGATAGGCTCGGAGAAAAGAAAACCGAAAACGGCACAAACCGCCAGAAATACCGTGCCGCATTTGATGCAGAAAAAGAAAGCCTCCTTCACGCGGTCGTACAATTTGGCTCCATAACAGAAACCGCAGAGCGGCTGGAAACCCTGACCCAGTCCGATGACCACGGCATAGGTGAAGAACGAGATTCTCGTCACGATACTCATACCCGCAATGGCTGCATCTCCATAGGCTCCGGCAGCCACATTCAGCACCAGCGTGGCGATGCTTCCCAGGCCCTGTCTTGATAAGGAAGGCGTGCCGCCAAAGATAATCTCCTTGAAGTAAGTCCCGGTTGGCGTGAAGTTGTGCAGATGGATTCGGATGTTCTGACCCTTGTGTGACATCCAGAAGAGCATGGCGCAGCCGAAGCACTGGCTGATGAGGGTGGCGATGGCGGCACCCGTGATGCCCATGGCAAAATAAAGGATGAGCAGTGGGGCTAGGATGAGGTTGAGCAGCACTCCTGACATGATTCCCTTCATCGCATACATCGTGTTGCCCTGGAAACGCATCAGGTTGTTGAGTGTCAGAGAGGTCGTCATGAAGGGAGCGCCCAGCAGAATGATGCCGAGATAGCGCTCGGTATAGGGCTGGATGGTGGGGGTGGATCCCAGAAGAATACAGAGCGGTGTCAGGAAAAGTTGTCCAAGAATAGCGATGAAAAGTCCCGTCAGAAAGCTCAGTATGAAGCCCGTAGCCGCCATCTTCTTCGCCTTCTCCACCTCCTTGGCTCCCAGCATTCGGGAGATATAGTTTCCGGCACCATGACCATAGAAGAAACCAACAGCCTGGATTACAGCCATCATAGCGAAGGAAACGCCTACTGCTGCCACGCTCTGGGTATTGATGCTGCCCACGAAGTAGGTGTCGGCGAGGTTGTACATACTCGTCGATAACATGCTGATAATGGTAGGAATCGCCATCGTAAAAATCACCCGATGCACCGGTGCATGGGTCAGGAATGTATAATTATCTCTTGATTTCTTCATATCAGCCTGCAAAGTTACTGCTTTATTTCCGAAAGGTGGGAAATATTCGATGATTTTAACGCTCGGCAGGAAAAAAAACAATGATTTCGTTTGCCATCTCGGAAAAAACTCGTACTTTTGCACCGTTTTTCTGATGATACATTATTATAAAAAGAAAAATCAGAGCAAAAAAGTTTTAGAAAAAAATCAGATCAATGAGTGATATTAGAATCATACCCGTTACTACCAAGAAAGGATTGAGAACTTTCATACAGTTCTATTACGACCTTTATGAAGGTAGCAAATATGCCGTTCCTTACTTGCGTTTTGACGAGTGGAATACATTGAGCAAAGACAAGAATCCAGCCTTCGATTTCTGCGAAGCGCAATATTTCCTGGCTATCGATTACAGCATCCCGAAGGTGGTAGGCCGCATTGCCGCCATCATCAACCATTGTGCCAACGACCAGTGGAACAAGAAGCAGGTGCGCTTCGGATGGTTCGACTTTATCGATAACCTGGAAGTTTCCAGTAAGTTGCTGGATGCCGCAGCCCACTGGGGCAGAGAGCGTGGCATGGAAGAATTGGTAGGACCACTTGGCTTTACCGATATGGACCGCGAAGGAATGCTCATCGAAGGATTCCACGAGAAATCTACCATGTACGTCAACTACAATTATCCTTATTATCCCAAGCACATGGATGCACTGGAGCTCTTCCTGAAGGACAACGACTGGCTGGAGTACCGCATCAAGGTGCCTGAGGTAACCCCTCCGAAATTTGCCAAGACAGCCCAGTTCATCGAGAGCCGCTATAATCTGCACGTGCGCAAGTTTACCAAGCACGAACTGGTTCAGGGCGGCATGGGCAAGGAGATTTTCCACATCGTCAACGAAACCTACAAGAATCTCTACGATTTCCAGCAACTCACCGACCGACAGATCGACGGGTATGTGAATTCGTATATCAAGATGGCGGATATGAACCTCATCACCGGTGTGGTAGATGGCAACGACAACAACCGCCTGATCGGTTTCGGCGTATCCTTCCCATCCATGACCGAGGCGCTGCAGAAGAACCGCAATGGCAAGCTCCTCCCTTGGGGATGGCTTCGGCTTCTGCGGGTGATGAAGTGCCATGCCACTGATACCGTGGATCTGGTGCTCATCGGCGTGCTGCCGGAATACCGCAGCAAGGGTGCCAATGCCCTCATCTTCGCCGACCTCATCGAGCAGTACCACCGCTACGGTTTCAAATGGGCGGAGGCGATGCCGCAGATGGAGAGCAACAAGGGTGTGCAGAGCCAGTGGCAGTATCTGGAAAGCGTGCAGCACCGTCGCCGCCGCTGCTACAGAAGAAAGTTATAGAAATTTGAAGAAAAATAAAAATAATTAGAAATAGATAGAATGAGATTTGCAGTTATAGCCGCAGGCGAGGGAAGCCGATTGGCACAGGAAGGCGTGGAACAGCCTAAACCCCTGGTGCCGGTATGCGGCGAACCGATGATAGAGCGCCTTCTACGCATCTTCGTAGATTGCGGTGCTACCGAAATCGTAGTGATTGTCAACGAATGGAGCACGGCGGTGCGTGAACATCTGGAGCAGATGAAGCTGCCGGTGCCTCTGCGTCTGGTGGTGAAGACCACTCCTAGTTCCATGCACAGTCTGCATGCCCTCTCGCCTTATCTCCGTGGCGAGCGCTTCTGCCTCACCACCGTGGATACCATCTTCCGTGAGGAGGAATTCAAGAAGTATATCCGTCACTTCCAGGAGGCAAAGGATATTGACGGTTGCATGGCTGTCACCCCATACGTGGATGATGAAAAACCGCTGTGGGTTGGTGTGGAGAAGCAGGAGGATGCCGAGGGTGCCAGTCTGCTCGACAAGCAGGGATCGCACAAGAAGCCCCGAATTACGGGCTTCCATGATAAGCAGGAGGGCGATGACCATCTGATTTCGGGTGGCATCTACTGCCTGGGCGACAAGGCGCTCGATGTGCTCGACCACTGCATGGAGCAGGGCATGAGCCGTATGCGCAACTTCCAGCGCCAGCTGGTGGTAGAGGGATTGAAGCTGGAGGCTTATCCTATCAACAAGATTCTCGATGTAGATCACAAGGAGGATATTGCGAAGGCCGAGGCTTTCATCCATCCGCTGGAGGGTAAGACCTTGGTGGGTGTATGCCGCGGCAACGAGTTCTCGCCTAATTGCGTGGATAACGATGCTGCCATCATGAATGCCGTAAAACAGCAGCTGGAGGCACTCGGTGCGAAGGTGATGCTGATGTGCGAGAAGGAATTCTGCCGCAAGGCTGCCGTGTTGGAGAGAGCCTACGGATGGCCTCGCTGCCGTGTGACAGTGGGCGTGGATGGCTTCTTCTCGATGGCACGCAGCAAGCAGGCACTCGATATTCTCGGCAGAATAGAGGAGGAAGGCGTATTGGTGGTGAACTCCAGTCTGGGTGTAAACCGCTGCATCCGCCGCATCATGACCGAGCGTTTCATCGCCGGAGGCATCGCTACTCCCGAGAGCCGCATCATCGGCAGAAACGGAGAGATGGTGAAGGATATCCACTATCCTTGCTGGCTGAAGCGTGGCGACGGCTGTGCGCAGCAGAAGGAGGATACCTGCTATGTGCAGAACGATCAGGAGGCTGAGGCGCTGCTGAAGGAATTCTGGCTGCGCGGCATCACATCGGTGGTGGTGAATGAGCATCTGAAGGGCGACCTCATCAAGTTCTACGGCGTATCGGGTACCGATTTCTTCTATTGGTTCTATCCATCGAAATGCGGCCATCGCTCCAAGTTCGGACTGGAGGTGATCAATGGCGAGGCTCAGGGCTTCGCCTTCGATGCCGAGGCTCTGAAGGCTGAGGCTGACAAGGCTGCCGACATGCTGAATGTGCCGGTATATGGCGGCGACTGTGTGGTCAGCGAGGATGGCTGCATCCGCATTATCGATTTCAACGACTGGCCTAGCTTTGCACCATGTCGTGATGAGGCTGCGTTCTATATAGCAACAAAAATGATACAAGAATAAAAATAAAAAAGATGAATCAGGAATTTAAGGCTTCTCTGAAATCAGCGGATACCGAGGAGCACATTGATATTTACTTCTATCGCCCCATTGGCTACCAGTGGGCGCGATTCTTCCGCATGCTTCACGTCACCCCAAACGTGGTGACCATTCTTTCCATCTTCCTCGGCGTAGGAGCGGGCATCTGCTTCTATTTCGACGATTTGGCAATCAACATCTTGGGCATCTTCTTGCTCATTTGGGCAAACGTATATGATAGCTGCGATGGTCAGCTGGCACGACTCACCAATCAGAAGAGTGCCCTGGGCAGAATCCTGGATGGCGCTGCTGGCGACTTCTGGTTTGTCAGCATCTACTTCGCCATCTCCTTCCGTCTGATGCCGGAGTGGGGCTGGAAAATCTGGGCACTCTGCATCGTTGCCGGTTTCGGATGCCATGCCATTCAGAGCCGTCTTGCCGACTACTACCGTCAGATTCACCTCTTCTTCCTGAAAGGAAAGGAGGGAAGCGAACTGGACGATGCCAGCAAGCAGGTAGAGCTGTGGAAGCAGATGAAATGGAAGAAGGAGCCAGTGCAGAAACTCTTCCAGTTCTTCTACAAGAACTATACCTTGGGACAGGAGCGGGATACTCCTATCTTCCAGATATTCAAGAGAAATCTGCGCGAAAGATATCCGCAGCAGTTGCCTGAGCAGTTGCGTGCCGACTTCCGTGCGGGCAGTCTTCCACTGATGAAATATGCCAATATCCTTACCTTCAACTGGCGCAGCATCACGCTGTTCATCTCTATCCTGATAGGTCTCCCATGGCTTTATCCGGCTATCGAGATTACCGTGTTCAGTCTGATTTTCTTCTATATGAGAGGAACCCACGAGCGTCTTTGTCTGAAGCTCAACCAGAAGGTCCTGAAGGGAGAGTACGAGGTATAAACGAATAACAAGTTCATTTATGAATAACAAGTTTAGAAATATATTCATGGCGTTCGGTATCATCGCCATCATCATCATGCTCTGCACGATGGATATGGACTATACCGATATCTGGCGCTATCTGAAGCAGGCGGGCATCTATTTCCCGCTGATTCTCGGTCTGTGGCTCGTGGTTTATTGGGTGAACACCATTTCCTGGTGGCTCATCATCAACGACGAGGGTAGGGTAAAGGAACTCTCGTTCTGGCGAGTATATAAGCTCACCGTGAGCGGATTTGCCCTGAACTACACTACTCCCTGCGGATTGATGGGCGGCGAACCTTACCGCATTATGGAGCTGAAGCCTTTTACGGGTGTGAGCAAGGCTACATCATCGGTCATTCTCTATGTGATGATGCACATCTTCTCCCATTTCTGGTTCTGGTTCCTTTCGGTATTTCTCTATATTGCCCTGTATCCGATAGGTGTCCCTATGGGCATCATGCTGGGCTTCATCGCAGCCTTCTGCCTGCTCGGCATCTACTTCTTCGCCCGCGGCTACAAGACGGGAATGGCGCAGAAGGGCATCCGCCTACTCACTCATATTCCTTTCGTGAAGAACTGGGCTAAGCGGTTTGAGCAGGAGAAGCAGGAGACCCTGGAGCAGATAGATTCGCAGATAGCCCTGCTGCATGGTCAGCATAAGAGCACCTTCTACAGTTCCCTCTTCTTCGAGGTGATGGCGCGAGTGCTCCAGAGCCTGGAGATTTATCTTATCCTGAAGGCTTTTGCGGCGGATATCAGCATCGCAGACAGCATTCTGATTCTTGCCTTCTCATCGCTTTTCAGCAATCTCATCTTCTTCTCTCCTATGCAGTTGGGAGCCCGTGAGGGTGGTCTTGCCTTGGCGGTGGATGGTCTGCATCTTACGGGTGCCCTGGGCGTATATACCGGTCTCATCACCCGAATCCGTGAGCTGGTATGGATAGCCATCGGCATTCTGCTCATCAAGGTGGGAAACAAGGATCTGAAGAAGATTCAGGAAGAATACGAGGCTGATCAGAAGAGCCAGCAGCAAACAATTAATAAAGGAAAATAATGAAAGTACTGGATATAAAAGGAATCATTTTTGATTATGGTGGCACGCTCGATACCAGGGGCGACCACTGGTCGGAAGTGCTGTGGCAGGGCTACGAGCATTTCGGCATCGGTGTGGCTGATGACGAGGAAGTAGAGCCAGGAGTAAGTATCCACAAGCAGGCGTTTCGCGATGCCTACGTGTATGGTGAGCGAGCACTGGCTGTGAATCCCATCGTGACTCCTGATTTCCATTTCGAGGATATTCTCAGAGAAAAACTGATCCTGGAATTGAATTTCCTGGCAGGAAAGGAATTGCTGGAGACAGGAAAGGATGATTCTGAGAAACAGGCGAAGCTTGGGAATCCCGGAAAAGATTCTGATACTTCATCAGAAAGCCTTTTCCTCTCCCTTTCTGATTCAGAAATCCAGCAGATTGCTGTGGATATGGCTCGCTATATCAATGCCAAGACCCTTGCTCTTCTGAATGAAAACAAGCAGGTGTTGGAGTATCTGAAACAGAATGGTTATCCAATGGTGCTGGTTTCCAATTTCTACGGCAACATCAATCAGGTATTGAAGGATGCAGGAATTGATGGCTATTTCGAGGACGTGATAGAATCGGCAGTAGTGGGGGTGCGCAAGCCGAACCCAGCCATCTTCGCCCTCGGAGTCTGCGCCCTCGATCTTCCTGCCTCTCAGGTGCTGGTAGTGGGCGATACCTATGGCAAGGATATTATTCCTGCCCACAAGCTGGGTTGCCACACCCTATGGATCAAGGGATTGCAGTGGGAAGAGAAGAAGGTGGATGAATCCATTCCCGATGGCATCATCAAGAAACTCTCCGAGATGGAGGGATTTCTGAAAATCTCATAAAAAACTGAAATATATAATAGGTTTTTGCAGCTATTTACGAATAATGTTATAACTTTGCATCCTGAAAGTAGAGAATGATTAATAATGGGCGCAAGGCCCCTATATATATAATAAGGTAATGAAAGGTATAAGAAAATTGTATTTGGTGCTCGTCCTCCTGGTGGTTTCTACACTCCAGATGATGGCGCAGCAGAAGATAACAGGTCGTGTCATCGACGATGACGGCTTTGCCGTATCGTATGCAAGCGTGCAGTACAAGGGACACAAGATTGCCGTTTCCAGTGATGGAGAAGGTAAGTTTACCATCGAAAAGAAGCCGGGACTGATGCTTACCGTCAGCGCTCTGAGCTACAAGACCGCAACGGTCAAGGTAGATGAGAAAACCAGCTTCCTCGAAATCAAGCTCAAGGACGATTCCCACAAGTTGGGAGAAGTCGTGGTGAAGTCGAAGAAGGGAAGATACAAGCGCAAGGATAACCCTGCCGTGGAACTCATGCGACGTGTCATCGCTGCCAAGAAGAAGAGCGACCTCAGCAACTATGATTATTATCAGTATGATAAATATCAGAAGATTACCCTCGCACTCAATGATATCACCAAGGAACAGATGGAGGGAAAGTTCTTCAGCAAGCGACAGTATCTCCTCGACCAGGTAGAGCTTTCGCCTTACAACGGCAAGCTTACCCTGCCGGTAAGCATCGATGAGACCGTTTCGCAGCACGTATATCGCAAGGACCCGAAGAGCGAAAAGGATATCATCAAGGGTCAGCAGAGCAATGGTATCGGACAGGTGATCCAGACCGGAGAAATCCTGAATACAGCCATCAAGGATGTCTTTACCGATGTGGATATCTATGATGACTACGTGCGTCTGCTCCAGTATCCGTTCCCATCTCCGCTGGGCAGAACAGCCATCAGCTTCTATCATTATTATATAGAAGATACGGTGTATGTGAACCGCGACCTCTGCTATCATCTGCAGTTTATCCCTGCCAACAGTCAGGACTTCGGATTCCGAGGCGAGCTCTTTGTGCTTGCCGACAGTACCCTGCACGTCAAGAAATGTAATCTCTACATGCCTCACAACTCAGCCGTCAACTGGGTGAAGGATATGAAGATTGAGCAGGAATATACCAAGCTCGACAATGGCGAGTGGGTGCTCACCAAGGATGATATGATAGCAGAGATGCACATGAACAAGCTGCTGCAGGACCTGCTGGTGGTGCGCAACACCCGAATCACCGATTACGCCTTCGACCCTTTGCCGAAGATGCTCTTCAAGGGCAAGGCGAAGGTAAGGCATGATATGGATGCGATGAACCGTGATGAGGCTTACTGGAACAAGTACCGACAGGTGGGGCTCACCAAGAGTGAGTCGTCGATGGACAGTTTCATCCACCGCATGGAGAATTCCAAGGGATTCAAGTATATCATCTTCGGCGTCAAGGCACTCATGGAGAACTATGTAGAGATAGGAAGCGGAGGAAAGGATGGCAGAAAGAGCCTCTTCGACCTCGGACCTATCAACACCTTCCTCTCCAACAACTACGTGGATGGCGTGCGCCTGCGTCTGGCAGCCCGCACCATGGCGGCACTCAATCCTCATTTCTTCTGGGATGGATATGGCGCCTACGGTACGAAGAGCCACAACTGGTACTACGGTCATCTCTTCACCTATTCGCTCAACAAGAAAAAGAACAGTCCGTTCGAATTCCCGATGCGCAAGTTCGTCTTCGAGATTGGTCACGATATCACCTCTCCATCCGATGACAACCTGCTGCACAACAAGGATAACTTCTTCATGACCATCCGTGCTGCTACGCAGGACCAGATGTATCTCTATCAGCGACAGAAGTTCAGCTTCGTCTATGAGACCGACTGGGGACTCCGCTTCGATGCGGGAATGAGATGGCAGAGCAACCGCACCGTGGGCAATCTGCATTATTTCAAGGTGAACACGGGCGAGGAAGTAAAGAAGATACGCACCACCGAGGCATCTGTGGGCATCGACTACAACCCAGGTGTTACCTATGTCAACACCAAGCAGCAGCGATTGCCTATCAATCTCGACAGTCCTGAGCTCACACTCCGCCATTCCATGGGTCTGGACGGATTCATGGGCGGTCAGTATCAGAGCAACCTCACCACGCTGGGCATCTACAAGCGCCAGTGGCTGGGCAGCTTCGGATATGTGGACTTCAACATCGTGGGCAAGATGCAGTGGAACAAGGTTCCATTCACCATGCTCGTCCAGCCACCAGTCAACCTCTCCATCTTCGAGCAGGAGGCAACCATCAGTATGATGAAAGACTGGGAGTTCCTGAGCGACCGCCAGCTCTTCTGGTCGGTAGCCTGGGATATGAACGGCAAGCTTCTCAACCGCATTCCGCTCATCAAGAAGCTGAAGTGGCGCGAGTATGTAGCCGTGAAGGGAGTATGGGGACAGCTCACCGACAAGAACAATCCGGTGAAGAATACATCGGATGACGTGATTTTCAAGTTCCCTAACAACTCCTATACCTTTGGCAACACGCCATATTGGGAGGTGGTAGCCGGTGTGCACAACATCTTCAAGTTCTTCGGAATCGATTATGTGCGCCGTATCAACTACCTGAATCATGCCAATGTAGATAAGTGGGGCATCCGAATGGGATTCCTCATGTCATTCTAGGAAAGATAAAACAGGGAGAACATAGCCTTTTGCTATGTTCTCTCTTCATAAAAGTTTGGTCATAAAAGAGTATATAACAACATAAAAGAAGGAGATTTGCTTATGAAGATTCTATTGGCAGATAAGCAGGATATCACGCGTGCCGGACTGACATACGTGATAGAGAAAATGGAAGGATTGGAAACCAAGTATGTGGAAGACAAGACAGAGCTGATGCTTGCCTTGCGGGAAAACGAAGATACGGTGGTGATAGTCGATTACACGCTTTTCGATATCAATGATTCCGCCGAACTGCTCATTCTCAACCAGCGCTTTCCCTATACCCGATGGCTGCTGTTCAGCGAAGACCTGAGTGCCGATTTCGTGCGTGTGCTCATCGCCAGCAGCTGTATGTTCAGCGTGCTCCTGAAGGAGAGTTCGCTGATGGAAATCAAGGAGGCGATACGCTTCTGCGTGGACAGCAAGCGTTTTGTCTGCCAGCGAATGATGGAGGTGCTCCTTACTCCGCCGCAGGAAGCAGAAGAAAAAGTGAATCTCACCAAGACCGAAACCGAGATTCTCAAGGATATCGCCCTGGGTATGACTACCAAGGAAATCGCCGAGAAGCGTTTTTCCAGTTTCCATACCGTGAATACCCACCGGAAGAATATCTTCAGAAAGCTCGGTGTGAACAACGTGCACGAAGCAACAAAGTATGCACTTCGCGCCGGACTGGTAGATTCTGCGGAATATTACATCTAGAAGAAATAAACTGTTATAACAATTTTATAAACTCTAAAAACAAACTAAATGAAACCAACAAAGACATTATTTGTTACGGCTGCATTGATTCTGGGCGCTATGGGTGTTTCGGCAAGTGCATCATCGTCTTGCGAGGTCACGGCACGCTCCGTGCCGAATCCATAGACTTACAACAAGCTATTATCAAATTATAAAAACAAAAAAAGCATGCCAAAGTCGAAATGACTTTGGCATGCTCATTTAAGTTACATACAGCTCGTCACGCCCAGAGAGGCGGCAATAGCAGTCAAGATAGATAGTACTATCTGAAATACAGTTTTCCAGGTTTCTTTCTTCATAGGCAGTTTTTTTAGTGATTAATGATTTACAAACTTACGTTGTCGTCGCCGCTATCGGTTCCGCCGCCAGTGCCCTGGCTAGTGCCACCGCCGCCCTGCGATGTTCCGCCGTTGTCCTTGTTGGTCTCGCCGCCAGCACCCTGGCTGTTATTGCCACCGCCCGGCGTGTTCTCTGTTCCACCGCCGTCATCAGCTCTGGTGGTATAGTCATCGTATGCCACGATCTTGGTGAGCTTCTTAAGCTCGGCATTGCTCCAGCTCTTTGTGTTTCTCACAATCAGATGCACGCCCAGCACGCTAGCCGCCGTCACCTTCTCCTTGCTCACCTCGCCACGCGAAGTCATACCGATGGAGAACAATCCGAGGTCGGAGAAACGCACGCTCTTGCCATCCAGAATCAGATGCTTCAGGCAATCCAGGGTATCCATCAGCACACCGTGGATGGTGCCTCGGCTGTATGGAGAGTTGTGCTCAGAAATATGAGTCACAAAGTCCTCGAAATTCATCTCACGGTCGTTCACGGCAGTAGCATACCAGAGCTTCTTACCAGCGTTCTCACCCGTCTGAGGGGTACGCATAATCTTACGATACTTACTAGTTCCTTGTCCCATAGTCAATCAGTTTTTTAAAGGGTTAATAATTATTTTTAGACAGTGCAAAGAAAGTGCAAACGAGCGCAGAGTCAAGCTTGCTTGAACTATGCCGAGTGCAGCCTTTCTTCTAACGACAGTGCAAAGGTACTGCAAATATCCGATACTGCCAAAAATCACCCCGCAGAGTTCTGTTAAACGCCGTTAACAT
>ULYE01037586.1_pt1 | contig 11578 bp, 10 predicted proteins | sample 1961921 | NCBI WGS metagenome assembly ULYE01 (sample SAMEA4835856, study PRJEB28245) | human gut metagenome | biome: gut microbiome; material: fecal sample | place: Denmark | collected 2008 | reverse complement strand
ATAGATATTGAATTCTTAGAATTAAACGACAACCCCTAAATAGTGTTAAATTACAAATAAATGGTCATAATTAACAAAACAGGAGCTACGAGTCTGGCATTGCGCCTCGCTCGTAACTCCTGTTATTTTATTTATCCCTGACTAAGGAATGCGTCCTTTCGGCTTAATAGCCGAAGATTTCTTCTGTTGATACTCGCTTGATGGTTCCGAGCTTCTCGAGAGCCTTCATGTCGAGATTCTTCTCATCACCGAGGATGATGTAGCGCCAAGTCTTGCCGGCGAAGTTGTTCTTCTCGAAGTTCACCACATCCTTCAAAGTGAGGTTGGGCAGTGCATCGTAGATGTTGCGGCGGATGTCATAATTGATGCCGCGCTCCATGTTGCTGAGGTAAGAGAAGATGATGCCAGTCTTGGTGATTCGCTCGGAAGCGATGCGCTTGCTGGTGGCCTGCTTAGCCAGCTCGAAAGCCTGCTCAGACTGCGGGAGAGTATCAATGATGTCGTTGAACACGCGGATGCAGTCGCTCATCTTGTCGTTCTGAGAGATGATGTAAGTCATGGCGTAGTCGGTGTCGCGCTGGCGATTCGGTGTAGAATAATCAGCATAAGCGCTGTATGCCAGTCCGCGGCTCTCGCGAAGCTCCTGGAAAACCACACCGTTCATGCCACCACCGAAGTACTCGTTGAAGACAGTGATGACGGGCTGCTCAGCCGGATTCCATTTCTTACCGTCATTGCTATACTGCATCATATAGATGTTCTTGGCATCGTACGGAGCCAGAAGCACCTCTGTCTGAGGAGTCTGCTGCTTGGTGTAATACTTGGCAGCAGGTGCGTCCTGCAACTTCTTGCCCACAGCATGACCCTTGTCGATAGTGGCGATAAGCTGTTTCAGCTCCATCGGACCATAATAGATGACGCTGTGCTTATAGTTCTTCAGAGAAGCGATGAGGTCTACAAGCTGCTGCGGATCCTTCTGCTCCAGCTCTGTGCTACTGGGCACGTTGCGGAAAGCGTTGTACGGTCCGTACATACCGTAGGTCTGAAGAGCCTGGAAGTTGGTCTTCTGGTCGAGCTTGTTGTCCTTGCGCGACTTCAGTGTTGTGCTCACGAAGCGGTCGTAAGCCTCACGGTCAGCCTTGGCGTGGTTGATGACATCCTCCATGAGAGCCATTGCCTCCTTCATGTTCTCGCCCAGACCGCTGAGTAAGATATACATCTTGGAGTTGCTTACAGAGATGCCGTAGTTGCAGCCCAACTCATAGAAGCGCTCCTTCACCTCCTTGGCAGACATCTTGTCTGTGCCGAGCAGGTCGAAGTATTCCTGTGCGTAAGGCAGCCACTTGTTGCTCTCCTCACCGAACTCGAAGCGATAGTAGAGTTCGAACAGTTCGTTCTGCTTGTTCTGGATATAGTAAACCGGCAGCTTACGCTTGGTCTGTGCACGCTGGAAGTCCTTGTCGTAGTCGAGGAAGCGCGGCTGTATAGGCGTAACCTCCGACTCGGTTATCTCCTTCACGAATGCGCTCTGGAGGTTGCGGTTAGAGGGGATGGGAGTAATCTGCGGCTTATCAATCTTCTTCTGCGTCGTGTCCTCACCCATGCGCTTGTAAACGATAGCATAACCGTCCGTGAAGTGCTTGTTCATGAAGTCGACAATCTGCTGCTTGGTCATGGCGTTGATGCGGTCGAACTTCTCCACCTCTGTCTGCCATGGACGTCCGTTGACGAATGTCTGGACGAAAGCGTTGGCACGGCTGCTGTTGCTGTCGAGCGAACGGAGGAAGTTGAGCTTGAGGTTGTTCTTCACCGAGCTGAGGAGCTTTTCGCTGAAGTCGCCACGCTTGAGCTTGTTGATTTCTGTGAGGAGGATGTCCTTAACAGCCTCAAGAGTCTGACCCTCATTGGGCTGACCCACCATCACAAACTGCGAATAGTCGCGCATGTCAATGCATCCTGCACCTGCTCCGAGGCAGAGCATAGGCTGATTGACGTCGAGGTCGAGCAGACCGGCTGTGCCGTTGTTGAGCATATAAGTGATGACGTTGAGCGTGTCGTTCTGCAATGAAGCAGCACCGTCCATCTTCCATCCTAACATCACCTGCTCAGCCTCCTTGCCCACAACCGTGGTGTCCGTTGGAGCTGTCAGCGTGCGAACCGGTGCAAACTCAGGATATGTGACCTTACGGCTCGGACGCCAAGCGCCGAAGTAGCGGTCGATGGTGGCTACCACCTGCTCAGGGTCGAAGTCGCCCGCCATACAGATAGCCACGTTGTTGGGCACGTAGTACTGGCGGAAGTAGTTCTTTATGTTCGTGATTGACGGATTCTTAAGATGCTCCTGCGTACCGATGGTGGTCTGTGTGCCGTACGGGTGTGTGGGGAAGAGCTTTGTTCCGAGAGCGTTCCATACTTTGTCGCCGTCGTTAGAGAGGTGGATGTTGTATTCCTCATACACAGCCTCAAGCTCAGTATGGAAACCGCGGATAACCATATTCTGGAAGCGGTCAGCCTGGATGCGTGCCCAGTTGTCCACCTCGTTGGCGGGGATGTCCTCCACGTAGCACGTAACGTCGTTGCTGGTGTAGGCGTTGGTGCCGTTGGCACCGATGCTCGCCATCAGCTTGTCATACTCGTTGGGGATGAAGTACTGTGCCGCAATCTGCGACACCGAGTCGATTTCATGATAGAGGCGCTTGCGCTCTGTCGGGTCTGTCACGGTGCGATAATGCTCGTAACGGCGCTCTATGTCATCAAGGTAAGGCTTCTCCTTGGCTGCGTCCGTCGTACCGAAAATCTTCGATCCCTTAAACATCAGATGCTCAAGGTAATGTGCAAGACCTGTTGTCTCGGCAGGGGCGTTGCGCGAGCCGGTGCGCACGGCGATGTAAGTCTGGATGCGCGGCTGCTCCTTGTTGACAGACAGATAAATCTTCAGTCCGTTCGGCAGGGTGTAGATGCGTGTCTGCATCGGGTCGCCCTTCACGGTCTCGTAGTCGTAGGCAGAAGCCTGACCACAGAATCCTAAGGATAGGATTGAGGCAAGAATAATAGATTTGAATTTCATCTTTTAAATGTTATTTAATAGACTGTTTATTACATCTTTATATATTACATATACAGTTTCTGGTTCTCGAAGTCCACTTCCTTGTCCAGCTGATCGTTGAAGTTTCGGAATACGTCTTCCTCCACGTCTCCCAGGCGATATTCCTTGGCAGCGTCCTTCTTTATTTCGGCTATCCATGCGCGGCGTGCCGTGATGTAGTCGCTCTTGACGCGCTCCACATTCTCCTCAGTAAGCGACGTGAATCCGTAGTAGTCCAGAATCATGCGATACGACCATGCCCAACGATATTCGGAGTAATTGGCGTTTATCTCCTCGAATCGTTCGATGAGGTCGTGCGTGGTTTCTATTTCGCCGGAGATGATGTCGTCGATGATGCGCTGCTCTTCCGACACGGGCAGGAGCAGTCCGGAGATGTCTGTCCACGGACCTGTGCCAACGCTGGTGGTTGGCTCCACGGGGGCGTGGCGCTTGAGCACGGCTCCCATGTAGATGCGCAGGGCGATGTCGTAATACTTGATGCCCTTTCTTAGTGACGAGTTCTTGATGACATACTCATGATAATTGTATGTGGAGACGTCCTCGCCGGATGCCTCGCGCAGGTCTTCCAGAATCTTCTTTCCGCGCAGAATCTCGCCCACGGTGAACGGCGACAGCCAGTCGAAGTTGACCACGCTCTTGCGTGCTCCAGCCGGACGCTTGTCACGCTTGGGCCACTTGCGTATGTCGCGATAGAGTCCCACGGTGGTGAGGTTGCGGCCCGGCACCAGATACATCACGTCGTTGTAGGCGATGAGGTATGAGAACGGCAGGGAGCGCGTGTCGGGATGATACATCAGCTTGCCGAAGCAAACCGAGAACGCGCCGATGTGCGCCGGCATGAGTATGTAGGCACCGCTGGCCGTCTTCGATCCTCGCTCAAGCGTACCGTAGTGCATCGGTCCCATCTTGTAAGCGTGGTTGGAGAAGTTGGTGGCAGAACCCGCATTGTAGAACGAGAACTGTCCGCCGATAAGCAGCGAGCTCTTGTGATGGGACGCCGTGAACGGACCGCAGAAAGCGGCACACGCCTCACCGTTCGACATATACGAGTTGGCGAAGAACACGCTGCTTGCCGCCGTGAAACCATTGCTCAGCTGGCAAGCCTCACCCACGTAGCAGTCCTGCATCTTCACGCTGTTGATGATGGACGATCCGTCGCTGATGATAGAGTTCTCGCAGATGACACCCGTGCCTATATACACCGAGGCGTCACGGTTGCTCATCAGCGTGCAGTCGCTCAGACGCGCCGCTCCCGAAATCTCGCAGTCGTCATATATCACCGTATTGGTGATCTCCTTCGTATTGACAATCTTCACACGATTGCCGATGGTGGCTGTTTCCGGCGACGTGCGCTCTATCTCCTCACGCACAAGTCGGCGTATGGCGTCCTTGAGCGGACGGTTCTGGAAGTGCTTCACCATAAGGGCTGCCACCTGACTGGTCAGGCCCCGGAAGAGAATCAGATTGCCGTCGCCCACCTCGTTGAGGACAGAGATGAGGTTGCCATCTCCGTACGTGGCGCCGTCTGTGGTTTCCATGGTACATACATTGGTGATGATGCAGTCGTCACCGATGACATAATTATTTATAAATCCCGAAATGTTCTCTATAAGGCAGTTATTGCCGATGGTCACGTTTCGCAGCGTGGCGTTGTTGATGCCCGAGTGTTTCATGAATCCGCGGCTCACCTCCACGTTGTTCGTGAATGTTCCGAGGCGTATGTCGCCATAGAACATCACACGATGGAAGAAGTCGGGCATGAAGTCTTCACTCACTTCTATGCGCATCCAGTCTTCAGCCCAACATCCGTTGGCTTGAAGGGCTGTGATTTCGGGGTCGGTTAAGTTTCTGTATGCCATATATAAACGATTTTGGTTAGTCTTACTCGTCTTCCCCTACATCGTAAAGGAAGTCGTTGTAGGGATATTTCTGTACGTGCAGCTCGCGCACTTTCCTGTAGATCACCTCACGGAACTCGTCGATGTTCTGCTTCTCCTTCGCAGAGATGAAGAGACACTCGTCGTGCAGCTTCGCCATCCACGTGCGGCGCAGCTCGTCGAGGGTGATGTTTTCCTTGGTTGCAGGAGTGAGGTCATCCTCCTCCTTCTCGGTCCACGTATAGTTGTCTATCTTGTTGAAGACTATCATGGACGGCTTGTCTGCACATCCGAGGTCCTTGAGCGTGTTCTCCACTACGTTTATCTGTTCCTCGAAGTCGGGGTGCGATATGTCGACGACGTGGAGCAGGAGGTCTGCCTCGCGCACCTCGTCCAGTGTAGACTTAAACGAGTCAACCAGGTCTGTGGGCAACTTGCGGATGAAGCCTACGGTGTCGGCAAGGAGGAACGGCAGATTCTCCACCACCACTTTCCTGACTGTGGTGTCCAGCGTGGCGAAGAGCTTGTTCTCGGCGAACACCTCACTCTTCGAGAGGAGGTTCATGATGGTAGACTTGCCCACGTTGGTGTATCCCACGAGTGCCACACGAATGAGGCGACCGCGGTTCTTGCGCTGCGTGGTCTTCTGCTTGTCAATCTCAAGGAGGCGCTGCTTGAGCAGCGTGATGCGGTTGAGGATGATACGGCGGTCCATCTCGAGCTGGGTCTCACCAGGTCCGCGCAGACCCACACTACCCTTTCCGCCACCCGAACCTGAGCCACCGCCCTGACGCTCGAGGTGAGTCCAGAGGCGCTGCAGTCGGGGCAGCATATAGCGATATTGCGCCAGCTCCACCTGCGTTTTGGCTGCCGCTGTCTGGGCACGCATGGCGAAGATGTCGAGGATGAGCGAGGTGCGGTCCAATATCTTCACGCCCAGCACCTTCTCAATGTTTCGTATCTGCTTGGCAGAAAGCTCGTCGTCGAAGATAACCATACCCACGGGGCGTTCGGCGTCTTCCTCGTCAGCGATGTACTGACGAATCTCCTCCAGCTTTCCTGAACCTACGTATGTAACCTGGCTCGGGCCTCCGACGCGTTGCGTGAATCTCTTGACCGTCACCGCTCCCGCCGTATCAGCGAGAAACTCCAGCTCGTCCAGATATTCCTTCGTCTTTTCCTCGTCCTGCTCCTTCGTGATGAGTCCGACAAGGATGGCGGTCTCCGCCTTTACTTCTGATATTACAAATTCTTTCATCAAAAAAATCAAATACTTTTATTCAGATTACAAATTTACACATTTTTGAGTTAAGAATATTGTTTTAGGTAGGTCTTTTTATCTTTACATATATATAATGCTTTGTAAACGCACACAAAAATTACAAAGAATGTAAAAAAAAAGAGTGAGTTTCGTTGAAAAGTTGTAATTTTGTTCTCAGTTTTTACTTAGATTTTGATTATTGTATCCAACGTAGATATATGACATTACAAATTAAGCCCACTTTGTTGATATGCACCCTTGCCCTTTTCCCGTCACTTGCCAGCGCCCAATACGCATGGCAGGAGGAAGAACGTGAGGCGTCAAAGCCACACTTCGGCAGCGACATCACTTACACCTTAGAGGCGCAAGGCTCTGCATCGAAGGGCAAGACTCCGCTTTGGCTGAATGCCAACAAGCACGGACTCAGCTCGCTGGAGGAAGCCAACGGATATATGAGGGCGAGCATACAGCGCTCCGTCGGAGCCGACTCAATAAGACGATGGGCAGTGGGCTACGGCGCAGACATCGTGGTGCCGGCTAATTACACCAGCCACTTCATCGTACAGCAGGCTTACGCTGAGGTGAGATGGCTGCACGGCATGCTCAGCGTCGGAGCCAAGGAACGTCCTATGGAACTTAAGAACCAGACGCTGAGCAGCGGTTCGCAGACCTTCGGAATAAACGCACGCCCCGTGCCGCAGGTAAGACTGGCGTTGCCCGAATACTGGACCGTGCCGCTCACACGCGGCTGGCTACACCTCAAAGGACACATAGCATACGGCATCATGACGGACAACTCGTGGCAACATCAGTTCACCAACCGACAGTCGCGCTATGCAGACGACGTGCTATACCACTCGAAGGCGGGATACCTAAAGATCGGAAACGAAGACTCGTTCTTCCCCATAAGCATCGAGATGGGACTGGAGATGGCGGCGCAGTTCGGCGGCAAGCCATACACAATGGTGGACGGCGAGATGAAGCGAATCAAGACAGGATCATCACTGAAAGACTTCTTCGACGTCTTTATCCCTGGTGGCTCGGACGAGACGGACGGACTATACACCAACAAGGAGGGCAACCAGCTCGGCTCGTGGCTTATGCGCGTCAACTACGACACGGAGGAATGGCGTGCATCGGTGTATGCCGACCACTTCTTCGAAGACCACAGCCAGATGTTCTTCCTTGACTATAACGGATATGGCGAGGGCAAGGACTGGAACAGCTGGAAGCACAACCGCTACTTCCTTTACGATCTAAAGGACATCATGCTCGGAGCGGAGGTGAACATCAAGTACGGCACGTGGCTGAGGAACATCGTCTTCGAATATCTCTACACGAAATACCAAAGCGGTCCGTACAACCACGACCGCACGCAGAACATCAGCGACCATATAGCTGGCATCGACAACTATTACAATCACTCCACGTATACCGGTTGGCAACACTGGGGACAGGTGATTGGCAATCCGCTCTACCGCTCCCCCATCTACAACACCGACGGACAGATACGCGTGGAGAACAACCGCTTCGTGGCGTTCCATCTCGGAGTGGACGGAGCACCGACGGAACGTCTCGCCTACCGCGTCCTCGCCACATACCAGTCAGGACTGGGCACGTACGAAAATCCCTTCACAAAGCCTCATCATAACGTCAGCTTCCTCACCGAAGCCACATACCACCTCAACAACGGATGGGACGTACGAGCAGCATACGCCATGGACTTCGGATCCAACCTGATGCTCGGACATAACGCAGGAGGACAGATAACGGTAAGAAAGACAGGCATCCTTACAAAGCAAAAGAAAAGATATTAATTTTTAGTGATGACAATACGAAATAACAAACTGGCAGCCATCGCCGCCATACTGACAACAGCCCTGACCCTTGCTTCGTGCGAACTGGAGACAAGCGACAACGGAAAGTTCGACGGCTTCTGGCATCTCGAACGCGTAGACACGCTCGCCACCGGAGGAAGCCTCAACCTGCAGCAGAAGCGCATCTTCTGGGGAGTGCAGGCGAAGCTCATCAGCGCACGCGACATCGACAAGGACCAGAACCACGGATATTATCTCCGCTTCCGACAGACCGCGGACAGCATCATCACCCACACGCCCTATAAAGACAACTGGCACCAGGACAAGGGTGAAGACGGCGGCGACCTTCCCATCGTCGACCCAGCCCTGCTCGCCCCATACGGCATCAACAACCTGGAAGAACCATTCCTCAAGGAACGACTCAACGGCAGCTCAATGGTGCTGAAGTCAAAGACCCTAAGACTTTACTTCAAGAGATTCTGAAGAGTGAAACATATAGATGTGACGGCATATTGGGAGACTAAAAAAATACTTAAGTAATGGTGTTGGTTTATTGACGAAAATGCCGTATATTTGCGGAAGGAATAATAAATGCAACAGAATGACAGAGAAATACATAAATCCACATACAGACTTTGGCTTTAAGCGCTTGTTCGGCTCTGAGTTTAATAAGGAGTTGCTTATAAGCTTTCTTAACGCTATGTTCCATGGAGAACAGAACGTGCAGGATGTCACTTATCTCAATTCTGAGCAATTAGGAGACCGTACTGATGCCCGTCGCGCCATTTTCGATGTATATTGCGAGAACGACAAAGGCGAGAAGTTTATTGTAGAGATGCAGAACGTATATCAGGAATTCTTTAAAGACCGCACCATTTATTATTCTACGTTTCCTATTCGTGAACAGGCACAACGAGGCGGTGATTGGGATTTTCATCTCAATCCTGTATATACAATCGGCTTGTTGAACTTCAACTTTGCTGACGGTCTTGAAAACGCAAAGCGTTGGCATCATGAAGTGAAGCTAATGGAGGTGGATACACACGAAGTATTCTATGACAAGCTTACATATATATATGTGGAGATTCCAAAGTTTGATAAAAAAGAGAGTGAACTTGACACTATGTATGACAAGTGGATGTACGTATTGAAGAATCTCTCCAATTTGATGCAACGTCCCGCAGCATTGCAGGAACGTGTCTTCACTCGTCTTTTCGAACAAGCTGAGATAGCTAAATTTAACAAGCAAGAACTAAAGTTGTATGAAGACAGTGTCAATGCGTATCGCGATATAGTGAATGCGATAAGAACGGCAGAAAAGAAAAAGTTTGCTGAAGGTCGTGCCGAAGGAATTGTGGAAGTTGCTAAAAAAATGCTTGACAAGGGTATGTCTGCTGATCTTATTGCTGAAATAACAGGACTATCACTTGATAAGGTTTCCAGTTTGATTCAGTAAAAAACAGAAACATAATAATATTAACAACGGCTATAGACAACCCCATAAACAAAAAGGGGGCGTCTATAGCCGTTGTGCTGCATGAGAACACAATAAGACATCATAATTTTCATAGGTGGAGATTTTACTTTTCTACAAATCTTGCTATCCTTACACTAACTTCGTACAATAAATATAATGGTATGGTCACCAGTACTAAAGTCATCAGATCTGGTGGCGTTATAATTGCAGCAACAAGCATTATGATTATCAATGCATGTTTCCTATATTTCGCCAATAGTTGAGAGGATATAAAACCTAATTTGGCTAAAAAGAACATGATTACTGGCAGCTGAAACACAATCCCCATAATGAATGTCAAGGTCGTAAAGGTTTCTATGTAAGAGTCTAATGTAATAGTACTACGGATATTCTCAGAAACACTATATGTACCTAAGAAGCGGAACGAGACGGGAAACAATATGTAATAACTCATCAACACACCAACAACGAATAACAGGTATATTATCATTGCTACAGTTATTGAGTGTTTTCTTTCATTTTCATAAAGAGCTGGTGACACAAACCTAAAAAGTTCGTATAATATATAAGGTGATGCACCTAACAATCCCAAATACACAGAAGTTGTAATATGGGTCATGAACTGGCTTGACAAATCCGTAGCTATCAAATCTACATGAAATTCCTCGAAATGGAATTGTATACCAAATGACGAAATGAATTTTTCTATCAATTGATAGGTAGTAAAATCATACTCACTTGGTGCCAACAACATTTTCCATGTTGTTTCTTTACAAAGAAATACAATTACGGAGAGCGTTCCTGCAACAGCAATAATGCGAAATAACATTCGACGAAGCACTTCCAAGTGTCCGCCGAATGTCATTAAGTTAGGATTGTTTTCTTTAGTCTTTCTTCAATTCATCTTTTGATGGATTTTCTTCTGACTCATTTTTGTCTATTTCCTCATTGGGATTTTCATCGGTTTCCTTGGCGTCGTTGACTCCTTTTTTGAATTCACGGACACCTTCTCCTAAACCACGCATCATTTCAGGCAATTTCTTACCACCAAACAAGAGTAAGGCTATGCCACTAATAAGCAACAGTTCTGTAGAACCGATGAACAGTAACTGCGTTATAAATAATAGATGTGTCATTTTGTTATTCAGTTACAAGGATAATCTCACATGTATCGAAGTTTATCTCCCAACTGCCATTATCACCACTTTCCCAATGGTATTTCTGGGCCATGCTGTCCCACCATTGTTGGAAACGTGTTCCAGTTTCGCCGAGATCCTTCACAAGTTTTTCGTAAAGATCCGTATTGTCAACTGTTACTACTCGTGCAAGCTCATTGAGACCATTACGGCGTTCGAAAAGCTGCTGTATCTCTTTTTTCTCTTCGACAGTTACCTGTCCTACTTTTTTTCTTGTTACCATTCTTCTTTTACATCAAAAGGGTCTAAATAATCAATTTCCTTAATATCTTCACTACCAGACATAAACTTGCCATGTTTTCGTATGTCTATCAGAAGTTTACGACTTGCATTACGCTCTAAATGAGCCACTACACATTGTTCATGGCTCGGTGTGTTTACTTCGAGCGTAGTTTTTCGGTTCATCCAAATGCAACGCTTACATTGCCACGCGTCGCATCTACGACACAAAGGAGCATGGTCGAGTTGATAAAGCTGACTATTCTTGATTTCGAGTCCGTTTACCATATCACCTATAGTATAGCCATCAGCTGAAAGATAGAACGCAGGACAGACATAAAATTTACCATCGGGCGCAAGCGTCACAGACGTATCACCAGCTCCACAGTTGTTCATCTTCTCAAGCATAATGCGGTCTGTTAGCAAATTCAACTGTGGCGATTTGCCAGATACATAAATCTGTTCAACACGTTCTGCCAAATTCGATAGCAGTGACTTGTAAGCCATAAAATCATCCTCGGTGAATGTCTCGATATCAGTTATCACGACATTAAGGCGTGTTACCTTATCAAGTATTTCTCCTATAACAATACTCTGTTAATAATTACGTAATCGTTTGAAAATG
>ULYE01020670.1_pt1 | contig 11580 bp, 5 predicted proteins | sample 1961921 | NCBI WGS metagenome assembly ULYE01 (sample SAMEA4835856, study PRJEB28245) | human gut metagenome | biome: gut microbiome; material: fecal sample | place: Denmark | collected 2008 | reverse complement strand
ACCCCTCAACATCACAACACCTCAACCCCTCAACATCACAACACCTCAACCCCTCAACATCACAACACCTCAACCCCTCAACATCACAACATCTCAACCCCTCAACATCACAACCCCACAACCCCTCAACCCCTCAGCTTGCATACACGCCAGTCGAAAACAGTCGGGGCAGGCATGAAGGCGCGGCGGCTCGCTGGACGCTATCCACCAGCGCCACGACCGGCATGGGCGCATCGTCAGTCACCAATTCTACCGCTACGTACGTCGAAGCGGTAGGTCCAGACGACGTGATGTGGGCAGACAATCCGCAGCTCGGCATCGGCATCTTCAACCAAGGCAAGAGCGTTAAGACCGAGTACAAGCACCGGCTGCCGGTGCGCGTAGGGATCAACGTGGCTTATCGCCTTACAGACCGACTCAGCGTGGAAAGCGGCGTGAGCTACACGCGACTCTCCTCTGACATGAAGGACGGCACGAAGGACAACTACTCGTCGAGCAGTCAGAAACTCGACTACATCGGCGTTCCGCTCAACGTGAAGTATCGCGCCTTCGGCTATCGCCGACTGAGCGTATACGCCTCAGCCGGACTGCTAACGGAGAAGTGCGTGTCGGGCAAGGCAACACACGAGTACGTGATAAGCGGCGAGAAGAAGAAGCACGAGGCGGATGACGTGGCTGAGAAGCCTTGGCAGCTCTCCGTCAACGCAGCCCTCGGAGCACAGTTCGACGTGCTCCGCAATGTGGGCGTCTACGTCGAGCCGGGCGTGAGCTACTACTTCGACGACCGCTCTCCGCTCAGCACGATATACAAGGAGAAGCCCCTCAACTTCAATCTTAATCTGGGCGTTAGATACACGATAGGCAAATAGCCATGAGCTTATACCGTCTTCGTATTTTGCTCGTATTTATTGCATATAGCATAAAAATGTTACGTATTTTGTTGAATTTGTAACAAAATATTAGCTTTCGATGTAAAAATCTGTCTTGATATTTGCGTGTTTTGATTGATAGTCTTACTTTTGTAGCCGAAAACACATTTTATAAGTTCATTCGAGTAAGAAGATGTTTTAAGGTATCAACCAAAATAATATTATGGACGCAAAACAAGGATTGTATACCTCAGCCTACGAGCACGATGCGTGCGGCGTAGGCATGGTGGTGAACATACATGGAGGCAAGAGTCATGAGCTGGTGGATAACGCTCTGCGTGTGCTGGAGAACATGCAGCACCGTGGAGCCGAGACTCGTGACAAGACAGGTGATGGTGCTGGCATAATGGTTCAGATTCCACACGAGTTTATTCTGCTGCAAGGCATTCCCGTACCCGAAAAGGGACGTTACGGAACAGGTTTGGTGTTTCTTCCGCGAGACGAGAAGCTGCAGAACCGGATTCTGAACATCATGATCGAGGAGATAGAACGCGAAGGCCTCGAACTGACACACCTGCGAAACGTGCCCGTCAACGAAGACGTGCCGGGTGTGGCAGCACGCGAAGTGATGCCAGCGATACGCCAGATGTTCGTGGCGCCTACGCCCTCGCTCTCCACTTCTTCGGAAGGCACCGATGCCGTTTCGCTCGAAACCAAACTCTATAAAGTAAGAAAGCGCATCGAGCGCAGAATCCTGCCGCTTGGTATCGATTCTTTCTATATCTGCTCTTTATCTTCAAAGAACATCGTTTACAAGGGTATGCTCACCAGCGGGCAATTGCGCCGCTTCTACCAGGACCTGACCAATCCTTACTTCACCTCAGGACTGGCTCTTGTGCATAGCCGCTTCTCAACCAATACCTTCCCGAAATGGAAACTGGCTCAGCCCTTCCGCTTGCTCTGCCACAACGGCGAGATAAACACCGTACGCGGCAACCGTGCGTGGATGAAGGCACGAGAGAGCGTGCTCAGTTCGGGCGCTTTGGGCGACATCAAGGACATCCTGCCCATCGTAGAGGAAGACATGAGCGACTCCGCCTCGCTCGACAACGTGTTCGAGTTCCTTATAATGAGCGGCATGAGTCTGCCTCAAGCCATGGCTATCCTTGTGCCCGAATCGTTCAACGACAAGAATCCTATATCGGAAGACCTCAAGGCTTTCTACGAGTATTACTCCATCCTGATGGAACCATGGGACGGACCGGCAGCGCTTATGTTCTCTGACGGCAGGTACGCAGGCGGTATGCTCGACCGCAACGGTCTGCGCCCGTCGCGCTACACGATAACCAAGAGCGGCATGATGGTGGTGGCAAGCGAGGTCGGCGTGATGGACTTCGAGCCGTCGGATGTGGTCAGCAAGGGACGTCTCGAGCCAGGCAAGATTCTGCTTATCGACACCGAGGAAGGCAGGATATATTACGACGGCGAGATAAAGGACAAGCTGGCTCACGAGCATCCTTACCGCCAGTGGCTTTCTACAGGACGCATTCAGCTTGAGAACCTCAAGAGCGGTCGCAAGGTAGCCAACTCCGTAGCCGACTACGATACGAAGCTGCGCGCTTTCGGCTTCGGAGAAGAAGACATCGAACGCACCATCATACCTATGTGTACAAATGGACAGGAGCCGGTGGCTGCCATGGGCAACGACACGCCGCTCGCCGTACTGAGCGAGCGCCCGCAGCTGTTGTTCAACTATTTCCGTCAGCAGTTTGCGCAGGTCACCAATCCTGCCATCGACCCTATACGTGAGGAACTGGTGATGTCGCTTACCGAATATATAGGACGTGTGGGCAGCGGAATCCTTACTCCCGACGAGAGCAACTGCAAGATGGTGCGTCTGCCGCAACCCGTGCTCACCAATACCGAACTCGACCTGCTTTGCAATATCCGCTACAAGGGATTCAACACCGTGAAGCTGCCCATGCTCTTCGAGGTGGAGAAAGGCGAAAGCAGTCTGCGCAGCGCTCTCGACAATCTGTGCAAGAAGGCAGAGGAGAGCGTGGACGAGGGTGTCAACTACATCATCCTCACCGACCGCGACATCGACGGCAAGCATGCTGCCATACCGTCGCTCCTCGCTGTCAGCGCCGTTCACCATTATCTTATCTCTGTGGGCAAGCGCGTACAGACCGCCATCATCGTTGAGAGCGGCGAGATAAGGGAAGTGATGCACGCTGCCTTGCTGCTCGGCTACGGAGCCAGCGCCATCTGTCCGTATATGACCTTCGCCATTATAGACCATCTGGTCGCAACGCATAAGATTCAGGAAGAATACCATACCGCCGAGCAAAACTATATAAAGGCTGTGGATAAGGGTCTGAAGAAGATCATGTCGAAGATGGGCATCTCTACTATCCGCTCTTATCGTGGCGCAAAGATATTCGAGAGTATAGGCATATCAGAGGCTCTGCTCAGAAAACACTTCGGCACGGAGCTTAGCACCATCGGCGGTATCGGACTGAAGGATATCGCGAGAGAATACACGGAGCTTAATCAGAGAGCTTTCTTCCCGTCTCCGGTTGTGAAGGCAGAGGAGAAGTATTTCCTGCCGAACAACGGTCTGTTCAGTTATAGAAAGGACGGCATAGAACATGCGTGGAACCCAGAAACCATCACGAAGCTGCAGCTTGCCACACGCTTGGGCAGCTATAAGCAGTTTAAGGAGTGGGCAGCAATCGTTGACACCCATTCAGCTACGGGAGACACCGCAAAGGGCCAGCGCCCCATCTTCCTTCGCAATCTGCTCACCTTCAAGAAGGCTGCAACGCCTACACCGCTCGACGAAGTGGAGCCGGTGGAGAGCATCGTACGCCACTTCGTTACGGGTGCCATGTCGTTCGGAGCGCTCAGCATCGAGGCTCATGAGGCTCTTGCCTTGGCGATGAACCGTCTCGGCGCACGAAGCAATACGGGTGAGGGTGGCGAGGACAACGCCCGCTACCACACAACGGTGGACGGCGTGTCGCTTAGCAGCAAGACAAAGCAGATTGCTTCGGGTCGTTTCGGCGTTACAGCCGAATATCTTGTCAACGCCGAAGAGTTGCAGATAAAGGTGGCGCAGGGCGCAAAGCCTGGTGAAGGCGGACAGTTGCCCGGCTTCAAGGTGAACAAGATTATCGCCAAGACACGTAACGCCATACCAGGCATTACGCTTATATCGCCCCCACCGCATCACGATATCTATTCTATCGAAGATCTTGCCCAGCTGATTTTCGACCTTAAGAATATCAATCCGACAGCCGCAGTCAGCGTTAAGCTTGTGGCAGAGAGCGGTGTGGGCACCATTGCAGCCGGTGTGGCAAAGGCGAAGGCCGACCTCATCGTCATCTCAGGCGCTGAGGGCGGAACGGGAGCAAGTCCGGTTTCGTCAATGCGTTTTGCCGGCATCTCGCCGGAGATAGGTCTTGCTGAGGCTCAGCAGACACTCGTGCTCAACGGTCTGCGCGACCAGGTTCGCCTGCAGACTGACGGACAACTCAAGACGGCACGCGACGTAATCGTTATGGCTATGCTTGGTGCAGACGAGTTCTCATTCGGTACGTTGCCGCTCATCGTGCTCGGCTGTCTGATGATGCGCAAGTGCAATACAAATACATGTCCGGTAGGTGTGGCAACGCAGGACGAAACCCTTCGCGCCAAGTTCCGCGGACGTGCCGAATACGTGGTCAACTTCTTCACGTTCCTTGCTCAGCAGACGCGCGAATACCTGTCTGAGATTGGCGTAAGACATCTTAAGGACATCATCGGTCGCACCGACTTGATAGAGGTTATACCGCAGGACAAGGCGTCAAAGTTGGGAACCATCGACTTCAGCCGACTGCTCCACCGTCCTGATACGGAGAAGGCTCTGTATTGGGATCGTAGCGAGTTCACAAAAGTGAGCGGCGTAAAGGACGAAGACATCATAAGCGCCTGCGAGAAGGCTATCGAAAACAAGGAAGAGGTGAATCTCGACTACGCCATCAAGAACACCGACCGTGCTGTCACGACCATGCTCTCGGGCGTAATAGCCAAGCGATATGGCGAAGAAGGACTGCCCGATTCTACAATCAACATAAAGTTCAAGGGTTCGGCAGGACAGAGTTTCGGAGCTTTCGCCGTACGCGGTCTCAATGTGCGTCTGGAAGGTGAGACCAACGACTATTTCGCAAAGGGACTCTCCGGCGGACGCATCAGTATTCTGCCTCCGTCGCGTTCGAGTGCAGATTTCGTGGCTGAGGACAATATCATTGCCGGCAACACAGGACTGTACGGCGCAACCGATGGCGAACTGTATGTGAACGGTCGTGTGGGCGAGCGCTTCGGTGTACGCAACTCGGGAGCCACAGCCGTAATAGAAGGTGCAGGCGACCATTGCTGCGAGTATATGACCGGTGGTCGTGTTGTTGTGCTCGGACAGATAGGACGCAACTTCGCAGCCGGTATGAGCGGAGGTCTGGCTTACGTCTGGGACCGCGAACATACTTTTGATTATTTCTGCAATATGGATCAGGTGGAGATTTCGCTCGTCGAGGAAAGCTCGGCACGCAAGGAACTCCACGAACTCATTCGACAGCACTATCTCTACACAGGCTCAGCCTTGGCACGTCGCATGCTTGACGACTGGAACCGCTACGTAGAGGACTTCATTCTTGTCACTCCAATCGAATACAAGCGAGTGCTTCAGGAGGAGAAGATGCGCCAGCTTGAAGAGAAGATCGCCAATATGCAACTAATAAACAACTAAGAAAAAGATGGGAAAACTAAAAGCTTTCATGGAAGTGCCCAGGCTGGAAGCCGGGTATCGTCCTTTGCACGAAAGAATACACGACTTTGGCGAGGTAGAGCAGACTCTCAACTCGCGTGACCGCATGGCTCAAGCCAGCCGCTGCATGGACTGTGGCGTGCCGTTCTGCCATTGGGCTTGTCCGTTGGGCAATAAGGATCCGGAATGGAACGACGCTCTCTGCAAGGGCGACTGGGAACTGGCTTACCGTCTGCTCAATGCCACTAACGACTTCCCCGAATTTACCGGCCGCATCTGTCCTGCGCTCTGCGAAAAGGCTTGCGTGCTCAATCTTACCGATCATGCTCCGGTCACCAACCGCGAGAACGAGGCTGCCATTACAGAGACAGCATGGCACGAGGACTATATAAAGCCGATGATCTTCCCGCGTAACGGCAAGAGTGTTGCGGTCGTTGGTGCCGGACCTTCCGGTCTTGTGGCAGCCAACCGCCTTAACCGTATGGGCTACGCCGTCACCGTGTTCGACAAGAACGAGGCAGCTGGCGGCTTGCTGCGTTACGGCATTCCAAACTTCAAGCTCTCGAAGCATATCATCGACCGTAGACTCGACATACTCGTGGAGGAAGGCATACGGTTCGTATACAATACGGTAGTGGAAACCAGTTCGCTACCCGAAGGTTTTGACGCCTATGTCATTGCTACAGGAACGCCCGAGGCTCGCGATCTGAAGAACGTGCCCGGCCGTGAACTTAAAGGTGTGCACCTCGCCTTGGAGCTGCTCTCGCAACAGAACCGCGTCCTATCTGGAGCAGAGTACTCGAAGGACGAGCGTGTCACCTGCAAGGGCAAGGACGTTCTGGTCATCGGCGGTGGCGATACCGGTTCGGACTGCATAGGCACAGCGCATCGTCAGGGATGCAAGAGCGTAACTCAGATAGAGATTATGCCACGCCCCGTAGAGGGGCTCGACGATCCGAAGAATCCGTGGCCTAACTATCCGCGCGTGCTCAAGACCACGTCGAGCCACGAGGAGGGATGTACGCGCCGCTGGAACATCAACACGCTGGAGTTTATAGGCAAGAACGGCAGATTGTGCGGCGTTAGAGTGCAGCCCATCGATTGGCAGCCAAACCCTGAAGGCGGCCGTCCGACAATGGTTGAGGCTGGCGACCCAGAGGTGATAAAGTGCGAGGCTTGCTTCCTTGCGATGGGATTCCTCAAACCGCAGCATCCCGACTATCCGGAGAACGTCTTCGTCTGCGGCGACGCCTTGAACGGAGCCTCGCTTGTGGTGAGAGCTATGGCAAGCGGTCGCGATGCGGCGCAGAAGGTGGATAGCTACCTGCAGTCGCTTTGAGTGAATTGAATGTTTTTGTAGTTTTATTTACAATTAGATAGAGAGTATTATGTGCGGAATAGTAGCAATATTCAACGTTAAGGAGCAGACGCCAGAGCTGCGCAGCAAGGCACTTGGCATGAGCAAGAAGATACGTCACCGCGGTCCTGACTGGAGCGGCATTCATTGTTCGGGAAGCGCCATACTGGCTCACGAGCGACTGAGCATTGTCGACCCGGAGAGTGGAGGTCAGCCTCTGTTTTCGCCCGACGGCAAGCAGGTGCTGGCTGTGAACGGTGAGATATACAACCACAAGGAGATAAGAGAAAGATACAAGGGGCGTTATGATTTCCAGACGGGCAGCGACTGCGAGGTTATTCTGGCGCTTTATCGCGACAAGGGCGTCAACTTTCTCGAAGATCTGAACGGCATCTTCGCCTTTGCTCTTTATGACGAGGAGCAGGACGCTTTCCTCATCGCCCGCGACCATATAGGCGTCATACCTCTTTATATCGGATACAACGCCGACGGAAAGGTGTTTGTGGCAAGCGAGCTTAAGGCCTTGGAGGGTGAGTGCGAGCGTTATGAGCCTTTTCTGCCGGGCCACTACTACTGGAGCAAGGACCCCGGAATGAAGCGTTGGTACAAGCGCGACTGGATGGAGTACGACAATGTGAAGGACAACACGGCGAGCAGCGACGCAATACGCAAGAGTCTTTGCGCTGCCGTGAAACGCCAGATGATGAGCGACGTGCCCTACGGAGTGCTGCTCTCGGGCGGACTCGACAGCAGCGTTATCAGCGCCATCACCGAGAGCTACGCCGAACGCCGTATAGAGACCGACAGCAGAAGCCGTGCCTGGTGGCCGCGTCTCCACTCGTTTGCCGTGGGGCTAAAGGGAGCGCCCGACTTGGCGAAGGCGCGTCTGGTAGCCGACCACATAGGCACGGTGCATCACGAAATCAACTATACCATTCAGGAAGGACTGGACGCCCTGCGCGACGTTATCTACTTCATCGAGACCTACGATATAACTACCGTGCGTGCCTCCGTGCCGATGTATCTGCTGGCGCGTGTGATAAAGTCGATGGGCATAAAGATGGTGCTTTCGGGCGAGGGAGCCGACGAGATTTTCGGTGGCTACCTCTACTTCCACAAGGCTCCTTCGGCAGAGGAGTTTCATAAGGAGACCGTGCGCAAGCTCTCGAAGCTGCATCTGTATGACTGTCTGCGTGCCAACAAGAGTCTCTCGGCGTGGGGTGTGGAAGGTCGTGTGCCGTTCCTCGACAAGGAGTTTCTTGATGTGGCTATGCGCACCAATCCCAAGGCTAAGATGTGCAGCGTTCTCCCAGCATCTCGGTCGGGCGAAGCCGACCCCAAGGCGTCTATAGAAAAGCGCATCGTGCGTGAGGCGTTCGAGGACATGCTGCCTGAGGAGGTGGCGTGGCGACAGAAGGAGCAGTTCAGCGACGGCGTAGGCTACTCGTGGATTGACATCTTGAAGAAGATAACGTCAGAGGCTGTCACCGACGAGCAGATGGCGCATGCTGAAGAGCGTTTCCCCATCAACACGCCGCTGTGCAAGGAGGAGTATTACTACCGTTCCATCTTCGAAGAGCATTTCCCGAGCGAGAGTGCGGCCCGCAGCGTGCCTCACGAGGCAAGTGTGGCTTGCTCTACAGCAGTGGCTCTGGAGTGGGACGAGGCGTGGAAGAACATGAACGATCCGAGCGGTCGTGCCGTCTCTGGCGTCCACGAAAACGCTTTGTAGGGTGATGCCGTAAAAAGCGTGAATGATGTAAAAGACAAAGCGTGAATGGCAATGTAAAAGACAAGCGTTAAAAGTAATGTAAAATAGAAAAAGCGGAGACCTTTACGATGAAGGTTTCCGCTTTTTATGCTTTATAGAGTGCTGGATAGCCAGCAATAACTGTGCTTAGAGGCAATGCTTCAGACTGTGTATCGTAGCGATAGGGTCTGCAGCCTTGAACACGTAGCTGCCGCTCACGAGCACGTCGGCACCAGCAGCCACGAGCAGCGGAGCCGACTTGTCGTCTACGCCGCCGTCTATCTGTATGAGAGCCTTGCTGCCCGACTCGTCGATGAGGCGGCGCAGGCGCTTTGTCTTCTCTACCGAGTTGGGTATGAACTTCTGTCCACCGAAGCCCGGGTTGACGCTCATCAGCAGCACCATATCCACATCGCAGATGATGTCCTCGAGCATGCTCACCGGAGTGTGCGGGTTGAGCGTCACGCCAGCCTTCATGCCCGCAGCGTGAATCTCCTGAACGGTGCGGTGCAGGTGAGTGCACGCCTCGTAGTGTACGTTCATCATCATGGCGCCCGTAGCAGCCACCTGCTTGATGTAGTTCTCCGGATGCACAATCATCAGGTGAACGTCGAGCGGCTTCTTGCACTCCTTTGCAACAGCCTGTATGACGGGGAATCCGAACGAGATGTTAGGCACGAACACGCCGTCCATGATGTCGAGGTGCAACCAGTCGGCCTCGCTGCGGTTTATCATGTCGATGTCCGAACGCAAGTCGATGAAGTTCGCTGAGAGAAGCGAAGGTGATATGAGAGTTTCCATTCCTGTTTATTTTATTTACTTTCTTTGTTTACGTTGTTTTCTTTTTTTAGAGTGTTGTTGGAGGTGTTGTGTTAGCTAACGCAATAAGGTTTATTGCGGTTGTTAGCCTGCGCCAATCTGTAGGAGTAGGCTATCTGTCGGATAAAGCTCAGCGTCTTTTCCGAAGGCTGTAGTTCTTCTTTAGTAAAATACTTCATAGGCAGAGCTATTTTATACGTTTTAGAGATGTTTTATATTTAGTAAACGCAAGCCTTCGGTGTTTATTACATATTGAGGCGAATATTTTTATGCGATTGCAATATATGCAAAAAACTTTGCATAAGTCGTTCGCAATACGGAAAAAATCCGTAACTTTGTCTTCAGCGATAATCGCTGTCGCAGTATGTAAGCAGTTAGTGTTTAGCATATATTTTTCGAACCTACATTTTATACATTTATGGCGTTACCGATAAATATAGAGAGCCTTCTTAGTGGAAGTGCTGTCGAAAGTAATCAGCTTGAATTTAAGGAGGGTTGGAACCCAGATGCTATATACAGAAGCGTTTGTGCGTTTGCAAATGATTTTGAAGACACCGGTGGTGGCTATATTATTGTGGGAGTGAAAGAGGAACACGGGTGTGCTGTGCGTCCGGTATTGGGAGTTGAGCCGGAAAAAATAGAACAGATAGAGAAAGATATGGTTGGATACAATAATCTTATCCGTCCTTATTATCAGCCTCGTCTTTTTATAGAGGAGGTTGATGGTAAGATTGTTCTAATAATAAAAGTGGCAGCAGGAGAACGCCGCCCTTATAAGGTGCCAGAACGTATCACTTCCAAGCAAAAGGACTTCAACTATTACATTCGCTATAATAGTAGCAGTATTGTGCCTAAAGACGAATACGAGCGCGAGTTGATAAATCTGGCAAATCGTACTCCGTTTGATGATCGTGGTAGTGATACAATCACTTTAAAGGATATCTCAACGGCATTGCTGAGGGATTTTCTTGTTGAGGTAGGTAGCGACTTGTCAGATCAAGACCTATCTGGCAATAACCTAAAAAATGTTCTCGACCAGATGGATCTGTTGGAGGTGACACCTGAGGGCTTCAAGGTGAAGAATGTGGCTGCCATGATGTTTTGCGACCATCCTGAGAGGTTTTTCAAGATGACACAGGTGGAGATTGTAATATTTCCCAAAGGCAGATTGCAAGACCCTGATAATATGATAGAGATTGCACCAATCAGAGGTTGTGTGCCTAAGATGATTCGGGACACACTGAACTATCTCAAGACGAACATCATACAAAAGATAATACACAAGCCAGAGGATACAGAACGTTCTGTTGTCGTATACAATTATCCTTATCAGGCTTTGGAGGAGGCAGTAGTTAATAGTCTCTATCACCGTGACTACTTGGAGCGTGAACCTGTTGAGATTACTGTAGAACCAGACAAAATCAGTATTCTCAATTTTGGTGGTCCGAATCATACCATATCGTCTGAAGCTATACGCGAAGCCCGTATGCTGCGTTCTCGCCGTTATAACAATAGACGTTTAGGAGAATTCTTGAAAGAACTTAATTTGACAGAAGGAAGAGCTACTGGAATACCCACTATTCAGCAGAAACTGCAGGAGAACGGATCGCCGCGAGCAACGATTGAAACAGATGAAGAGCGAACCTTCTTTTTGATAGATATTCCTTGCAATCAGCATTGTCTTGGCGTTCCTGTAATAAAAGATGACAAGAAAGATGACAAGAAAGATGACAAGAAAGGTGATAAGAAAGAATTTACTGATATTCAGCGAGTTCTGATTTCTTTCATATCAGAAAATGACAAGATAACAATATCTGAAATGGCAAGAAAGACGGCGTTGTCTGAAAGTACGATATCTCGCGAAATAAAGAGATTGCGAGTAGACCATAAAATACTTAATCGTGAGGGTGGACGCAAAAATGGTCATTGGGTAATAATAAAACCCGTTGGCGGAATTAATTTAAGTTGATAAATATGAGTA
>ULYE01002179.1_pt1 | contig 11589 bp, 7 predicted proteins | sample 1961921 | NCBI WGS metagenome assembly ULYE01 (sample SAMEA4835856, study PRJEB28245) | human gut metagenome | biome: gut microbiome; material: fecal sample | place: Denmark | collected 2008 | reverse complement strand
TCCTTTGTGATTATAAATTTGCGTGCAAAGGTATAAACATAAGAGGCAAGACAGAATTTGTTTAACAAGATTTATCGGATTTAACCTTTATTTTTGGGACGATATGAAGAGCCGAATAGAGGTGAATGCCGATAAGACTACTCCCGGGAAACTTCTGAACTTGCGAAACTTGAATCAACTTAAAAAAATAAATACAATACAATCCTTTCCGAAAATCGGCTAGATGTGGAAAGGATTGCAAGCTGCACAAATCTCTCAAATATGCGCAACGACAGAAGAAAAAAGGATTGCATATTATCTTAACAGAGCCCACTTATTAAAGGGGTTCTGTTTATTACTATAGTTACGTTTACTGTATCTTAAGCCTGAATCATTTTTTTATTTCATCCATACTTAAGTTAAGAGTACTTGCCACAATATCAGCTGATACTCCAGCCTGTAGAAGTTTTTTGGCTGATTGCAATTTTTCCTCATTAGCTCTTTTTAATTGCTCCTCAGCTTCCTTTCTCTGCTCCTCAGCTTCTTTTAACTGACTAGATGTTGCCTCCAGCTGACTAGATGTTGCCTCCAGCTGACTAGATGTTGCCTCCAGCTGACTAGATGTTGCCTCCAACTGACTAGATGTTGCCTCCAACTGACTAGATGTTGCCTTAAGTTTCTCCTCAGTATCATCATTAGCCTTCGTCAAACGCTCCAACCTGCCGGCAAGCGTCTTCTCTACGCTCACCATATCCCAGAATTCATCATAACCCAGAAGTTCCTCCTCGGTATAGGCTGATTCTTCAATCTCAGAAACGGCTTTGGCTATCTCCGGATTAGCCAGAAGTTCTGCCGGAACTTCCTTCGTCTTCTCATCAATTTCTGTCAGATACCTAAGCCATAAAACCTGCATTTTCTTCTCTGTAAACGTATGAGGCGTAAACTTCGGCAACTCAACAAATACCAGATGCAAACCATCAATTACTTTTTCGGTATGTTCCTCATGAACAAGATGGTAATAGTGGTAATAATCATCCAGTTCAGGCTCAAATACTTCATTAACCAAGTTGAGAGAATAGACTGGCTTCAGAAGAGAATAATCTTCTCCCCTGTTCAGCTGCTTTACATATGCCTTGGAAGCATTGAAGAGTACTCGCTGCTTAAACTCCGCAGACCAAACCATTTGCATTTCTACAATAAACTGACGTCCCTGGGCATCCTCGCATCTCACATCCACTATGCTATATTTTCGTGTGGGTGTCTGGGGAACCATTTCAGGCGTAAGATATGTCACAGAAGTGATTTCCTCTTCCTCACTCTTAAAAGGAAGAAGGGCGTTAAGCAAACTTTTTACCAACTCGGGATGTTCGCCAAACACTTTTTTGAAGGTCAAATCGGCCTTAGGATCCAAATATTTCATAAGCCTTTCTTTTTTTTTCTGCAAATATACGCCAATATTCCGAAACTTGCAAGCCTTTTCCATATTTTTTTTGAATTTCTCTTCTTTACACAATAATCAAAGCCCGATAGGAGAGCGTTGCTGCTTCCTGTCGGGCTTTGATTATTGTGTATCGTTTAAGCGATTTTTAAAGGCTTAACCGATTACTTGTTCTTGTACTTGACAACTACCTTGTTGGCATAAATGCCTTGTGCCTGTGAAATGGCAGCACCTGTGCTCTGTATGGTCAAAGCGTTGTTCTCAAATGAACTCTCAATACCTGTTGTGGCTTTGATCATTTCTCCTGTCTCCATAGACTGATCATCAGCAACTACCTGATTTGGAACATAGGTAGATACCTTTACGTTGCGGTTGAGAAGGAAACCAAGGAATAAGTCATCACGGCTCATTAACCAGCTAAAGGTGTTCAGCAAATAATAAGGCTCTACGGTGTTTGGACATGTACGGATACTCTTATTTGTTGTGAACTCGTTAGTTAAACTTAGAGTATAAGCAGACAAGTTGCCATCAGTATAAGTGCTCAGGAAATTTACATCAGCATCATCTGCTGCACCTACCTGCTTAACGCTTGTTAGGTAACCGTTTGCATCGTAGCTCCATGTATAAGTTACATCTTCGCCTGTCATCATATCCATACCTGTACTGCTGATAACGCGACCCTGGTCATCAAGAGTATAAGTATAAGGATTATTCTCTACAGAAACAGTTTTCCCGTTGTAATTGAAAACCCAACCAAGACTACCATTAGAAGTAATTTCCTTGAGAGTTCCATCTTCATTGTAAGACATGTTGAGAGTTAAAATGCCTTCTTGAAGACCCAACATAGGAGCATACATATTGAGCATCGAATTATCTGTAATGGTGATGCTCTCTACCTGGCGCTGCAGGAAGGCATATACCTTACCCAACTCCCAAGAAGCATTGCCGCGAACCAGAGATACGGCATATTCGCCCTCTGCCAAATCAGCAGGAATTGTAACCTTTACGCCATCAGTTGTAACTGTTGTCTCTAATGTCTTGTCACCAACTACAATCTTGTCGCCCTGGGCAAAACCGATACCGGTAAGAGTTACTTCCTCGCCAATACCCATTTCGCCTGGCAATGACAAGGTAGAGATTGGGTTGTCAGCTGCAAGAAGAGTCATGCTGCCCAATGTCCAGCTATCATTACCTGTCTTCAATACTACGTTTACCTTACCTTCAGTCATGGTGTAAGGAATGGTGAAGGTTGCACCGTTAGAAGACATCTTGGCATTGGTGTTAACCTCAGTTCCCTGCTCAGGCTGGAGATAAAGAGTCTGACCAGCAGCGAAACCGCTACCCTGTACTGTGACCTCGGCACCAATCTTTGCAGAAGTTGGAACCACTGCATTGCTTACTGGGTTAGTAGGACCATTGTCGTCTGACGAACACGCTGAGAAAGTGATGAATGCACAAAGCATCAACATCATTGAAATCAATTTTTTCATAGTGCTGTGTTTTAATTAATTAATAAATATATTGTTTTTAAACTCTATTCTTACAACCCAGGCTGACTGTTCAGAATCTTCTCTGTGTCCTCGCTTGAAGGACGGGTCATGTCTGGATTCACGATTCTGCCGTTAGGATCGAGGAGGATGAAGCGAGGAATGCCGCTGATGCGGTAATCGCTCTGGAACTTGCTGCCCTTACCGATATGAAGTTGGGTACCGCTCAGTGCACCGCTCTTCACTCTGGCAGCCCACTTCGCCTTGTCCTGGTCGATAGAAAGACCTACGAAAACGATGTTTCTGCCCTTGAACTTCTCTTCCAGTTTCTTGAGGAATGGCAACTCTTTCTGGCATGGTCCGCACCAGGTAGCCCACATATCTATATATATGTACTTGCCACGGAAATCACGGAGCGTCATCTCCTTGCCGTTTACATCCACACCCTTGAACATAGGTGATGGACGTCCCGCAGCCGCTTTGTCCCATTTGGCACATGCCTTCTTGAAGATTTCATTCAGGCGAGGCGATGTAACATAGGTATAGTACAGATTCTGCAGATCGGTGATGTTCTCCACGCCATTACCTTCAACATAGGTGAAAGCCAGGAAATGAATCAGCGATTCGCGCACCTTGTCGCTCTTCGTATTCTCGCCGATATAGCTCATCTCTGCAAGCACCTTAGGATAGAGTTGGCGGATGTTCTTTCCCGCTTCATCAAATACGTGGGCTGTCTCAATCATATAGTTGCGATACTCATCGTTGTCGGCGAGATCATCATCCTCCTTCACATACTGGCGCAGGGTATCGTAATAGTCCTTACCCAATACCAGAGTGGTATCCTGAGTGAGATAAGTATGACTTACCGGATACATCAGGAAGGCATTGGCATAGAAGTAGGTGATTCTGCCTTCTTCCATCTTCAGGAATTTGTCGTCGGCAGCAAACTTGCGTGCCTTCAGTAGGCGTTTCATCGAAGCTATCTTCTTGTCAACGGTAGCCTTAAACTCGCTCCAAGGCTGGATGTAAACCTCATTAGACAAGCCGGTTAACTGAATCTTGTTCAAGTAATCGATAGCCTTCTCGTTGCCGCCTTTCACGGCGAAGGTGTTGTCGAAATCGTTGGCATCGAACGAGATGGTTACATCGTCGCCCTTCTGCAGATATACGTTCTTGGTCTTCTCGCCATAATAAACATTGGCGTAGAGAGCATCCAGGCCGTCGAGCTGCACGGTAGCCTTTCCGTCGGTCAGTGGAAATTCGTTGACGCTCATGTGATAGACGAGTACCACATTGGAGAGCACCGGATTCTTGACGTCAAATCTAACGGTGATGCCCTCAGCTGCGTGCATGTTCACTGCTGCCAGCAGGAACAGAAGCAATGATAATATTCTATTCTTCATTTTTATTTTCTTTTTTAAAGTTGATGATTAGTTGGTACGCTCACGGTAAGTAGCATCTACTATCTTGCCGAAGCCTGAATAGCTGGTAGGTGTAACCTTAGAGAAATCGCCCTCTGCGCTCATGCCGTCGTAGATGCGGAGTGTACCCGAACCATTGCTGTTCTCTGAACCTACGATGAAATCGTAATCATGGGCTGAAGCTGAATTCTGATAGAAATTAAACTTCATCATCGTGATGGTTTCGCCGCTGAAACTGAACTGGCGCTCTGCCTTCAATGGTTTCTCCGAGAGGTTCACGCGATAAACGGTACCGCCTACAGCATAATACATGTAGTTCTTCTGCGAACTGAAGGCGAAGCAAGAGGCATTGGCGATGTCTTTGCAGTCGCTCAAGTCGCCGTAGTAAGCCTTACCCAGTGCAAAGGTGCAGTCGGCATAGCAGAGCATATCACCCAGCTGAATGCCATACAGTTCAAACTTCTTTCCGCTGCGCAGGATAGTATAGGTGATGCCCATCTTGGCGTTTCCCGGGTCATATTTCGTATTCTCCATATAGACGAAATCCATGCCGGTAGGATATTCGCTGAAGGCTTTGCCGGTTACCATATCCGACCCCTTGTATCCGGTAGCAATCTCTTCCATATCCTTCATGCTGTGATAGGAAACATCAGAGAGCGAAAGGCCCGGCAGGAATGGACAGCAGGACATGAAGCACTTGTTCACATTATCATAAAGCAGATAGATGGATGCGTAAGAGGATGCTCCGATGTTGGCTCCCACGGCTGGTGCAAGAACAGGCTGCTTGTTGACGGCAGCGAAGAGTCCCTGGATACCCATGTTGGATGCCGAATATGCATAGCCGTCGCTCACAATCATTCTCATCATGCCGCTCTGGTCGCATACCATGCTCTGTGGCTTCAGATTGGTCTGCTTGGCTACCTCGTACTTGAAGTCGTAATCCTTCTGCCATACAAAACTGTTCTTTGACAGACGGGTGGCTCCGTCGGCAGTAAAGAGATAGAAAGGAGAGTCGGAATGTCCGCTGTTTGGCGCATACTGGATGCTGTATGGATGATTCAACTCAGGCATTCCGCTGGTCTTGAGGATGTCGAGATAGGTTTTGCCTGTAACCTTCGATATCATGTCGAGACGGGTCTTGCCGTTCACATCACAGAGCACCATCCAGCCTTCTGAAGAGGTATCGCTCACGGTGAGTGTATAGCTCTGCTGCCAGAAGAGTCCTGTCTTCTTCTCTGTTGCGGTGAAGTAGAGGGTATATTCTCCTGCAGGAAGCGTCATTTCCTGCACGAGATGTTTTTCGTTGCCAAGCACGGTCACCTCGTTGTCGCCCGACTTATTGATGACCTTCCACTCGTAGTTGTAGGCATCGAGGTCGGTGATGTTATCGCCCAGATTCGGGTCGAGGTCGATGTTGGCATGGGTGAGTACCGAGATGGTCTCAGGCACGCCGGTGATAGTAGGCTCGTTCAGACTGTGATAATCGTAGTTGCCCTCATCTTGCGAGCATCCTGCCATCATCGTAGCCATCATCAGAGCCGCTGCCATTATTTTATAATTTCTCATAATCTTCCAGTTTTTTTTATTCTCCATAGAAAGCCAGCGCATTGCCCTTTGCATCGAATGCATCGGCATCGTACGCCTCGCCGTTGTTGCGAAGTTTCTGCTGCTCTCTCACATAGCTCTGCATCTCAGAACTTACATAGCTCTGCATGGCAAGCGTCATCTTAGAATCGTCGTTGAAATCGGCTGGGTCCAGGTCGAGTACCTTGCAAGCCAGTTCGAACTTCTGCTGGGTGAAATCGCCGAGCAGATCGGTCTTCCATGCCTTTGGTGCCGTGGTAAACTTGTCAGAGAAGATAATCTGATAAGAAAGGGTTGAAACCACATCGCCGTTGGCTGTCGTCTCTTCGGTAACAGGAAGAGTGAAGTTCTCGTTAGGCTGCAGACTTACCTGTATATGCTTCTCTTGAGTTTTCAGGATGGCAGTACGTTTCAGCGTAATCATATATTCCAGTACGGTTTCGCCCGCTGGCATCTCAGCCTTTTCTGGCAGGATGTAGTCTGTGCCTTCCTGTGCATCCTCCGAGCTAACCATGAGGGCTATCTCGCGAGGGTGGTCTGTAGGACGGCCTATCAGCTGTATCTTGACAGGCACCTGCATCTCATCGCCTTTCTGATAGACAAAGGTCACATTGGTGTTTGCCTGCAGGATATTTGTGTTGGAGCGATTGTTCAGGTAAACGCCGTTAATGTTCTGAAAAACATCCGGCTCCTGTTCGCTACATGAGCCTAGAGATAGGGCCGCCATCGCTCCAATCAATAGAGTCTTAATCTGATATTTCATATAAAAATCGTATATAATTAGTCTTAACTATAAACTATTAACTAGTTCTCTGTCTCAGAGTCAGGCAGTGGAACCACGAAGATGAGGTCGCTTGCCTTTGGATTCTTGTTCGCGTTAGAAGAGGTGATGATGTCGCTGTTCAATCGCTTGTAGAGATAGAACAGCTGGCCTTCGCCATACAACTCGCGGATGTACTCATACTTCAGCAAATCAGGAGTCAGGGTCTGAAGGTTTGCCACACCACGGTTTCTGCGCAGGGCGTTGACATACTGTACTCCCTTTGCCAGGTCGTCGCTCTGGCTCTCGGCTGCTATGAGGAACATCTCACCCAGACGTATCATCGGAATCATTGTGTTCTGGATGCTTCCGTTAGCCACCATATCGCTATACTTGTAGAAATAACGGTTGCTGCCTGTTGCTATCCAGTTGGCACGGTACCGGTAGTCGTCCTGATAGCCGCCGGTTGTTGCTGCACCGCCATACACGATGTTGCTCATCAGGTTATCGTCCATGCGGAACACATAGTTTGGCAATCGTGACGGATCGTAGAAATTCTTGTGAATCTTGCTGCGGCTGGTGTTGGTCAGTGCAAACAGTACCTCTGAAGAGAAGATGCGGTCAGGGTCGGCTGGCGAACCTATAACCAGACTCTTGTCTACGAATGGGAAGATGCCCTGGTCGGCTGTCTTGATGACATCGGTGGCATACTTGAACGCCTCGGTCTTATTGCCCATATAGAGATTCACACGAGCCAGAAGGGCCTCTACGGCATAGAAGTTGAGTCGGAGAGCACGGTAGCGCATGAAGTTGCTGGTACCGTCCTGCGAACCGCTCATCAGGGTTCCTTCTGTCTTCACCGGGTCGTTGGCAAGCAGGATGCGGGCTTCCTCCAGGTCGGCAACCACCTTCTCTGCCACCTCCTTGGCTGTGAGGATAGGCTCCGGACTGTTGGTCTGCTTATTATAATAAGGTATCGCCTTCTTATCGCTGTCCTTGGCATAAACCGGACCGAAGAGGCGTAGCATGTCGAAGTGCAGCATCGCTCTCAGCGCCAGTGCTTCTCCCTTTACGGCATAATAGTTGCCGCCTGTAAAGAGACCCTGGTTCTGGTCGATACTTTCCAGAATCTTGTTGCAGTTCAGAATCAGCGCATAAGCCTTGTTCCAGGTCTGGTCCAGGCGGTTGCGCCAGTATTCTGTGCCATACTGGTAGTTGGAGAGGTCTTTGTAGTTGCCCCATACGCTGTTGTCGGTACCGATGGCGTATGCACCACCCATCACCTCAATCATCTCTACCGACAGCGACTGACCGTAGAGTGCATCGCTGTTGAGGTCGATGTAGATACCGTTGAGCATTTTCTGGTAGCCTTCTTCTGATTTCTGAAGCTCGCCCTCCGATATCTTGTCGTATGGTTTCACTTCCAACCAGCTGTCGCACGATACCATCAGCGTGCTGCAGGCTATGATCATTGTATATAATATCTTTTTCATTGCGTTCTTTTTAGAATGTTGCACCTATTGAGAATGATACAGTACGGGCAAAAGGATAGTCGATGCCTCGCTCTGCCTTTACGGTAGACCAGCGGAAGATGTCGTTCATGTTGGCCTGAACTGAGAGTGCCTGCATGCCAAACTTCTTGGCGATGTTGAGCGGGAATTCGTAACCCAGATTGATTGACTCGAACGTAAGTGTATTCTCATCCATCACGAAGCGGGATGACTTGTCGGTCTTCTGTACCATCGAGATGCCCTTGAACTGGGCATTGCGGTTGTTGATGCTCCAGCGGTCGTAGAGGGCACGGCGGTCCTGGTTGTTGTAGATGTCGGCTGTTCCGATGTTCTCTACCTTGTCGAAGAGCGAACTGTTGAAGAGCTGGCCGCCATACTGGTAGCGGAAGAAGCAGCTGAATGAGAATCCCTTGTAATAGAAGGTGGTTCCCAGCAGTCCCTCTACATCCGGTTCGGTATCGCCGCATACTACCTCGTCGCTGGCATCATAGGTAAACGAATAGGTGCCGTCGCGCTTGATGAACAGCTCCTTGCCGGTAGCTGGATCGATGCCTGCAGAACGTACTGCCCAGATGGCTGTAGGACTTCCGCCGTCGTAATAGCGGGTGGTGTTGTGAAGTCCTGTCTTTCCGCTCTCGTTCAGTGCGCTGAAAGCATTGCCGATGTTGGCATATTTCGACTTGGAGTGGGTGGCACTCAGCGAGATATTCCAGTTGATGCGCTCATGAGGCATATAAATAGGAGAGAACTTGATGGTGGCTTCCCATCCGTTGGTCTTCTGCTTACCGGCATTCAGAGCCTCGCTCGTTACACCCATAGAACCTGGGGTGGTAATGATGGCGAGCAATGGGTCGGTGTTCTTGATGTAGTAATCAAGCGTCAGATTCAGACGGTTGCCCAGCGTGGTGATATCGGCTCCTACGTTGTAGTTGATGGTCTCCTGCCATGCCAGATCGTTGTTGCCCAAGCTGTTGATGATGACACCGGTACCGAAGACATTGGTCATCAGACTGTTGAACATATAGGTGGTATAAGCCTGATAGGCAGAGAAGTTCTGGTTGCCCGGATTACCCACAGAGGCACGCAGCTTGAGCATCTGGAAGATGCCGTTCTCCTGCATCCACTCTTCGTTGTGGATATTCCAACCCAGACCTACTGACCAGGTGGTACGGAACCTGTTGTCGGTGCCAAACATTGAGGCACCATCGTTGCGCAGGTTGAAGTCCAGCAGATAGCGGTTGTCGTAGGCATAGCCACCGTTCAGATAGAAACTGGAGGCATGCTTGATGCTTTCGCTGTAGCTTGGTTTGCCGCCTGTAGGGTAGTTGTTGGCAAAGGATGGGGCATCAAACTGGTCGTCGGTAAAACCGGTGGCTGAGTAGCCATTGGTCTTGCTGGTGGTATTGCTGAAGTTGAAACCCAATACGGCGTTTATCTGATGCTTCTCTGCTATCAGCTTGCCGTAGGTGGCAGAAAGGTCGCCCTCGTAATAGAGATATTTCTGCAGGCTGTGTTTGAACAGTCCCTTCTGGGTTGCTTCCTGGTCATCGAAGTCGGTATGCTCTGGCGAGAGGCGCTTGTCCTGGGTATCATCATACTTGGTGATACCGAATTTGCCACGCACACGGAGATCATCTGTAGCAAACCATTCGGCGATGAAGTTGTTGGTAAAGCCGAAACGCTGTCCCTTGTCGTAGTTGTTGAGATGCGCATTCCAGAGTGGGTTTGATACAGGGTTGTCATTCAGCCCCTCTTCCGGATAGTAAAGATACTTGTTAATCTTGCCGTCGGCGCCATACTTCTTGTAATATGGGTTGGCATAGGCATATTCCGAGAAACTAACGGTCGGGTTGTTGGTCTCCAGATAGTCGATGGAGAGTTTGTTACTGAACTGGAATTTGCCGGTGCGGTAAATCAGGTCGAGGTTTCCGCCCAGAGTCTGGCGGTCTGAGCCCTTCATCACGCCGTTCACCTGTCCGAAGTTCAGTCCCAGTCCGTATCTCACGTTGCCTTCTCCACCTTCGGCATATACGTTGTGCTTATGGGTGAATCCGGTGCGCAGAGGCACACTGAGCCAGTAGGTATCTACGCCCTGCTCGATATCGCGCAGACGGGAATTGTAGAGATTATCCAACTTGATCTGGTTGAACGGATCGTTGGTATTGTCCTTGTATACGCCTGCCAGTTTTTCGAACTCCAGTTTTTCGCGTGAGTTCATCAGGTTGTAGTCTGAAAGGTCGGCGAATTCCAGACTGTAGTCGCCCTTATATGAAATCAGCAGCTTTCCCTTTACCGGAGCCTTGGTCTCAATGACAACCACACCGTTGGCAGCCTTTGAACCGTAGATGGCTGTAGATGCCGCATCCTTGAGCAGCGTAACCGATGCTACGCGGTTCATGTTGAGGTTCATCACGGTTTCCAGGGATGTTTCGAAACCATCCAGAATAAAGAGAGGCTGGTTAGGGTCGGAACCGTATTCCTCCTTCAGTCCCGCCACGCTCGACTTGCCACGGATTTCCACATCCGGCATCTTGTTAGGGTTGGATCCTGAGAGTGCGTTGTCCATAATCTTGAAAGATGGGTCCAGGGTTTTCAGACTCTGGAGCACGTTCTGTGCACCTACGCTCTTGAGTTCATCGCCCTTGAAGGTAGCCGAAGAACCGGTAAAGCTTTCTTTCTTGCGTCGGTATACACCTGTAACCACCACATCCTTGATACTCTGGGCTTCAGATTTCATCATGATGCGGGCAAAGTCGGCATGGTTGCTGCCTGTAAATCGGATGACTGTCTTTTTGTAGCCGATGAAGGAGAGTACGATGTTGCACTCTTTCCTAACAGGCAGTTCGAAGTGTCCGTCGATGTCTGTCGTTACGGCGTTGGTTGTACCTTCGATAGCTACGGTTACACCAATCATGGGTTCATGGTCCCCGCTATCGAAAACTTTTCCCTCTATCACTCCTTGCTTGACAGCAATTTCTGTTTGGGCTGCTCCGTTTCCATTCACATTCTGTGCCTGTATCGAGGCAAGGGATGGAGAGGTGAGGCAACAACCTAGCAAAATCCAGCGGCAAGCACTAGGGGTAAACTGATTTTTTTGCATAAAGTTTATTTTTTGTTTCTTGTATTCTATTTGTAGTTTTTCTGCAAGCTCTTGCTTTTTATTGTGTATGTTTCTGCAAGTTCTTGCTATATATAATTTGCAAAGATAACATATTTTTTGAAAAATAACCTCTTTTAAATGTTAATTCTGCACTTTTTTTTTCACGTTCTTACAAATTGATGCTATTTTTTCCATTTTCGTATATGATTTTTCTGATAAATAGTCTATATAACGCCGATGAAAAAGAAAAAGCCCCGCAGGAATACTACCTGTGGGGCTTGAATCAACTTAAAAAAATAAATATGATGA
>ULYE01022352.1_pt1 | contig 11621 bp, 5 predicted proteins | sample 1961921 | NCBI WGS metagenome assembly ULYE01 (sample SAMEA4835856, study PRJEB28245) | human gut metagenome | biome: gut microbiome; material: fecal sample | place: Denmark | collected 2008 | reverse complement strand
TGTGGGTGCGTGGCTACGGCGAGACGCCATAGCCTCCTATGTTTGTTTCTGACCTGGTGTATTAAAAAAATCCCGGTTCCTTTTTGTTTCGGAACCGGGATTTCCCTTTATGTTATGTTCTGTGGATGTGCCGTCAAAGGGTCACACCTACCGAACCGTGTCATTTACTTGATGACAACCTTCTTCACCTTGCCGTCAGCAGTGCGAACGATGTTCAGACCCTTCTGCAGCTTGCTGATCTTAACGCCGTCAACAGTGAAGAGCTCTGCGTTAGCAGCCTCAGCGTTGATGCTGTCGATGCCGTCGGTAACGTCCTTAACCACGAGAGTAGCGTCGTAGATACCACCACCGTTGTTGAGAATGTTGTTAGTAGCGATAACGCAACCACCAGCGTCTACGCTGTTCCAGTCTACCTTGAAGCGGATGCGGTATGTACCCTCCTCTGCAGGAGCTGTGAACGAAGGCAGCGGGTTAACGTTGCAGTTGTTGCTTACTGTCTCGCCCTTAGAGTTGAGACCGGTTGAACCATTAGAAGCGCTGTAGAAGCTGTAAGATACAACCTCAGTGCCAGTCTGGTCGTCGCTGTCAGCGTTGAATGAGAACTGCTTGTCGTTGTTGAGGTCTACGTATACGTAACCGTGCATCCACTCGCCAACATAACCGATAGCCGGAGTTACCTCAGCACCCGGAGTTACGGTGAAGCTCTGTGCTGTAAGATCCTCGTAGCCGTTCATTGTCTTGCCGAACTCGATGGTCTGCTCCTTACCGTTAACGGTGAGCGATACAGATGTTGAGTAGCGGCTTGAGTGAGTCTGCTTAGCGTCCTTCTCGAAGTTGATAGCATAATCCTCCTTTGGCTCCTCAGGCTGCTCATAGTTGAACTCGCCGTCATAGCTGAATGTATTGCCAGATATGTTGAGAGCCATCTTGATTTCGTTCTCAGAAACGTTAACGATCTGGAACATAGCACCTACTTCCTCTTCTTCACCAAAGAACTCATTTGTAGCAGCATCAGGCTGAGCCACAATCATAGTCTCCTCTGTCTCTACAGTGCCGCCTTCGTCGTACGGAGTGGCACGCTGCTCAGTACCGTTGAATACGAGGTCAACAGTCTGCTCGTTGAGAGTGATCTGCTTGAGAGTAATCTTGTATGTATCGTCGCTGTACTTAACGATGTTCACAGTAGCCTCGTCAGCCTGGAAGAGATTCTCCTCGTCCTCTGACTCAGAATTCCAGATGCGGAGGTTGCTTGTGTAGTCCTTGTTAGATACCTCAGTTGCGGGAACCTTGTAGTTGAACTCGCCCTCATAACCGAATGTCTCACCGATGAGGTAGAAGGTCATTGTGATGTTCTCGTCTTCTGTATCCTGCCACATGAATGTAGCACTGTCAAGTGCGCCACCAAGAACCTCAAGTGTAGCCTCGTCAGCTGTGCAAGAGATGGCGTTCAGTGTAGATGCAGCTGTGCCCTCACCGCCTGTAGCCTCAGGAGCCTTGCCTGTGAATACGAGGTCAGCAGTCTTGTTGTTGAGAGTGATCTGCTTGAGAGTGATCTTATATGTCTCGTCGCTATACTTAGTGATGTTTACAGTAGCCTCATCCATTGTAACGATGTCGCCACCGAATACAGCGTCAGCAATACGGAGGTTGCTTGTGTAGTCCTTGTTAGAAACCTCAGTAACCTCAGGTGTTACGTTCTCCAGATCCACAACAGTCACATACTTGATAGTAGCGTTGCTGCGGTTAGCGCCTTCCTTCGAACCTATGTTGATGCTTGTTGTAGTCCAGAAGTCAGATGTGAGATCCTTCCAGTCACCGGTAACACCAGTGTAGAGACCGTTGAACGACTCGCCGTCGATGGTGCAGCCATCAGCCTTAGAAAGCTCGATGCGTACTGTGCCAGCCTCAACGCCATCGTGTGCGTCAGAAACGGGGTGAGAACCGCCAGTTGTGAGGTAGTCAGCCTTCATGCGCTTAGCAGACTTGGTGTAGTAGAAGTGCCAGCCACCGATCTTCCATGCGCCTACGTTCTCACCTACAGAGAGGATGTTCTCGTTAGCTGTATAATCGCCGCAAGTAGAGAGGTCGATAACAGCAACGAGCTTCTGAGTGTTCCAGTCAATAGGAATGTTGGTCCACTCGAATGACTGACCGTTAGGAGCGAAGTCTACAGAACCGTCTACGGGGAAGCCCTCAATCTCAGGCTTGGGCTGAGGAGCAACGTAGTCGGGGTCTGTACCTACAGTATACTTATCGCCATTAGCAGCCACCATGTCGATGAAGATCTTCTCAGCGTCGTCCTTGGTGTAAAGAACAGCCTTGACATCATAGTTCATCATGCTAACTTCGGTAGTACCGGTGTATGTGGTGCGATTCTTCTCGTCAGTACCCTTTACAAGGTCAGAAGACTTGATGGTCTGGTTGGCATTGTCGAATACCACTGACATGTTGATAGTGCCGTCAGACATCTCGTTGATGGTAACATCAGCCAAGTCGAGAGGAATGGTTGTACCATACTGAGTGATGAAGATGTTGTCTGTGAACTTCTTAGAGTCTACAACAGTAGCAGGCTCTGTCCAGTCAAGACCTACCACTTCTACATACTTATATGTAGCGTTGCTGCGGTTTTCGCCCTGTGTAGATCCGAATACGAGGTCGTTGTAAGTGAGAAGCTTAGCATAGTCGCTTGCCTCGAATGCCAATGTGCCGTCGATATAAACGCCATCCTGACGAAGCTCAACGCGAACGTTAGAAGGATCATTTACCTGAACATACTTTGTCGGAGTTTCACCGAGCTTCTCGCTGTTGCGGAACTGGATGCAGAAGGTATTTGTAAGTTTCTGCCAACCAGTTGCTGTCCAAACATCAGCGTCCTTTGTGTAGTAGAAGTGGAGGACAGCACCGTTAGCAGGATTCCACTCGCCGAGGTTAGCTGCATTGTTAGCGAATGAGAAGATGGTCTCATTAACGCCCTGACAGTTAGTCAGATCCAGCTTTGCCACAACCTTGTGTGTGTCCCAGTTGATGGTGAAGTCCTTAGCCTCGATTTTTGCGCCGTTAGGAGCAAGACCAGCCTCAACGAGCGGACCCTCTGTAGTCTCAACTGTGCCGCCACCGCCGGTAGAACCGAAGTCGTCAGTTCCGAAGGTGTACTGGAAGGGATACTTCTGGAAAGAGTTAAAAGCTACTGTGCCATTAAAATGAGCATAAGCCTTTGTCTCATTGAACTTAACGACAAGCGTACTGTTCACAAAAGTATAAGCAGACTGTTCTGTGAGATAGCAATAAGGATTGCTAACCTCGATGGTTGTCAAGCCGCTTGCATCTGTTGTGCCAGCAACTCCTTCACATACAAACTCGCCCCAGTTGCCCATTTCATATTGGGTGAAATCGCAACCTTCAGCTGTAACATTGTACGTGCCGTCTACGCGTTTCTCAATGGTGAGAGTACCATTTGGCAAATCTACAGCCTTAGAACCCATAAGATTCACTTCAAAATGAAGTGCATCTGAATAGGAACCTGCAAATGCCATAACGGTAATCATCAACATTGAAAGAAGGGATAGAATCTTTTTCATAATCCTTTTCTTTTAATTGATAGTTAGTTGATATTGATAAAGTGAATAAAAAATAGACTTGTTTTTAATTTTAATCGTTTTTAGGTCACTATGGTTTAAGTGGTCTGTCGTGCTTCTTTACACGCAAGTTATAGTATATTGATGCTAATTATATGTATTCGATGCAAAATTAATAAAAAAAATATGTAGCAACAAATTTTTGAACTTTTTTGTTTAAAGATATGCAGTTAAGCCAATAAATATGGTTAATTGGAGCAAATAAGAAAGCAAGCAGTTGGTTTGGATTTGGTCGGAATTTTGGCAAAGTTGGTTTGGATTTGCTCAAGTTTTCAAGCAAAGTTGGTTTGGATTTGATTAAGATTTCGCTCATTTTTGGTTTGGATTTGAATATTATTATGTATCTTTGTCACTGATATATAACCATTTAGATATGTTCAAACGAATAGCACTCAATTATCTTCGCGAATGGGCGAAGAAGGACGAACGAAAGCCTTTGGTCTTGCGTGGCGCACGTCAGGTGGGCAAGACCACGCTTGTAAGAATGTTTGCCGAGGAATTCAGCAACTATATTTACCTTAATCTTGAGGAAAAAGAGAACGCTGCTTTGTTTGCTGCCGACTACTCTTTCGACGACTTGTTGTCGGGCATCTTCTTCAAAGCCAATGTACGCCAGGACAACAGACGCACACTGATATTCATCGACGAGATACAGAACGAGCCTAAGGCTGTGCAGACGCTGCGCTTTTTCTACGAGAAACGTCCCGACATTTATGTCATCGCCGCAGGTTCACTATTGGAAAGCCTAATGGACAGACATATCTCGTTTCCCGTAGGAAGAGTGGAATACATGGCTCTACACCCCTGCACGTTCGTGGAGTTTCTTTCTGCCATAGGAGAAGAGATGCTTGCTGAGAAGGTGGAGGCGGTGGACGTGCCGCAGTCGCTGCACAGCTATGCGCTGGAACTCTTCAAGAAATACATGATAATAGGAGGACTGCCGGAGGTGGTGGCTAACTATGCTCAGCATCGCGACATGGTAAGACTCGGAGGCATATTCAACGCCTTGCTTTCGGGATATCGCGACGATGTGGAGAAGTATGCCAGCAAACCGAAGGAGCAGGACTCCATACGCTATATTCTCAACTATGGCTGGACATCTGCCGCCCACCGCATACAGTTCGCAAAGTTCACCAATTCATCATTCAAGTCGGCTGATGTCAGCAATGCCTTCCGTACGCTTGAGAAGACTCTGATTCTGGAACTGGTTTATCCTCTTACGTCTACATCCTTGCCGATACTGCCCGATCTGAAGAAAAGCCCCAAGCTATTGTGGCTTGACACGGGGCTGGTGAATTATGTGGCAGGAATGCAGGAGGAACTGCTCTTCTCCACTGACAGCGACGAACTGTGGAACGGCGACATCGCCGAACATATCGTAGCGCAGGAACTGCTTGGAGCGACGACGACGTTCGGCGAGAAACGGATGTTCTGGGTGCGCGACGCACGCAACTCTCAGGCTGAGGTAGACTTCGTAATCCGACATAAGTCGCATCTGTTGCCGATAGAAGTGAAGACCGGCAACAACTCGAAGCTACGATCCTTACATCAGTTTATGGAGGATTCGAAGGAACGAATAGCCCTTAGAATATGGAACGGACCGATGACATCGGACGTAATAACACGAAGCAACGGCTGTCCGTTCACTCTCTATAACATTCCGTTGTATTATGCAGGGCAACTGGAAAGGTTTCTGGAAGGAAGACAGGAATACATGCAAATATCGTCTAAAGAGTAAAATTCTGTTACAAAATAAAAATTGATTCTAGAGATTTAGATTGCTGTTTTTATGGTGTTTTGCGGTGCTAACGGCACCCATGCTTAACAATAGCGCCACTTTTATCATGCAATAGTGCCACTATTAGAGTGTAAAAGTGGCGCTATTGCATGATAAAAGTGGCGCTATTGGAGGGTAAAAGTGGCACTATGACAACTCTATGATGCGTGTATTCATTGCACAATTCTTTCTTCATCTGCATAATCAACTGTGTGTCAATACACTATCGCTGCACGCCCAAAATTCAAGAATTTCGCACCAAAGATTTTGTTGTGCGCTGAACGAGGAGTATTGAGCGTTAGAAACGCAAATATTGTACATGCCGAGCGCATCAAACCACCCACTCCATCCAGTTGTCGGGAGTAACAACAGCCGTTTGCTTCACGTCATAAGCCGTAAGGAATGAAGAGGGGAACTGGGTGTTGGCGCGGCGCGGATTCCTAAGGAAAAAATAGCCTAATCCCAAAACTTATACTAACTTTTGGGATTACAATCCCAAAATTCATACTAACTTTTGGGATTAGGAACATAAATTGCTAAAAAACAAACTGTAATAGATGCGGGCTGAAATGCCCGCATCTATTACAGTTTGCCTTGCTTTACAGCTCGTTCTTATGCAGCTCTGCCAGCAGCTTCACGCTCTGCGAATGGAGGTCGATGTGACGCTGCAGCTTCTCGTAGATGCCGTTTATCTCCTCGTAATACACGAGGGCTGTTATCTCGCCCTGCTGCAGAGCCTTTGCGAAGAGGGAGAGCGACTCCTGCATGAGCTTCACGTCGCTATGATTGATGACCTGCTGGAGGCCCTGCAACTGCTCGTAGCTGGTGCGCAACGACGACTCTGCCTCGTGCTGAGCCTGCGTCACCTGCAGCTCTGCACTCTGACGGCGCTGACGGGCAGCCTTGACATTGGAGCTGTTGCTGTAGAGCGGAAAGCTGACGCCTACCTGGAAGCCGTTGATGCCTTCGCCCTGCTCCGTGTTGCGACGATAACCGAAGGAGATGCTGGGAAGCCACTCGTTCTTCTGCACCTTCAGATTCATGTCGGCGGCGCGGAGGGCGGTCTGAGCCACTGCCACGTCAGCGTCGACAGCAAGGGCAAGCGTACGATACTCCTCGAAGTTAGTTATCTGCGGATAGTCGGGCAGCTCCGTGTCTGTCACGTCCAGCGGCTTGCCACCGTTGAGCTGGCGGAGCTGCTGCACGAGGGCAGTACGCTCGCCCTGCGTCTCGCTGACGAGGGTGCGCACCTCCATGCAGTCGAGCTTCACCTTGTTAAGCTCAAGAGCATTGGCGTCGCCTGCCTCCATGCGCTTCTCATACATCTGGAGGAGCGTCTCGCTGTTGGCAAGGCGCTCACGCAGCATGGTGAGGGTCTGATTGAGGCGGATAAGGTCGATGCAGACGAGCTGAGCCTGGAGCAGGATGTCGCGGCGCTGCTTGGCAAGGAGATGGTCGCCCACGGTCTGCTGCATCTGAGCCTGCTTGTTACGGGCGGCATACTTCGTGGGGAAATCAATCTCCTGGCTTACCACAAGCTCGCTCTCCGCCACGCCGGAGTAAGCCTTCGTGAAGAACGGGCTGTACTCCACGGACGGTCCGGCGAGGGCGTTGCCCGCCTTTATCTCAAGCACATCGGCTTGGCAGTCGTGGGCAAGCGACTGCAGGGTGAGGTTGTTGGCTGCCACCTGCTTGAGCACGTCGCCGACGGTGTCGGCAAGGGCTGCGCTATACGCGCTGAACGCCACTATTGTTGCGATTAGATATCTTTTCATATATGATAGGTACGATGAATGCGTTGAGTAATGTTGAGCTTATGAGTCCGCCGAGTATCACCTTTGCCATCGGCGACTGAATCTCGTTGCCGGGCAGGTCGCCGCCGAGTGCAAGAGGCACGAGGGCAAGGGCGGAGGTGAGCGCGGTCATGAGGATGGGGTTGAGACGCGAGAGCGATCCTTCCACGATGGCGTCACGGACGGTCTTGCCTTCCTCCGTGCGCAGACGCTTATACTCGGTGATGAGCAGCATGCCGTTGCGCGTGGCGATGCCGAAGAGCGAGATGAAGCCGATGACGGCAGGGATGCTCACTTCTCCGGTGGTCAGCACGATGGCGAAGATGCCGCCGATAAGCGCCAAGGGCAGATTGAGGAGGATTACGCCCGCCTCCATGGCGTTGCGGAACTGCATGAAGAGGAGGAAGAAGATGACGACGATGGCGAGAATGCAGGTGAGATAGAGCACGCGGCTGGCGCTCTCCTGACTCTCAAACTGTCCGCCGTACTCCACATGGTAGCCCTCGGGCAGCTGCACTTCTTCGCCTACGGCTTTCTTGATGTCTGCCACGACGTCGCTCAATGCCCGTCCGCTGGTGTTGGCAGAGATGACTATCTTGCGCTGTACGTTCTCACGGTTGATGGTGTTGGGACCTGCGCTGGAGATGATGTCTGCCACGTCGCTGAGCGGCACCTTGCGTCCGTCCTGCGTGTCGATGATGAGGTCTTTTATGTCGTCGTACTTGTCGGCTTTCACCACAAGATTGAACGCGCGTCCTGCCTCATACACCTGCGACACGGTTTCGCCGGCAAGATTTACGGCGAGGAACTCGTTGAACTCGGGGAGCGTGATGCCGTTGCGGACAAGCAGCTCACGACGCGGAACAATCTTGAGCTCGGGACGCTCTATCTGCTGCTCCACATTGAGGTCGGCTATGCCTTCAATGTCCTGGCAGGCGCTCTTTATCTGATTGCCGATGGTGAACATGCGGTTGAGATCGGTGCCGAAGAGCTTGATGGCGATGCTTGCCTGCGTGCCGGAGAGCATGGCGTCAATGCGGTGTGAGATGGGCTGGCCTATCTCGATGTTGGCTCCGGCAAGCACGGAGAGACGCTTGCGCACGTCATTGAGCACTTCCTCATGACTGCGGTCTTTCAACTCAAACGGAGCTTCTATCTCGCTGACATTGACGCCAAGGGCATGTTCGTCAAGCTCGGCGCGTCCGGTCTTGCGTGCCACGGTCTTTATTTCGGGCACCTGAAGGAGCAGTCGCTCGGCACGTGCGCCAATGGAATCGCTCTCTTCAAGCGAAATGCCGGGGAGAGAGGAGATGTTGATGGTGAACGATCCTTCGTTGAACTTGGGCAAGAAGCTGCTGCCTAAGCAGAAGAATACGCCGATGGCTACGGCGAACAATGCAGCCGTGCCGATTATGACCTTACGTGTATTGGTGAGCACCCAGAGCAGAGCACGCTCATAATACTTCTTCAGCCAGACTGCCACGAAGGCTTCCTTCGGCATCTCGCCCTTGCTCTTGCCGAGCAGATAGCTGCAGAGCACGGGGGTGAGCGTGAGGGCTACGAGGGTGGAGGCGAAGAGAGCTGTCACGAAGGCGATGCCGAGGGGGATGAGCATGCGACCTTCCATGCCGCTGAGGAAGAACAGCGGGGCGAAGCTCACTACGATTATCAACGTGGAATTGAGAATCGGCATGCGCACTTCACGCGAAGCATTGAAGACAAGCTCGATGATTGGCACGCGCTCAGGCTCGGGCAATGCGCGGTTCTGGCGTATGTGCTTGTAGACGTTCTCCACGTCCACAATGGCGTCGTCGACGAGCGAACCGATGGCAATGGCAAGGCCGCCGAGGGTCATGGTGTTGATGCTGATGCCAAGGGCATTGAGCACTATCATCGCCACGAGGAACGATAGGGGTATGGTGACGAGCGAGATGACCGTGGTGCGCACGTTGGCGAGGAAGAGCATAAGGATGATGACGACGAAGACGGCGCCTTCGATGAGCGACTTCTGTACGTTGTCGATGCTGCTCTCGATGAAATCGGACTGACGGAAGATGTCCGTAGAGATATGCACGTCCTCAGGGAGGGTCTTGTGAAGGTCCTCAAGGGCAAGGTCGAGGTGCTTGGTGAGGTCGATGGTGCTGGTGTTGGGCTGCTTTGTCACGGTGAGGAGCACGGCAGGACGGGCTCTTTCGCTGCCGACGCCGAGCTTGGGCGACTGATTGCCCACCTTGATGTCAGCCACGTCGGCGAGGGTGATGACGCTCTCGCCGTTCTTCTTTACGATGCACGTGCCGAGCTTCTCGGCGTCGTTGGTGGAAGTGATGCCGCGGATGATATACTCATTGCCGTACTCATAGCGTACGCCACCGTTGGTATTGACGTTCATGTTGCGTGTGGAAGCCATGACGTCTGAGAGCGAAACACCGAAATGCTTCATCTTGCCCGGGCTTATGAGTATCTGATATTCCTTGATGTCGCCACCGTGGACGCTGACCTGAGCCACGCCACCGGTGGAGAGCAGACGCGGACGTATCACCCAGTCGGCGTACGTACGCAGGTCTTGCTGCGAGGTGTGCTTGCTGGTGAGGCTCACGATGAGCACCTCGCCAAGGATGGACGACTGCGGACCGAGCACCGGAGCGCTTACTCCTGCAGGCATCTGTTCGCCCACGGCAGCAAGCTTTTCGCTTACTATCTGGCGGGCAAGATAGATGTCGGTGCCCCAATCGAATTCCACCCATACGACGGAGAAGCCGTTGGTGGACTGCGAGCGGACTCGACGTACACCGGTACTGCCGTTGACGGCGGTCTCAATGGGGAAGGTGACGAGCTGCTCCACTTCCTCTGTTGCCATGCCGCCAGCCTCGGTCATGATGACCACGGTGGGCGCATTGAGGTCAGGGAACACGTCAACATCGGTCTTGCTGGTGGAATAGAGTCCGGCGATGACAAGCAGCACGGACGCCACCAGCACAAGTATTCTGTTCTCAAGCGAGAAGCGTATTATCTTATTCAGCATAGCTATTAATGATTATGGTTATGCGCTGGGATGGCGTTGGCAGCCGATGCCAGTCTTACCTGGACTGCGCCCTTGGTAACGACGCGATCGCCCTTCTTCACTCCTGTAAGTATCTCCACACGCTCGCCGTCGCTCTCGCCAAGCTTCACTTCCTGCTTGCGATAGCCTTCAGCGTCAATCTGGATGTAGACAAAGTGGACGCCCTGCTCCTCGGTGAGGGCGGTGAGGGGCAGCGTGATGACGTTGGGACGGTCCTGCGTGATGAGATAAATCTCGGCGTACGAGCCCTGCACGACGTCGCCGGTGTTGTTGAACTCGAAGATTACGGGGATATACGAATTGTTGACCTCTGCCGAACGACCGTAAGACTGGATGTGTCCGCCCATGTCGGTGATGTCGTAGAGACGGTTGCTGTAGCTGGTGCGGAACTTTGCGCAACGTATCTTGTTAAGCTCGTTGAAGTGGCGCTCCGGTATTTCGGCACGCAGATAGAGGTGCTTGTTCTGGGTGATAACGGCAAGGGGCTGACCAGCTTCCACATAGTCGCCGCCATTGACCATACATTGCTTGATGTAGCCGCCGCGAGGAGCTGTTACAGCCACACCGCCGGCGCTGCGTGTGCGCTGCATGCTGGTGTAGGTGAGCTTGGCAGCCTCATATTCCGCCTTGGCAACGGCGAGGTCTTTCTCGCTTATTATCTTGTCCTTGATGAGTGTTTTCGCACGTGTATAGTCGCGCTCGGCACGCTCGTAGTCGATACGTGCACGCTGTACGGGGTCGCCGTCAGCCATCTGCATACCTGCGGAAGTGATGGAGAAGAGCGTGGTTCCGGCAGCCACCTTCAGTCCTTCACTCACGTGGTTCTTATACTGCACGCGTCCGCTGATGGTGGCAACAACGGCAGTCTCGTCGCACGATGCAGACATCACCTTGCCACTGGTGTGGATGACGCCATGGAACATACCCGGCTTCACTTCCTCCACCTTCACTCCGGCTGCACGAGCCTTCTCAGGCGAGAGGATTATCTCGTCGGTATGGGCGCCTTTAGCCTCATGACCTTCCTCTTCGGAATCGTGGTCGTGATGCTCGGTTTCCTCGGCATGCTCATGGTCATGGTCGTGATCGAGATGGTCATGGGACTTGCCTCCGCAAGCGACCATTCCCGCCACGAAGACTACAGATAATAAGTAATAAGTGATTCGTCTAAGCATATTTCATTAAGTGTTTATTATTAAGCTAAAAAAAGTCAGTTGCAAAGATAAGGAATAAGCAATGCAACTATGTTGCAAAAGCGAAGATTATACGCATAAATAGGAACACGCGTACATATTATATACAAAAAAGCGGATGCGCTGCACTTCTGAGAGTGCTTCGCATCCGCTTAGCTTATTTAC
>ULYE01026704.1_pt1 | contig 11651 bp, 11 predicted proteins | sample 1961921 | NCBI WGS metagenome assembly ULYE01 (sample SAMEA4835856, study PRJEB28245) | human gut metagenome | biome: gut microbiome; material: fecal sample | place: Denmark | collected 2008 | reverse complement strand
TCCTGAGAAACTGTTGCGCTCACCACTCACGACTTTGGAATCGCTATCTTTCCAATGCTCCACAAATGAACGCTTCTTTACGTGGTGCATGGGTGAACATTGATGGTGTTGATGCGAACAAAGTATATGCTATAGCTTGTTGTATTGCATATTGGCTTGATTCGATGGGGTATGGATTGGACTTCAAGAATGAACTCAAATCCTTACTCGTTTCTTATCCACAGGTAGACCCGGCAGCAATGGGATTCTCTGAAAATTGGATTTCGGAGCCTCTATGGAGATAACTTTATAGATAAAATACAGATAAGCTTGTCGGTAGTGAAAATTCTTCATTACCGACAGGCTTTCTTCTTGATATATGAACTATTTGATGTAAATAAAAGTTAAATACGTTAAAAAATATCCATTTCGTATCAATATAGAACCTATATTGCCACTTTTCTACCGTTTAGAGCGTATAGTATTGATAATCAACTGATAATAGATACGTTATGTGTAGTAGCATGTCTGGTATCTCTTTGCCCGAAGGTATAACCTCGTTAGGAATAGGTTGTTTTAGAGGTTGCAGTAGCTTGACAAGCATCGATTTGTCAGCTATAACTTCGTTGGGGACATTAGTTTTGGCTGATTGCTCTAATTTGAAGAATGTCAAGCTGCCTTCTGGAATAACCTCGTTAGGAGAAGGATTTTTCGAAGGTTGCAGTAGCTTGGAAAACATTGATTTGCCCTCTGGTATAACCTCGTTAGGAAAAGGTTGTTTCGATGGTTGCAGTAGCTTGGCAAGTATTGATTTGCCATCTGGTATAACCTCGTTAGGAGAAGGTTGTTTCTATGGTTGCAGTAGTTTGACTAATATTTCTTTGCCATTGGGGCTGACTACATTAGAGGGTAGTTCAACATCTGAAAATACAGATATGGGATGTGGTCCGGATGGTTGTGATGAAATCACTTCATATAGAAATTTCTACGGTTGCTTTTCTTATTGCAGTAGCTTGAAAAGTATCAATCTGCCTTCTGGTATAACCTCGTTAGGGAAAGGATGTTTCGCAGAGTGCAGTAGCTTGACAGACATCGACTTGTCATGTATAACCTCGTTAGGGGATCTTTGTTTCATGAGTTGTGTTAATCTGAAAAGTGTCTCTTTGCCCACATGTGTAGCTTCGTTAGGACAAGGGTGTTTCTATCGTTGTACAGGTTTGGCTTCTGTCTATATGTATGCAGAACATCTGCCGACAATGTTGGGTTATAATGTATTCGGTGGTTGCGATGCTGATAATTGCATACTTTATGTTCCTAAAGGCACCATGGATATGTATAGACAGTCGTCGGCCTTTGGCTATTTCAAAAACATAGTTGAGCTTGACGCTACGGATATCAACAACCCTGCGACATCTACCAATCTAAAGGAGGTTTATCGATACACCACAAATGGCAGACGAATACTGACTCCTACTAAGGGCATCAACGTTGTTAAATACAACAACGGCTCTGTAAAGAAAGTGTTTGTAAAATAATAATAAGGCTTATATGAATATGGGCTGGCAGATTGTGGAATGAAATAGCAATCTGTCAGCCCATAATTAGCTCTACCACCACAACAAAACACCATAACAACAAAAAGGAGTTACTCCTTAAAGAGTAACTCCTTTTGTCGTGGTGCCACCAGGAATCGAACCGGGGACACAAGGATTTTCAGTCCTTTGCTCTACCAACTGAGCTATGGCACCAACTGTGTTTTATTTAGCGAGTGCAAAGGTACAAATAATATTTGAATTGACAAAACGAAATTCGATTTTTTTGCTTTTAAAAGCCAAAATCGTTGAAAGTTGAGAGTTAGTTGAGAGTTGAGAATTGAGAGTTATGATTAGCTTGATTGCTCATTTGGATTATTCATCACAATCAATAATAATAGCATACAATACATATCATAACTCTCAACTCTCAATTCTCAACTCTCAAAAAAACAAGCATTACTTGCTCAGCGGGTTCCATCCCTGCGCTTTCAGCTCAAACTCCTGATTGTCGCGTGTCACGAGCATTTGTCCGAGTTCTGGGCGGGTGATATGTCCAATCATCTTTACGCCATCCATCTGCTGAATCTTTTCGTGGTCGCCGATAGGTACGGTGAAGAGCAGTTCGTAGTCTTCGCCGCCGTTCAGGGCACAAGTAGTGACATTCATGTTCATTTCTTCAGCCATGACAGCAGTCTGGTAGTCGATAGGAATGTTCTTCTCGTAGATGCGGCAACCGCAGTTCGACTGTTTGCATATGTGCATCAGTTCGCTCGACAGTCCGTCGCTGATGTCCATCATGGCAGTAGGGTGGATGTTGAGTTCGCGGAAGCGTGCTATGATGTCGCCACGAGCTTCTGTCTGCAACTGGCGTTGCAGCAGATACTCTTTGCCTGCAAAGTCGGGCTGGAAGTCGCGTAACTCTTCCAGAGCACGCTTGTCGTTCTTCTTGCGAGCCTCGTCCACCTGCTGATAGTAGACGCTCTTTTCGCGTTCGAGCAGCTGCAGACCCATATAGGCAGCGCCGAGGTCGCCCGTCACGCAGATAAGGTCGGTATCCTTGGCACCGTTGCGATATACAATGTCCTCCTTGCGAGCCTCGCCTATACAAGTGATGCTGATAGCCAGACCAGTATAAGATGATGTGGTGTCGCCACCAACGATGTCAACACCCCATTTCTCGCAAGCCATACGCAGACCGCTGTAGAACTGCTCCATGTCCTCCACCTTGAATCGCTTGCTCAGCGCCAAGCTCACTGTGAGCTGTCGCGGAGTGCCGTTCATGGCGAATATGTCGCTGATGTTGACCATAGCCGACTTGTATCCGAGGTGCTGCATGTCGATGTAAGTGAGGTCGAAGTGTACACCCTCCATAAGCATATCGGTAGTTACGAGCACTTCAGAGTCGGGATAGTGAAGTACGGCGCAGTCGTCGCCCACGCCTTTGATAGTAGATTCGTTCTTTGTCTTTATGTTATCGGTGAGATGATGGATCAGTCCGAACTCACCGAGTTTTGAAATATCTGTCATATATATTATATAATGTGTGATTTATGCTCTGCGTATCATCTCGCGCATTATTTCGGTCATGAGCGGCTGTGCGGCATTGGCAGCCACCTGCACTTCCTCGTGCGACACCTCAACAGGCGTGTCCTCCAGTCCGAGGTCGGTTATTACGGATATGCCGAATGTGCGTATGCCACAATGATGAGCCACTATGACCTCAGGCACGGTGCTCATACCCACAGCGTCGCCACCCATGCGGTGATACATACGATATTCGGCAGGAGTCTCGAATGTAGGTCCCTGTACGCCCACGTACACGCCATGCACCACACGAATGCCCTTCTCGCGGGCTATGTTGTCAGCCTCGTTGATGAGAGCGTGGTCGTATGTCTCGTGCATGTCGGGGAAGCGCGGACCCGTAGGGAAGTTCTTTCCGCGCAACGGATGTTCGGGGAAGAGGTTGATATGGTCGGTTATGATCATCAGGTCGCCAATCTTGAACTCCGGGTTCATACCTCCCGACGCATTGCTTACAAAGAGGGTCTTGATGCCAAGTTCGTACATTACGCGTATGGGGAAGGTCACCTCCTTCATCGAGTAGCCCTCGTAGTAGTGGAAGCGTCCTTCCATAGCCATGATGTCCTTGCCGCCAAGTTTGCCGAAAATAAGTTTTCCGGCATGTCCTTCAACCGTCGACACGGGGAAGTTAGGTATGTCCTTATATGAAAATTCGTAGCTGTCGGTTATTTCCGTGGCGAGTTGTCCGAGCCCCGTACCGAGGATGATGGCTGTTTCAGGACTTGTGGTCATCCTTTTTTTTAGCCAAGATGCTGTTTCTTGAATTTTTTCGTACATAGCTTATGATTTTATTGTTAAACTCCTCTTCGCCGTCCTGCATGAATTTTATTCTGATTGGTAGGGCGTAGATGTTCTTCTTCACGTCGTCGGGGATGTCGCCCGTATGCGTCAGTCGCGTTGCGTCCTTCTCTGTAGTTATAATCATTTTGGGCGAAGGCATTGAGTCGAATGTCTGGCATACGCGCTCTATGTCGGCAGCTGTAAACTGATGGTGGTCGCCGAAGGTCACGGGTGTGATGTTCTTCGACACGGGTTGCAGGTCTACAATCATCTGTTGGGGCGATGCGATGCCCGTGAGCAGCAGTATGTTGATGTCCTTTGGCAGCGAGCTGATAGGTTTGCGTTCACCCTCGAATACGGGTTTCAGCGTTTCGTATTGCAGCGTGGTGAAGTAAAGTTCCTGATATGGGTACAGGTTCATGGCACGTTTCAGTACACGATACTCCATCGGCTTCAGGTCTTTCGGACATTTCGTCACTATTACTATGTCGGCTCTCGACTTGCCCTCCTGCGGTTCGCGCATGCGTCCGGCAGGCAACAGCTTGTCGTAGATTATGAGTCGGTGGTAGTCGACGAGCAGTATGTTGATGCCAGGCTTCACATATCGGTGCTGATAGGCATCGTCGAGCAGTATCACGTCGATGTCCTTGGTCTCGTCGTCGTGCGTAAGGCGGTCGATGCCGTTGCGGCGGTTGCGGTCTACAGCCACGTATATGTCGTCAAACTTACGTCGCATCTGATAGGGTTCGTCGCCTATCTCGGGCATAGTAGTATCCTTATGGGCAAGCACATAACCGTGGCTCTTGCGCTTGTATCCGCGCGAGAGCACTCCGATCTTCAACTTGTCGTGCAACAGGTTTATGAGATATTCCACGTGAGGAGTCTTGCCCGAACCTCCCACGGTGATGTTGCCCACCGATATGATGGGTATGTCGTAGCTTTGGCTTTTGAGCATTCCGATGTCAAACATCCAGTTGCGTATTCGCACACCGATGCCGTACAGCCAGCTCAAAGGCACAAGCCACTCATTTATTTTTATGAAATCTCCTTCTGTTCTCATTATGTTGTTTGCTATCTAATGTTCAATACGTATGGCATACGTGCCTGCAGCGCCTGTCGGTTGTTGAGATTGCGCATCAGGCAGAACGGCTCATACATGTCGCCCAGTGTCAGACGTAGCTGTTCGTCGAGGTAGTTGCCACCGCTGACAGAGCCCATCAGCTGGTCGGTCCATGACAACGGAGCCGGATAGTCGGTTGTGTAGTAGCTCTTCACCTTGGCGAGTTGTGCTGCCTTATGCACGGCATCGTCAAGACTTCCAAGCTGGTCTACCAGCTTTATCTTCAACGCATCGTTGCCAAGCCATACACGTCCTTGTGCTATCTTTTCTACAGCTTCTGTCGGCATGCGTCGTCCATCGGCTACACGCTTGCGGAAGAGTTGGTAGCCACGGTTGACATAAGCCTGCAGTATGGCTGTCTCTTCGGCGCTGAACGGACGGGCCATTATGTTGCCGAAGGTAGTGTGGCGGTTGGTCTTCACCTCGTCAAACTTCACTCCGAGCTTCTGTGTCACCAGTCCGCTCATGTCTGGAATGGCAGCGAATATTCCGATGCTGCCCGTCAGGGTGTTGGGCTGTGCCACAATCCACGATGCCGGAGCCGACATATAGTAGGCACCCGATGCGGCATAATCGCCCATTGATATCACTACAGGCTTCTTCTGCTTCAGCAAGCTCACCTGGTGCCATATCTGTTCGGATGCGTATGCGTCGCCGCCACCCGAATTTACGCGTATTACTACAGCCTTGACGTTGTCGTCGTTCATCAGTGCTTCGAGGTCCTTGCATACCTTGGATGCCACGATATTATGTCCGCCACCGGTCAGTGCCGATGCGGCTTCGCTCTGCACGATGTTGCCGTAGGCATAGTATACGGCAATCTCGTCGTCGGCAGTATTTGTGTCCTTGGTGTTGAGCATGTCGCTCACGCTGATTTGCGGCACCGTGTCGTCGTCTTCAAGCTTAAGCATCTTCTTCACGACATCCTTCACCTTGTCGGTGTACATTACACCGTCCACCATCTTGCGCTTTATGAGCAGGTTGGTAGGCTGGAACTCTGTCAGTTCATCAGCGTATGAGTTGAGTGAGTCGACGCTTATGCCGCGGCTCTTGCTTACTGCCTGGCACACGTTGTTCCACATTCCTCCTACAAACATCTGGGTCTGCAGGCGGTTGGCATCGCTCATGTGCTCCTCGGTATATGTCTCTGTGGCGCTCTTGAAAGTTCCCACTTTCACCACCTGGAACTTTACGCCGAACTTGGCAAGCAGGTCCTTGTAGAATATGGGTTGAGTGCCTATGCCGTGCCATTCGAGCATACCCTGCGGGTTGATGTACACCTTGTTGGCAGCCGACGACACGTAGTAGGCGCCCTGCGAGTATGAGTCGGCGTAGGCTACAATCCACTTGCCGCTCTTGCGGAACTGCTCCAGTGTGCCACGTATCTCCTGCAGTGTGGCGTAGCTTGCGCTTAGCACGCCAGCCTCTATGTATATTCCCTTCACGTTGGGATTGTCCTTGGCTTTGCCTATTGCGGCAAGTATGTCGTTGAGGCCCGTAGTCGATGCGTAGGAGCCTGTCAATTTGCCAATGATGTCATCCTGTCCCTGTTCCTCGATTGTTCCCGATAGGTCTAATACGAGTACTGATCCGTCCTTCACGGTTTGTGTAGCCTGGTCCGATGCCACCATTCCTACAATGCTCATCACGCCGAATATTCCGGCTATGATTAAAAATACAACTATGCCTACGATAGTTGCGAGTACGCTTTTGATGAAACCCTTCATACTGATGAATGTGTTTTATTGGTTTATAATAATGCAAAGATAACACTTTTTGCCGACACTTGTCCATTAATCTTATTAATATTTGAATGCGTACATTTTATAATGTCGTAAAAAAAGCGTACCTTTGCACACGTTTTTGCAGGTAAACTACAACTAATTCACAGATTTTATCAAAGTACAAAAAGAGAAAGTATGTCTCAGATTCAAGAACTTGACAAAGAAAAATTGTTACGTCGCAAGCTCGACTTGCTTTTGAAGACAGGTCAGATGCTTGTCGAAAGCGCTGCTGACACCAACCGTATCATCCGCAACATGAACCGTGTGGCCGCTTTTCTCGGATTGCCCGAGGAGCACCTCCATGTGTATGTGCAGTTCAACATGCTCATGGTGAACCTCAGCGACGGCGAACACTCGTTCACCAAATTCCAGCGCTGCACCAAGCACGGTATCAACATGACCACCATCTCGCTTATTTCCAAGCTCACATGGAAGGCCATCACCGAAGACTACACCATCGAGCAGTATGCCGAGGAACTGGAGAAGATACGCCAGCGCCCGCGCAACTACACTCCGCTTCAGGTGGCTATCGGAACCGGATTTGCCTGCGGCGGATTCTGTATTCAGTTCGGTTGCGACTGGATTGCTTTCTTCTATGCATCGTTTGCAGCTGCCGTTGGTATGTATCTGCGCGGCTGGTTGCTTCGCAAGGGATTCAACAACTATATGGGCATTGCCGTTGCGGCATTCGTCAGCACACTCATTGCCTTCCTTACAATGTGGCTTCCGTCGTCGTGGACCGCTACTCCGCTGCATCCGCTGTTGGCTTGTGGGCTCTTCATCGTGCCCGGTGTGCCTCTCATCAACTTTGTCGATGATATGCTCGACAATTATATACAGGTGGGACTCACGCGTGCTATCAATACGTTCCTTATGATTGTGGCGATGTCGTTTGGTATTGCTTTCTTCCTGAAGCTGTCCAATTTCGACCTCACTCAATTCTATACCATCCCGATGATTCCCCACAATAATTATATAAGCTACGCTGCTGCCGCCGCCATTTCGGCTATGGGCTTCTCTATGATTTTCAATATTCAGCGTCGACTGTTGTGGGTAGTAGCTATCGGTGGTATCATTGCAGTATGTACACGCAACTTTGTCAATCTGGGTCCGTCTAACAACAATATCGGTCTCGATATGGGACTGGCAATCGGCTCGCTTGCCGGCAGTGCGCTCATTTCGCTCATCTGCGTCAAGGCAGTACACTGGTTCCACGTGCCCCATCATGTATTGTCAATCCCGAGCGTTATTCCTATGGTGCCGGGTGTGCTCATGTATCGTGCTCTTGTGGCTTTGATTGAGATGCAGGGTGTTGTAGGCGAGTTGACCAATGCAGTGAAGTTCGGCATGGGTTCAGCCATTACCATCATGTGTATAGCCATTGGTGTGGCTATTCCTAACGTATTCGCCCGTCAGTGGATTGCGCCTTCACGTCGCAAGCGTCTGCAGAAAGCCATTGCCGACCGCAAGGCTCGTGGCAAGTTCGTTGATTTGTCAGAGTTTGATGCCGATTAATATTGGTTGCATTACAAATTGAATATAAAAATAAAAAGCCTATTGCCATTACAGCAATAGGCTTTTTATTTGCGTCTACGTTTTCCGAATAGGAAAGCTCCTTCTTGATATTTGCGGTAGAGTTTCCATCCGAGCATAGCTCCGTCAAGCACGCCCGTGCCCAGACTGAGCATTTTCATTATCTTCTGGGCTTTGTTCTGTGGGGCTGGCTCTTCTCGGTGAAACAGGTCATTCCATTTTGTCGATATTACGTCACGGTCCTGTCTTATCTGCTCGCGCAATTCTTCCTTATATGACCTTATGTCGTCGAGCGAACTGAATTTGCGTTCGCTTTGTACTGTATTGTCTTGTTTCATACGGCTTCTTTGTTGTTTGGATGTTTCACTTATTTGTGTGTCGTGCTGCAATTACGTTAGTGTATGCTTCAGCTTAGGTGTGGACTATTCCTGCATAAGCATGCTGGCGAGAAACCGCACAAGCGGACGCTCTATCCATTTCTTTCTGAACACTACAAACAGCAGGAGCACTACGAAGTAAACACCGGCTATGCACGCAAATGCGGCAGCTGTGCCCATGAACGGTTCAAGGGCATATACGGCAGCAAACGACAGGTATATCAGGCCGATGAAGAGCAGCAACGAGAGCAGCGCCACCATTATAAGGGCTGTAAACAGGCGCACAATCTTGTCAATTACATCGAGCTTCATATACTTTGACTGAAGCCCGATGTAATGCCTCACAACCTCAATGAGTTGCGCTATTGTCTCTATGTTTTTGTCGGTTGAGAACATTTCGACTGTATGCTGGTTGGAGATATTTGATTATTCGTTGTCGGCGTCAGTTGCTTCCTTGATGTCGTCAACAAGATCTTCAACCTCCTTGCGGCTTACGCGGATGTTGTGCTTCTTGCAGAAATCGTCTACTGCATCACCAATCTTTGTACGTGTCTCGCTGCCTTTTTCCGGTGCCAAGAGTATTCCTAATGCTGTTCCGGCGATAGCGCCGCCGAGAAATGCGCCAATGTAACCTAATGCTTTCATGTCGTTAAAGTTTTAAAGTTTATAATGTTGTCTTTATCAAAAGCAAATATAATAAATCTTTTCCGATAGTTGGGCTTTTGTTTGCGTTTTTTTTGTTAAAAATCCTATTTACAGTAGGGTGGGGTGGTGCTGGAGGCGTTTTCTTGTTGGTGGGCTGGGCTTGTCGTTCGGGTGTGCTGCGCTTGTCTGGTTTGAGTGCTGTGCTTGTCTGGTTTGAGTGCTATATATATAATAAGGTGTAACAGCCATTATCCCGCCGTTTTCCAAAAGGAGTCCTTTTACGCTTCAAAAGGACTCCTTTTACCTTACAAATGTAGTCCTTTTGGACAGTAAAAGGACTACATTTGCAACCCAAAAGGATTACATTTTTCTTTGTGTTTGCTTATTTTTTTGTAATTTTGCATCCAAAATTCAGATTTAGTAAAGTATGAGAATAGGATTTGACAACGAGAAGTATCAGAAAATTCAGTCTGAGCACATTAAGGAGCGCATCTCACAGTTTGACGGAAAGCTTTACCTCGAACTTGGAGGCAAGCTCTTCGACGACCATCACGCAAGCAGAGTACTGCCTGGATTTACACCCGACAGCAAGTTGCGCATGTTCCAGAAACTTAGCGACAGCATTGAGATTGTAATGGTGATTAGTGCCACTGACATCGAGAAGAACAAAAAGCGCGCCGACCTCGGCATCACTTACGACGAGGATGTGCTGCGTCTGCGTGGCGAATTCCAGAACCGTGGCTTTATGGTAGGCTCGGTTGTCATCACTCATTACAACGGTCAGCCCGCTGCCACAGCCTTCCGTCAACGTCTGGAGCGCGAAGGTATCAAGACCTATTACCATTATCTTATAGAGGGCTATCCTCATAATGTGAGCCTTATTGCTTCCGACGAGGGCTTCGGCAAGAACGATTACGTAGAGACAGAGCGTCCGCTTGTCATCGTTACAGCCCCAGGTCCCGGTAGCGGTAAGATGGCTGTGTGCCTGAGCCAGCTCTACAACGAGAACAAACGTGGCGTACGTGCCGGTTATGCCAAGTTCGAGACATTCCCAGTGTGGAACCTTCCGCTCAAGCATCCGGTCAACATAGCCTATGAGGCTGCCACTGCCGATCTCAACGACGTCAATATGATTGACCCGTTCCATCTTGAGGCTTATGGCAAGACTGCCATCAACTACAATCGCGACATCGAAATCTTCCCCGTGCTCAACGCTCTCTTCGAGGGCATCTACGGCACCAATCCATACAAGTCGCCCACAGACATGGGTGTTAATATGGTGGGATTCTGCATCAGCGACGACGATGCATGCTGCGAAGCTTCAAAGAACGAGATAGTACGCCGCTACTACGATGCCACCAACAAGCTTGCACGTGGCGCTTGCAACGAGGCGGAGATAGCCAAGATACAGATGCTGTTCAATCAGGCTAAGATTACAACCGACTTCCGACGCACCACAACGGCTGCCAAGAACTACAAGAAGCTTACCGGACACACATCGTCGGCTATCGAACTTGAGGACGGTACTATCATCACAGCCAAGTCGAGCGAGTTGCTCGGATGTTCGGCTGCACTTCTGCTTAATGTCATGAAGCATCTTGCAGGAATCGATCATAGCTTGAAACTCCTCCCGCAGTCGCTCATCGAACCGATACAATACACCAAAATCAACTATCTCGGTGGACGCAACCCGCGACTTCATACTGACGAAGTACTTGTGGCGTTGTCGGTGCTTTCGGAGAACGATGAGAACTGCCGTCGTGCATTGCAGCAGCTGCCAAAGCTCCGCGGATGCCAGGTTCACTGCACAGTAATGCTCAGCGATGTCGATCAGAAGATATTCAAGAAATTGGGTGTAAACCTCACTTGTGAGCCTATTCTTAAGAAATAACACGGTTTTTAGTGAATGGATGTTAAAAAGAGTGTGCTTTTTGAACTTTTCCGCGCAAAAGCTTTGGTGGTTAAGCAAAAAGTCATACCTTTGCATCCGCTTTCGAGTTGAAAATACCGCAGCTAACTGAGGAAAAATAAGACCGAAAGCAGGGAAAGAAAGAGTTCTTTGAAAAGATTTACATAAGACAGATAAAGTAGTACAAGAAGCGAGAACGAAGAAATTCGTTCTTGGGTAGAAGAAAAACGAACCATCAAGTTTGTTTGACTTTAAACTCTAATTTGGAAGCTCGTTCTGAAACAGATACAAACAATAAGCAATGTTCCGCCAAGCTTAGAAAGGCCCAGTCGGCCCAGCAAGGCTTAGCGTCAAGGAATCTTGCTTAGTAAAAGATATTTTACAATGTAGAGTTTGATCCTGGCTCAG
>ULYE01029039.1_pt1 | contig 11717 bp, 8 predicted proteins | sample 1961921 | NCBI WGS metagenome assembly ULYE01 (sample SAMEA4835856, study PRJEB28245) | human gut metagenome | biome: gut microbiome; material: fecal sample | place: Denmark | collected 2008 | reverse complement strand
AGACCGGTGCATTCGACCACTCTGCCATCTCTCCATAGGGTGTTTGAGATTGCGGTGCTCGCAGTGAAAAAAGTAAATCACTTGAAAGCGTCACTACATTGCGGAGAGAGAGGGATTCGAACCCCCGGTACCTCTCAGTACGCCGGTTTTCAAGACCGGTGCATTCGACCACTCTGCCATCTCTCCAATAGGGGAAACGCAATTGATGTAGCCTTGCAATCGCAGTGAATTACTATTCCACTTTGCTTTATTAGCGAGTGCAAAGTTACGCTTTTTAGTTCATACCTCCAAATTTTCGGCTTACTTTTTTCGTCTATTAGCGAAAAAACATTGGTTTCGACACATTTTACTGCTTCTGAAGCCGCAAGAAATACAAGTATAAGCCGCGGACGTCCCAAAAATATGCAAGCATATTTTGTATTGTCTTCGGTTTGCAGTAACTCTGAATAAGTTACGCTGCACCTCAACTATAAAAATATGCAAGCATATTTTGTATTGTCTTCGGTTTGCAGTAACTCTAAATAAGTTACGCTGCACCTCAACAATAAAAATATGCAAGCATGTTTTGTATTGTCTTCGGTTTGCAGTAACTCTGAATAAGTTACGCTGCGCCTCAACAATAAAAATATGCAAGCATATTTTGTATTGTCTTCGGTTTGCAGTAACTTTGCACCTATGATTTATCCAAGCAACTTTGAAAACAAGATACAGTTCAGCGAGATACGCTCGCTGCTGAAGGGCTACTGTCTGAGCCAGTTGGGCAAGGACAAGGTGGACGCTATGGGCTTCTCGGACAACGCGGAGCACATCAACACGGCGTTGAAGCAGACGCGCGAGTTCCGCCGAATGCAGGAGGAGACCGACGACTTTCCGCTGCAGTTCTTCTTTGACATGCGCGAGTCGATAAAGCGCATACGCATCGAGGGCACGCACCTTGAGGAGAACGAGATATTCGACCTGCGCCGTTCGCTCGACACGGTGGCTGGCATAGTGCGCTTCCTCAACCGCAGCGACGACGACGGCAACTTCGACTACCCTACTCTGCACGACCTTACGGAGGGCGTGCTCACCTTCCCCGACCTCATTCGCCGCATCGACCAGATTCTCGACAAGTACGGCAAGATTAAGGACACGGCGTCGCCGCGTCTCGCCGAGATTCGCTCGCAGCTGCGCAAGGCTGAGGGCAGCGTGTCGCGTACATTATATAGCATATTGCACGCCGCGCAGAGCGAGGGCCTCGTCGACAAGGACGTTACGCCGACGCTGCGCGACGGTCGTCTCGTTGTGCCTATCGCTCCTGCCATGAAGCGACGCATTAAGGGCATCGTACACGACGAGTCGTCGACGGGCAAGACGGTGTTCGTGGAGCCGACGGAGGTGGTAGAGGCGAACAACCGCATACGCGAGTTGGAGGCAGACGAGCGCCGCGAGATAATAGTGATTCTCACGGAGTTCACGAAGATTGTGCGTCCGCATGTGGACGACATCGTGAACGCCTACCGCATGCTTGCCGAGGTAGACTTCATTCGTGCGCGCGCCGAGTTTGCGCAGCTCACGGGCGGCATAGAGCCGGAGGTGAGCGCGAAGCCCGTGGTCGACTGGATTACGGCGAAGCATCCGCTCTTGTGGCTCGCGCTGAAGAAGCAGGAGAAGCCTATCGTGCCGCTCGACATCATGCTGACGCGCGACCGCCACATACTGATTATATCGGGTCCGAACGCCGGCGGCAAGTCGGTGTGCCTTAAGACGGTGGGTCTGCTGCAGTACATGCTGCAGTGCGGACTGTCCATCCCCGTGAGCGAACGATCGAAGGTGGGCGTCTTCAGCGACATAATGATCGACATCGGCGACGAGCAGAGCATAGAGAACGACCTCTCGACCTACTCGTCTCACTTGCTGAACATGAAGAACATGATGCGACAGGCGGGCGAACGCACGCTGCTGCTCATCGACGAGTTCGGCACGGGCACCGAGCCGCAGATTGGCGGCGCAATGGCAGAGGCTGTGCTCAACCAGTTTGTGAAGAAGCACGCATGGGGCGTGATAACCACCCACTACCAGAACCTGAAGCACTACGCCGACTCGCACGACGGTATAGCCAACGGAGCCATGCTCTACGACCGCCACGAGATGCGACCGCTCTTCCAGCTCGCCATCGGTCAGCCGGGCTCGTCGTTCGCCATCGAGATTGCACGCAAGACAGGCATACCCGACGAGGTGATACGCGAGGCGAGCGACATCGTGGGCTCCGACTACATACAGAGCGACAAATACTTGCAGGACATCGTGCGCGACAAGCGCTACTGGGAGAACAAGCGACAGAACGTGCATCAGCGCGAGAAGGACCTGGAGAAGACTATCGCAAAATACGAGGAGGAGATTCGCGAGCTCGACCGCAAGCGCAAGGAGATTCTGCGTCAGGCGAAGGAGCAGGCGCAGGAACTGCTGAAGGAGAGCAACCGCAACATCGAGAACACTATCCGCGAGATACGCGAGTGTCAGGCAGAGAAGGAGGAGACAAAGCGTCTGCGCGAAGAACTGAAAGCGTTTAAGGAGGACGTGAACGAGATAGACACGAAGTCGGCTGACGACCTCATCGAGAAGAAAATGCGCCAGATTATGGAGCGCAAGGAGCGACGCGAGAAGCGCAAGAAGGAGAAGAAGGAGAACGCGGCGAACCCAGCCACCTCAACATCTCAACTCCTCACCACCTCGACATCTCAACACCTCAACGCCTCAACACCTCAACACCCCTTTAAGGCTGGCGACACGGTGCGCATGCGCGGACTCATGACGGTGGGTCGCGTGGAGTCGGTAGAGGGCAAGGAGGCGACGGTGGTGTTCGGCGACGTGCGCACGAAGGTGAAGACATCGCGCCTTGAGCACACTACGAAGACACCGGAGTCGACACTGCCGCCAACGTTCGGCATCAGCCGCGAGACGCGTCAGACCATCGACCAGCATAAGCTCAACTTCCACCAGGACCTCGACGTGCGCGGAATGCGTGGCGACGAGGCGCTGAACGCCGTGCAACACTTCATCGACGACGCCATACTCGTGGGTATGTCGCGCGTGCGCATCCTTCACGGCAAGGGCAACGGCATACTCAGACAGCTCATCAGACAGTATCTGCAGTCGGTGCCTAACGTGACGCAATGCAAAGATGAGCACGTGCAGTTCGGCGGAGCAGGCATCACGGTCGTAGACTTCTAATCCGCTACTAAAAAAGGCTGACTCTTAAGCTGCAAAATCGCAGCAAGAGTCAGCCTTTTCTTATGCTTTAATCTTTACTCTTTCAGAGAACTCCTGCCTATTGGCAGTGGTTTTACGAATGTTTTGCTATCGAAAAACCATCGGACACCGAACGCGAACCGATTAGATTCCGAACGCGAACCGATGCCTATTGCATTGCAATTCACTCGTTAAAGAGCTTCTTCTGGCTTAGCTTCCTCAACCTTATCCTCACTGAGCACCAACTCACGATAGATTACGGCATCGACAGAAAGCATTACGCAAACGCCGACAAGAACGCATACAAGCACAACAAGTACGCCCAACAAATCGGCCATGGCGTCGAACATGCTGAAGAGAACGTAGGAAACAACGAGCAGAGCGATGCTTACGGCAAACTTCAAGCAGAACGCCTTAAACTTATAGCCCATCATCAGACGGTTACTCTCGGAGAGGCACAGCGCCCAATTCATCTTCTTACCTACAAGCAGATAGACAGCGAGAAGCCAACTGAACGAGAGTACAACAGCCGGTATTAACAGGAACAGACAGGCTACCGACACGGCGGAGCTGATGAGCGCCTGAAGGATGAAATACTCGCCCATGCAATGACGGTACTCGGAGTCGAAAATGAACATCGGACTGATCATCTCGCCCTTGCTGAGCTTCACGGGAAGCGTAGCCAAGGCTATCGTAGTGCCAACATTAACGTACGGAATCCATACGGTTACGAGCCAAAGCAACACAGAGAGAACAATCGGCACAAGATTTTTAACGCCGATGGCGAATGCGTCCTTCAAAGAAGGCACGAACTGAAGTTTTTCTTCCATAGCTATAATTTTTTAGGTTATTGTTTTTAAGTGGTATAACATTTGCAAATATACAGCATTTTTCACATATACCAAACCTTTTTGCTAAGAAACATTAATCATTACGTACTATTTGCTACCCACCGTATATTCTTTTTCGCCCAAGAGCAATAAAAAAACCGCTCCACATCCCATACTGGTATGCAGAGCGGCCCAATTAATTAATTATGAGAATTCAGTTACTTAGTAACCTTCACGGTCTTCATAGTGCCGTCGGCTCTCTTCACGGTCACGATGTATGTGCCCTTGCCGAGTGTTGAGAGGTTGTTGCCAACCGCTGCTCCACCGAGAGTGTGAACCGAAACCGTTGCGTCAGTCGGAACAACCACACCGTTGATAGCGTCAACCACTACTGTGAGCGTTGCTGTAGCTGCGTCCGACTCCTTCTCCTTGTAAACTACAACCACCTTGTAGTTGTGTTCGCCGGCGAATGTGTCGGCTGTGTATTCCTTGGTGTATTTGCCTTCGCTGCCCGGAGCCTGAGCGTCCAGTGTAGCGAGAAGCTCCTCGCCCTCGTAAACCTTCACGGTGAGCGCTGCGTCAGCCGGCAGATCCTTTCCGTCGACGTCCTTAGTCGGGTTGGTCCAAGCAAGTTCTACAGCCGAGCGTGTCATAACCTCGGTAGCCGTGAGGTTGGCAACCGGAACTGTAGCCACCGGCTCTTCTGCTGCGCCTTCCTTCTCATCCAGACTGAAGTCGAAGATGTAGCCGTAAGCGTTTGCACCCTCCGAGTCGCTGATGTGGAACGCTACATAGTAGTTGCCCGACTCCTGTACGCTGAACTCGAATGTGCTCGGGTCGCGGTCGTATACTGTGTTGAGCTCGATAGAGCCAAGAGTCTGGTCGAACGAAGCCTGCACCTTCTTGTTTGTGCCGAGCTTCATTGTGAACGATGTTGTGCCAGACTCAAGACAGCTGCGGTTGTTGGCTGTATGAGCCTTCGCTACGTATGTCTTTCCTGCCTCGAGAGCGAACGCCGGAGATACCCAATAGTCGTTGGCGTCGGTGTTCCAGTCGCTGCTGAAGCTTACACAAGGATGCTGGTCGCCCACCGGATTCCAGTCGGTATCGTACTCCTGATAGCCCCAAGAATTCCAGCTCCATGTAGAACCGGTATTGCCGCTGCGGTCCATTGCTGTCCATGCAGCTACGTTCTCTTCCTGCTCGAACGAAACCTCGTACGGAAGTGCTACCGGAGCATCGGGCTCGCCGTCTGCCTTCTCCTCTATCTTCACAGAGTAGATGCTGATAGCGTCGTTAGCGTTGTTGGCGCCCCAGTTGAGTGCGCGGAACGCGAAGAGGTATACGCCGTCCTTGTTGGCGTCGAGTGTCCACTGGTTTTTCACCTCGCCAGTCTCGCCGACTGTTGCGGGGAGCTTAGAGCCGATCCACTCGATGGTCTTCTGGTTGTCAGCCGACTTGCTGCCTACGAAGTAGTCGAGGATGAGGTTCAGCTCGTTGTCCGGACCCGAAGCAGCGTCTACAGTAATCGTGTACGACTTGCCTTCCTTCAGCTCGAACTTCGGCGAAACGAGCCAGTCGCATGTTTCAGACTTAGCGTCTACGCCCATGTGTGCAGCCGGTTTGCCGGCGAAGTCGGATGCGGTGTAAGCCCATGTCACGCCCGGCGTCTCACTGTTGTCCATCGTGGTCCATGTAGCGAACTTCTCAGCCGAGTCGAATGTCATATCGTAAGGCAATGTGCCCTCCTGGTCTTCTACTGGTGGATCTGGTTTGTCGGGATCAGGATCAGGACCCGGGTCAGGAGTTTCGCCGCCTACCTTCTCTTCGACGCTGAAACCGAGAGTGTAGAGATATGCCCAGTTGCTCTTGTCGCCTGAAGAAGTGTTTGTGGCGTGGAACGCAAAACTGTAGAGTCCGTCCTCAGGAACGGTGAGGTCGTACGAATTGTCGTACTGCACGCCAGAAGACGGCATATCGATGTCGCTCAGCTTTGTGAACGAAGCGGCGTCGTTAGGAGTCGTCGTGTACTCTACAGAGAGTTTTGCAGGAGTGCTGTACATTGTGCCCGAGCTTGTCTTCACGGTGTATGTCTTGCCTGCCTTCAGGCTGAATGACGGAGAAACGTAGTAGTCGTTAGGTTCGCCCGAGTCGGTCCTGATGCAGTAGCTCGGTGTGGCTGTCCACGCATTGCCGATGCAGAAACCGTCGTTGCCCCAATCGTTATTGAACTCCCATGAGGTGCCAGGTGTCGGGCTGGCGTCAAGCACGGTCCAAACGTCGTTGGTAGAATCGAAGGTGATAGAGTAAGGCAGTTCTACTGTGCTCTGGGCATAAACATTCGTTGCGCCAAACAACGCAAGAACGAGCCCCATTGTGTTAAGTAACGTCTTTCTCATAACTATAAAGTTTAAAAGTTAATGAATCTATTTAGTTATCTATTACTACTCTCCAATTATTAATTGTATCAATTTTACACTAAAGGCATACAATACGATTGCAAAAGTAATAAATATTTTAATACAAAGAAACATTTGATAGATATTTTTGTGTTTAAATTGGCATTTTGTTTAAAAATCTTCATTCGCAGCGTGAATTTGCAAAATAAGCAACAAAGTGTGCGAGCACAAAAAAACCGAAGACTATGCTATTGGCAGCATTGTCTCCGGTTATATGCGTTTTGTCTGTAAAGAAGCCTTACTTCTTCTTTGCAGAAATACTTACTTCTTCTTAGCAGCCTTCTCCTCCTTTGCAGGAGCCGCCGGCTTGTAAGCCTTGTTCAAGCCTGCAATCACCTCGTTGGTGATGTCGTAAGCCTTGTCGGCGTAGAGGATATTGTCGCCAGCCTTACTCAGAATCAAGCCATACTTCTTGTCCTTGTTGTATACAGCGAGGAAGTGCTGGATAGAGTCGCGCAGAGCGTTGTTATACTTCTCTGTCTCTGCCTGGAACTCGCCGCTCAGACGCTGGTTGAGCACCTGAAGGTCGCTGTTCTGCTTCTGCAGCGACATCTGAATCTGCTCTGCCTGCTCGCGTGTGTAGGCGTTCTGCTGAACCTTCTGCTGGAAGTTGCCGTAAGCCTGCTCAAGAGCGTGCTGCTTCTGTGCGAGTGTGTTCTGGATGTTCTGACCCTTCTTCTGGAGAATGAGCGAGTAGTCCTTGCAGAACTTGTACTGCGACATGATGCTGTCTACCTCTACATACGCAATCTTTGCGTCTGAAGGCACAGCCTGCTTGCTCTCTACCTTCTTCTCGTCAACCTGACACTTCGACTTGTCGCAAGAGGTCATTGCGAAAGCGGCTACAGTTGCGAGTGCAAGTGCGCCGAAAATGTTTTTCTTGTTCATCTTTATTTAGTTTTAATTTTATCGTTTTAAGTGCCTGCCTATATCTATATATATCTATACATTATATATTATAGACAAATCAGTTAGTACCACTATATACAACTTAGGCATATTAGTAGGCACCGTTGCGCTCACGGGCTTCGCGGTCCTGGTCCATCACGCAGTGGATGCCCTGCTTGCGCAAGCCCGGATTGTCGTGTACGTGCTGTGAAGAGAACTTGCCGTTGCGTTTCAGCAGCACCTTTATCGACAACAAAGCGAAGGCTACTGCCACTACAGCGAGGCTTATAAGCATTAATTTAATCATATTATATTTTTTTATTTTGTGGTGTCTACCTTTTACATTATCTTTGCAGAAGATAGGCTGCACCTCGGCAATTTGAAGCAAGCTTCATTGCGCTCGATTTGCGCTATCTTTGCAGAAGATAGGCTGCACCGCCCATATCGGTACAAAGGTACGGCAAATCGGCGGTATGGCAAAATAATTTACCGAAAATTCAGATTATTATAACATCAACATAAAAAAATTAAGGAAAATGAGCAATTGCGAATTGAAACCTGCTCGCGTGTTCGAGCAGTTTGCTAAAATCAATGAGATTCCGCGCCCTTCAAAGCATGAGGAGCGCATGATTGAGTATCTTCAGGAGTTCGGCAAGAGCCACGGCTTAGAGACCGAGACCGACGAGACGGGCAACGTAGTAATCCGCAAGCCGGCTACAAAGGGTCACGAGAACGCTCCGACACTCATCCTGCAGAGCCACATGGACATGGTCTGCGACAAACTCGTAGACGTAGACTTCAACTTCCACACCGACGCTATTCAGACTTATGTAGACGGCGAATGGCTCAACGCTAAGGGCACAACTCTCGGTGCTGACGACGGCATCGGATGCGCTATCGAACTGGCTATCCTCGACAGCGACGACATCGAGCACGGACCGCTGGAGTGTGTGTTTACACGCGACGAGGAGACAAGTCTCACTGGTGCTATGGGCATGAAGGCAGGTTTCATGAAAGGCGATATGCTCATCAACCTCGACTCTGAGGACGAAGGACAGATCTTCATCTCTTGCGCCGGCGGAAAGACTACTTCGGCTCGCTTCACATTCGAGCGTGAGGCTGCTCCCGAGGGTATGTTCTTCCTCACAGCTTCGGTAAAGGGCTTGAAGGGCGGACACTCTGGCGACGATATCAACAAGAAACGCGCCAACGCCATCAAGATTCTCGCTCGTTTCCTCTATAAGGAGCAGGAGAAGATGGATCTTCGCCTCGCTAAGTTCAACTCGGGCAAGCTGCACAACGCCATTCCTCGCGACGGTAGCATCGTATTCGCTGTTCCGGCAAGCGAGAAGGAGACTGTACGTGCCGACTGGAACGTGTTCACAGCTAACATCGAGGAGGAGTTCCACGTAACCGAGCCGGTTATGGAGTTCAACCTCGGTAGCACCGACGCTGAGAGCGTACTGCCGAAGGACGCAAGCCGCCGCTTCATCCTCTGCATGCAGGCTGTCGACAACGGCGTGTTCGCTATGTGCCAGGACGAGGCTCTGGCATACATGGTCGAGACTTCTAACAACGTGGCAAGCGTTCAGACCGCAGAGAACGAGATCAACGTAGTGGCTTCGCAGCGTTCTAACGTGATGAGCAACCTCGAGAACGAGACTAACACCGTGAAGGCAGCCTTCGAACTTGCTGGCGCTGAGGTGAAGATGAGCGACGGCTATCCGGCTTGGAAGATGAACCCGGACAGCAAGCTCACGAAGGTGGCTGTCGAGTCGTACAAGAAGCTCTTCGGCAAGGATCCTATCGTTAAGGGCATCCACGCTGGCTTGGAGTGCGGTCTGTTCTCGGAGCGCTACCCGAACCTCGACATGGTTTCGTTCGGTCCTACGCTGCGCGACGTGCATACTCCTGACGAGCGTCTTCACATCCCGACTGTTCAGATGGTTTGGGATCATCTGCTCGACATCATGAAGCATCTCTAATATAGAAGGGTATGGCATCCATGTCATACCCACGCAGACTAAAAAACAAAGAGGGTATGGCTATTCCGCCATACCCTCTTGCTTTATGTTATAATTCCGTAAGTCCTTTTACAGTTCTACATCCGTAAGACACATGTCGAGCTGTTCTTTTATTGTCTTTTTGTCGAGTTTCTGACCGATGAACACGAGCTTCTGCATACGGTCGCCATACTTCTCGTCCCAGTCTCTGCGCAGTCCTTCTTCACGGTCGAGCATCTGCTGCAGTTCGTCCTTCGGCATTGTGGCGTACCACTGTCCGGCGTTTTTCAGCTCCATCTGCTTGCCTGCCTGCTCAAAGAGATAGCACATGTCGGGCTCTTCCTTGAACCAGCACAATCCCTTGCAGCGAATCACGTTCTTCGGGAACAGACGCGCCACGAAGTTGTCGAAGAAGTTCATGTCGAACGGCTTTCTGCGATAATATACGAACGTGCCAATGCCGTACTCCTCCACTTCGCCGCCTTCATGGTCATGGTGATGGTGATGTCCGCAACCGCCATGGCAGTCGTGGTCGTGATGATGATGTTCATGCTCTTCATCTTCATGGTCGTGATGATGATGGTGCTCATGCTCCTCCTCATCATCATCGTCATCATCCTCCTCATCGCCGTGATGATTCTCAATCTCGTTGATCCATGCAGCCGATGTAGCCACCTCGTTGAAGTTGAAACGACCGGTGTTGAGCAGACGCTCCAAGTCTACGTCGCCATAGTTGCATGGTATGATTTCTGCTTTAGGCTGAATGGCGCGGATTATCTCGGTGAGTTTGCGCAGATCGTCAGCGCTCACCTCTGCAGCCTTGTTCAGAAGTATCGTGTTGCAGAACTCTATCTGCTGTATTACGAGGTTTTCGAGGTCTTCGTCTTCAAGTCCGTCGCGTGTTAGAGCGTTGCCGTTGTTGAACTCGTCTCTCATGCGCAGCGCGTCCACCACGGTCACGATGCTGTCAAGACGCGGTATGCCGTTGGTGATATACTGCGGACCGAGTGTCACCATCGAACTGATAGTCTGCGCAATCGGTGCCGGTTCGCAGATGCCGCTCGCCTCGATGACGATATAGTCGAAGCGCTTCATATTCACGATGTCGCGCAACTGGTCGATAAGGTCCATCTTCAGCGTGCAGCAGATGCAGCCGTTCTGCAGAGCTACCAGACTGTCGTCCTGCTTGTTCACCACTCCACCCTGCTGGATGAGGTCGGCGTCGATGTTCACCTCGCCGATATCGTTCACGATAACGGCGAACTTAATGCCTTTCTCATTAGAAAGGATTCGATTTAACAATGTTGTCTTGCCGCTGCCCAAATAACCTGTGAGCAGCAATACCGGAATCTGTGTCATAGTATTTTGTTATTATTCCTTCATTAATTCTGAATATGTGCGGTCCATCTCGTCGGTCATAACCGTGAAGTTATGCTGCGTTTGGCAGACCTTCAAGAACAGCGAAGCAAGGTCTGCTGCCTCTGCGTCAGCAAAGTCGACAGCTTCGTCGAGCAGCAAGATGTTCATCGCATCAAGCATCAGACGGAAGAGCGTAGCCCCACGTAGGGGGTGCACTTGTCTCAAGTGCACCGACCGATCAGAACGCGCATCCTCCCCAAGGGGGTGCACTTGTCTCAAGTGCACCGACCGATCAGAACGTGCATCCTCCCCAAGGGGGTGCACTTGTCCCAAGTGCACCGACCGATCAGAACGCGCATCCTCCCCCGTCTGGCGCAGACCGCGAACGTATGCGAACATCACGACACGCACAGTCAGCTCGATGGCGCGGTCGGAGTCTACCGACGCTTCCGTCTCTGCCTCCGCCTTACGCACATAGCCCTCAAGATGGTCGGCGTTGGAGAGGTATCTGCCTGCAAGCAGCATCGAGAAGTTGCGCTTGTATTCCTCCACCATAGCGTTGTAGTACGCCTCGTTGCCACACGCCGTGCGCACAAGTGCCATCATGTCGTCGCCACGCTGTTGCGCTTCGCGAGCCAGTGCCGCAATGTCTTCATACTTGTAGTTCATGGCTGCCAACGGGAAGAACATGGTGTCGAAGAAAGCGGGCGCAATGTGCTCGTAGTGCTCCAGCATCAGCTTCTTCACCGACTGCGGTGTCGTCTTCTCCTTCGGGTCTTCCACCTGACTCTCTATAACGCCATGCGAGAAGGCGTCAAAGAACGAACGCACCAAAGCCGCCTGAACCTTATACTTGTCTATTTTCTCTGTCATCAAAGTTCTGTTTGAATGTTAATTGACCTGTACTATACCCGTTGGCGGAATTAATTTAAGTTGATAAATATGAG
>ULYE01017823.1_pt1 | contig 11765 bp, 15 predicted proteins | sample 1961921 | NCBI WGS metagenome assembly ULYE01 (sample SAMEA4835856, study PRJEB28245) | human gut metagenome | biome: gut microbiome; material: fecal sample | place: Denmark | collected 2008 | reverse complement strand
GAGGCTGATGGCGAAGAGCGGGTCATATTGCCGCCAACAATCCCCGAAGAGTACTGAATATATACAGCCTCATTGCCATATTGTTCGACGGTTTTTTTCAGGCTACTGGCGATAGTATCCAGGGCTTCATCCCAGCTAATCCGTTCGAATTTGCCTTCACCGCGTGTACCCACGCGTTTCATTGGGTAATTCAAGCGATCGGGATGATTAATACGCCGGCGGATGGAGCGACCGCGCAAACAGGCGCGTACCTGATGGTTGCCGTACTCATCGCTGCCGGTATTGTCAGTTTCCACCCAGGTCACTTCATTATCTTTAACATGTAGACGAAGTGCACAGCGGCTACCACAGTTGACGGAACAGGCACCCCAGATCACTTTTTCGCTGGCCTGTTGTACCGTTGCCGCTGCACTGCGCAGGGTGAACGGTAAAGAAAAACCGCCTGCAGCCAGCGCCAGAGAACCTATCGCGGTTGATTTAACGAGTGTTCTGCGGCTGATGCCCACCATTCGGTCATTTTTGGACATAACTCACTCCCTGTTCTTTATCGTTATATAAATGTTTATATATTGAATATTTAGCGCGCTAACAATAGAGGGAGTCTACCCATTTTGGGTTAAGAATTATTAATCCATATCAATAGAAGGGTATGAGTAATAAGGTGGGATTATGTTGTATGTTCAAATCGCCGGATGTGTCGTATCCGGCGTTCAGTCGATAATGTATTACTGCGGTTCGGCAGGCGCGCCATCCTGGGTAGACTGCGCGGGAGCAGAGACGTTACCGCTGGTGGTGCGGGTATAGAGAATTTTATGCGTATCATTAGCGCAATGGCCGACGACCTGGGAATCAGGCTGATCAACCTGGTCATTGGGTACAATACTTAACGTGAAGCTGCTTTCGGGTACGCCATTATTGATAATGCGCTGTGATATATCGCTCTGTATGCGCTCACAGGATCCCGGCGCGGCGAGTACCACGGGTGAGGCGAGGGCGAGCAGAAGCGCGGCACAGCAGGTTGAGAGTTTCATCATAAGCTCCTTACGCGAAGATAACTTCTTTAAGCATAGCATTTAACGTGTAAAGTACTGTATTTGCTACTATGATTGAGAATCATCTCTACTCTCTGGTGACTGTTGTGAAATACAAATTACTACCATGCTTACTCGCGATATTCCTCACAGGATGTGACCGCACAGAGGTAACACTTTCATTTACCCCTGAGATGGCCAGTTTCTCTAATGAATTCGATTTTGATCCGCTGCGTGGTCCGGTAAAAGATTTCACTCAGACATTAATGGATGAGCAAGGTGAAGTGACGAAACGTGTTTCTGGGACTTTGTCGGAAGAAGGCTGTTTTGATTCACTCGAATTACTGGATCTGGAAAATAATACCGTGGTCGCTCTGGTACTGGACGCCAATTATTACCGTGATGCCGAGACGCTGGAGAAGAGAGTACGTTTACAGGGAAAATGCCAGCTAGCAGAATTACCTTCTGCCGGGGTGAGTTGGGAAACCGATGATAATGGCTTCGTGATTAAAGCCAGCAGCAAACAAATGCAGATGGAATATCGCTATGATGATCAGGGTTATCCGCTGGGTAAAACCACGAAAAGTAACGACAAAACATTATCTGTCAGCGCCACGCCATCAACGGATCCGATCAAAAAATTAGATTACACAGCGGTTACTTTACTGAATAATCAACGGGTTGGTAATGTAAAACAGAGCTGTGAATATGACAGTCACGCTAATCCGGTGGACTGTCAGCTAATCATTGTTGATGAAGGAGTAAAACCCGCCGTCGAACGGGTTTACACCATCAAAAATACGATCGATTATTATTAATGCTATTGTGCGGTCGGCTTCAGGAGAGTCTGACCCGGTGTTTTGTGCTCTGCCAGATACTGATGCTGGAATATACACATGCGAATGGCATTACGATATTGACCATTAATAAAGAACTCGTGCATCAATTCACCTTCAACCGAAAAGCCAAGCTTGCGGTAAATGTGAATCGCTTTTTCATTCTCTTTATCAACGATCAGATACAGCTTATAGAGATTGAGAACGGTAAAGCCATAGTCCATTGCTAATTTGGCGGCACGGGTTGCCAGACCTTTCCCCTGATACTCCGGGGAGATAATTATCTGAAATTCTGCGCGGCGATGAACATGGTTAATTTCCACCAGCTCCACCAGACCGGCTTTTTCGCCGTCACATTCCACCACAAAGCGCCGTTCGCTCTGATCGTGAATATGCTTATCATACAGATCAGAGAGTTCAACAAAGGCTTCGTAGGGTTCCTCAAACCAGTAACGCATCACACTGGCGTTGTTGTCGAGTTGATGTACATAGCGTAAATCTTCACGCTCCAGCGGGCGTAGCTTAACACTGTGGGCGCTTGGCATAACGTGTCCTTACATTCCTTAAATCAATAACAGGTTAGGGGGTAATAACGCGGCCAGTTCGACGGTCCAGGCAGCGCAAAGTATTGGGCTCCCAGTAGGCATTGATGTTGGCGCTTTGCTCACATTTATCGCGGTTATCAAAAGCGGCGTCGGCTTTATCCCACTCTTTTTCAGTGCGTTTATTCACTTTCTGGCGCAGATTGCGCGTGTCATTCCATTGCTCTTTTTCCATAGCGGCGTGCTGGCGGCTTTGTGCACTGTCGCCAGACTCAATCACCAGTTTGTTAGTTTCGGCATGAACAGTTGTGCTCAATGCCAGTGCGCAAGGCAGCAGAATAGCGAGCAGGCCGATTCGTTTGCTGAGAGTGATTTTCATAATTCATTCCCTGTATGAATGATTAAAGGTGATTCTACACCATCCACTGCGGACGCAAAACGTACCAGGAGGGTGTTTATATTGATGATATTATGTCGCCCTATAACTATACATGATGTCAATAAGAGACAAAGATGATTAAAACAACGTTACTATTTTTTGCTACTGCGCTGTGTGAAATTATTGGATGCTTTCTGCCCTGGTTGTGGTTAAAACGAAACGCCAGTATCTGGCTGTTGCTTCCGGCGGGGATTTCACTGGCGCTGTTTGTCTGGTTGTTAACGTTGCATCCAGCGGCGAGTGGGCGTGTTTACGCGGCTTATGGTGGCGTTTATGTCTGCACGGCGTTGATGTGGCTGCGCGTTGTGGATGGCGTGAAACTGACTCTTTATGACTGGACGGGTGCGTTGATTGCGCTTTGCGGCATGTTGATCATTGTTGCGGGCTGGGGGCGCACGTAGGAACATAAATCCATTTTATCAATAAGATAAGAGGAAGTGTCAGCTGACAAAAGGTATTCTATTTCATCTTTTGTCAACCATTCACAGCGCAAATATACGCCTTTTTTTGTGATCACTCCGGCTTTTTTCGATCTTTATACTTGTATGGTAGTAGCTCAGTTGCGTAGATTTCATGCATCACGACAAGCGATGCAAGGAATCGAACATGAAGATCGTAAAGGCTGAAGTTTTTGTTACCTGTCCGGGGCGTAATTTCGTCACATTAAAAATCACCACTGAGGACGGTATTACGGGCCTTGGGGATGCCACCCTCAATGGACGTGAGCTTTCCGTGGCCTCTTATTTGCAGGATCACCTTTGTCCGCAGCTTATTGGTCGCGATGCGCACCGTATCGAAGATATCTGGCAGTTTTTCTATAAAGGTGCTTACTGGCGTCGCGGTCCGGTTACGATGTCGGCCATTTCAGCGGTTGATATGGCGCTGTGGGATATTAAAGCCAAAGCTGCCAACATGCCGCTTTACCAGTTACTCGGCGGCGCGTCTCGTGAAGGGGTGATGGTTTATTGCCATACCACCGGTCACAGTATTGATGAAGCTCTGGATGATTATGCCCGTCATCAGGAGCTGGGATTCAAAGCCATCCGCGTGCAGTGCGGAATCCCTGGTATGAAAACCACCTACGGCATGTCGAAAGGTAAAGGTCTGGCTTATGAACCCGCAACCAAAGGACAGTGGCCGGAAGAGCAGCTGTGGTCGACGGAGAAATACCTCGATTTCATGCCGAAATTGTTTGACGCGGTACGTAACAAGTTTGGTTTTAATGAACATTTGCTGCATGACATGCACCATCGCTTAACGCCTATTGAAGCGGCGCGCTTTGGTAAAAGCATTGAAGATTATCGCATGTTCTGGATGGAAGACCCGACGCCTGCAGAAAACCAGGAATGCTTCCGTCTCATTCGCCAACATACCGTCACACCCATCGCAGTGGGTGAAGTCTTCAACAGCATCTGGGACTGCAAACAACTGATTGAAGAGCAACTCATCGATTATATCCGCACCACGCTGACCCATGCAGGCGGAATTACCGGTATGCGCCGGATTGCCGATTTTGCTTCGCTGTATCAGGTACGTACTGGCTCACACGGTCCTTCCGATTTGTCACCAGTCTGCATGGCTGCGGCGCTGCACTTTGATCTGTGGGTCCCCAATTTCGGTGTCCAGGAATACATGGGTTATTCCGAACAAATGCTCGAAGTCTTCCCGCACAACTGGACTTTCGATAACGGCTATATGCATCCGGGAGACAAACCGGGTCTTGGCATCGAATTCGATGAAAAGCTGGCGGCGAAATATCCCTATGAACCTGCTTATCTACCAGTCGCACGTCTGGAAGATGGCACGCTGTGGAACTGGTAAGGAGTAAGATAATGAAAAGCATATTAATTGAAAAACCGAATCAACTGGCGATTGTCGAACGTGAAATACCCACCCCGTCAGCGGGTGAAGTACGAGTAAAAGTGAAACTTGCCGGAATTTGTGGTTCAGATAGCCATATTTATCGTGGGCATAATCCTTTTGCGAAATATCCGCGCGTCATTGGACATGAATTCTTTGGCGTCATTGATGCGGTGGGTGACGGCGTGGAAAGCGCCAGAGTCGGTGAACGTGTTGCTGTCGATCCGGTGGTCAGCTGTGGGCATTGCTATCCGTGCTCTATAGGTAAACCGAACGTTTGTACGACACTGGCTGTTTTAGGTGTGCACGCTGACGGTGGTTTCAGTGAATATGCCGTGGTTCCGGCAAAAAATGCGTGGAAAATTCCTGAAGCAGTGGCCGATCAATATGCGGTAATGATCGAACCTTTTACCATTGCGGCTAACGTAACCGGACATGGTCAACCGACTGAAAATGATACCGTTCTGGTTTATGGTGCCGGTCCAATCGGCCTGACGATCGTTCAGGTATTAAAAGGCGTCTATAACGTTAAAAATGTGATTGTTGCCGATCGCATTGATGAACGACTGGAAAAAGCGAAAGAGAGCGGGGCAGACTGGGCGATCAATAACAGCCAGACACCGCTTGGCGAGATTTTCGCTGAAAAAGGCATCAAGCCGACATTAATTATCGATGCGGCTTGTCATCCTTCTATCCTGAAAGAGGCCGTAACGCTGGCTTCTCCAGCGGCACGTATTGTATTGATGGGCTTCTCCAGTGAACCGTCTGAAGTGATTCAGCAAGGAATTACCGGAAAAGAACTCTCTATTTTCTCTTCACGCTTAAATGCAAATAAATTTCCGGTTGTTATCGACTGGTTAAGTAAAGGGTTAATTAAACCAGAAAAATTAATTACCCATACGTTTGATTTCCAGCATGTTGCTGATGCCATTAGTTTATTTGAACAGGATCAAAAACATTGCTGCAAAGTCTTACTCACTTTTTCTGAATAATACCAATAACGGCGAGTAAGTAGTACGCATCTTACCTCTTTTTTAGAGATAACCATTATGACAATAGAAAAACATGAAAGAAGCACTAAGGATTTGGTGAAAGCAGCAGTATCGGGATGGCTGGGCACTGCGCTTGAATTTATGGATTTCAAGAGTCATGCGTGTTAACTATTTGATAAATATTAAATTAATTTTTCATTGCTTCGTTATGGGGCATGGTTGGGGCAAACTCGCTTAACTGTGTATTTAACAAAGCTACCTGTGCATTATTGTTTTCAGACATCCATTTTCCGTATACCTGAAATACCATTTGCGCATCTGCATGGCCCATCTGGTTTGCTATAAATGCCGGGTTAGCACCAGCTGTCAGCGACCAGCAGGCATAAGTATGTCTCGACTGATATGATTTTCGATGGCGGAGTCCGGCACGTTTTATCGCTGCGTCCCACATCTGCCTTATTGAGTCAACGGTAAAATGGTCACCATAATTTTTTACTCTCGCTGACACTTCAGGTTGAAAAACAAAGGTGCATTTTTGTTTTTCTGTTCTGCCATACTCTCTGAGGTGAACATCAATGATATGCTCTTTGCTCAGTCTCGTTAATGTCATCTGACTCCGGAGAGCGTCGATTGCTGGCTTAATAAGATGAATGACCCGATTGGTTCCCGCCTGTGTTTTTGGTACCGTGAAACGGTCTTTTGCTAAATTTCTCCTGATCATCATTGTTCCATTTTTCAGATCTATGTCCTCCCATCCAAGTGCACACAGCTCACCAGGGCGAACGCCAGTATAAACAGAAACACACCATAAATTTTTTGCTTGCTGATTTCTGCACGCATCGATAAGACGGATAAATTCTTCCCGCGAAAGAGGATCCGGAATGGTTCTTGATTCCTTTAATGGCGAGATCCCCTTAAACGGATTATCTGCCAGGTAACCGTTATCAACACCAAACTGGAACACGGCGTTAAGATTTGTCATGTAATTATTTACAGTTACAGCCGATCTCCCTGGTTGTGTAACAATATAGTTACTTTTGGGGATCTGGTATCCAGTCAGTAACTCTTTACGAACCTCCAGTAATTTTTCTTTATTAATCGATGAGGCAAGATTTTTTTCACCGATTATGCTCAGGATATTTTTGATGACGGCACGGTATGTGTTGAGTGATGTTTTGGCGACTTCAGTTTCTTTCAGTGCCAGAAATTTTTCAGCCAGTTCTTTTATGGTTAAATCTTGTCGGGCCTCACCAAATTTTTCCAGATTGCGTGAGGAGGGAAACTGTTTTGCATAGTCGAAAACACCAGTTTTTATTGCGTAACAAACAGAGGAGCGTAGTTCACCTGCAACGCGCCTGTTTTTTGCTGTGTCAGGAACCCCCAGGTTTTCCCTGACTCTTACGCCTTTATAAACAAACCAGATACGTAATTTCCCTCCATGGTTTTCCACGCCTGTCGGATATTTCATTTCAACTTCTCTCATTAGTTAGTGTGGCTTTTAGTCAAGTAAGATGACGTCTTGGTCTCGCTGATGCCTGGCGCTCAATCCAGCGATCAATTTCTTCCAGGTTGTAAAAGCATGGACTGTTATCCCATGGCATACCGTCATGAGCGACATGCTTATATTCCCTTCCTTCCATAAACGATTTTTCCCGGGCCTTTTTTAACGTACCTTTTTTTATTCCTTTCAGCGCAATTAACTGCTCTTCGGATACCCATTTGCCGGGAGAGACAATCATGATTACTTCGCTCATCGATTTCTTTATCTCTTACATTAGACGAGCGCCGGTTGCAGAATACCAGTCACAACCGGCGACAGTTGAACATTAAGAATCAGCCTGACTCGGGATCAGTTTTTGCCAGATAACTGAAACGTATTTTGCCTGGTAACGGGCGTCATCAAGTGCATTATGGCGCTCACCTTCGAATTGAATAGCCGTTCTGGCATCGAAGTCTATGACTTTCCCCAGCTCAACGATTGTGCGTACATCGCGATCGTTGTAGTAACGCCACGGGCAGGGGATCCCCTGCCGTTCGTATGAACGGCGCAAAATCGTGTTGTCGAAGTTGGCTCCATTCCCCCAAACCTGAACAAAAAATTCACCGGAGTTTTCGTCGATAAATTCCCGCAATTGTAACAGTGCATCATCTAACGGGATTTCATCGGTCATAATGGCAGATTGCGCTTCGCGTGATTGCTTAAGCCACCATTTAATGGTGTCCCGATCAATGACTCCGCCAGCAGTTTCCAGATCGATAGTCTTACTAAATTCCGGTCCCATATCTCCGGTTTGCGGATCGAAAAATATTGCACCTATTGAGGTGATCGGGGCATCAGGATTTTTTCCCATGGTTTCAAGGTCGATCATTAGATGGTCACACGTCCTGCTGGTGGATGTGATTTCGTGATGACCGTTCACCTTAATTGGGTGATCTGCCGTCTCGCCAGTTTCATTATCGCTATTGTGATGCTGATTGCCGCCAGTGTTCTCCTTGTGTGGATGTTCAGCGCCTTCCATTTCCTCCGGATCATCTTCCTGAACTTCAACCTGATACTCTTCATCGAATGTTTCTTGGTATGTTGCGTCGCCCATCACCGCGCCACAATCAGGGCAGTTGCCGCCGCCGGTCTGACCGCAGGCGGTGCAGACTTTTTCCACTTCCTGTTGCGCTACTGGTTCAGGCTGTTTCGTTTCTGGCTCGCTTTGTAACGCATTTGGACTGTTTTGTTCCGCTTTTTGGTAGTTCCGTTCCGATTCATGCTGGTTCTGGTTCACAGAATCGCGGGTCTGGATCCCCTTAACCCATTTCGGATCATTCGGGTCACTAATCCCTTCAACAAATTCACCACGTGATGCAGCAAGCAACTTATCAGCGTCAGGCTGGCTGATATTGGCTGCCTGCATAATTTTGTTTACTTCGTCAGCGGTAACTTTTATCGGCTCTGGTTGTTCTGAATCTTCAGCGGTATCTACATTTTGCGGTAAGCCCGTGTATGTGCCATTTTTTCGGGCAAAATATTCTTCTTTTGTGATTTCAGTGGCGCCAGCAGCCAGTGCCTTATCCAGACCAGAAAGTTTGTTTGCGCGACCGTATTTTTCTCCGTCCTTATCTGCGAAGAGGAAATAGAACGGCCCCTCACGCTCTACAGATGGTTCAGCTTCCGGCGCGGTTTCATTTTTTGGGATATCAGATACCTCAGTTTCCACTGCATCAGTTTGTGTTTCTGATGACTGGAGAACATCAACAGTGCCCAGGTCTGTTTCTTCATTCTCAAACACGCCCTTTGTCGTCAGGTATTCGCAGATATATTTGTTCAGTGCTACGGGATCTTTGTGAATGTCGATCGGACGCTCACGGACAAGGCCAAAAATAGTTTGGCGGTCGTAGCGAAGGGCATCAGGCTGTTTGCGCATTGATGCCGAGATACGCTTCCAGTCTTCGCGGTCGTTGTCGATAACTTCTTTTTTTGCCCAGCGATGGATGCTGCCGTCAATGTTTCCGGCATCCACATCACCAGGCCAGAGAGCGTAGGCCAGTTCGTCATCCAGTGTTTTCCATGTCTGCTTGTATTCGCGATGAATGGCAGCAATGACCGGGCTGATTTTTCCTGTTGAATTTTCAGTGTACTGTTGATTGGCTCTGGCGCGTGCGAGATCAACAACAGACGTGTATTTTCCGGTTTCCTTGCGTTCACCTTCGCGACGTTTTTTCCAGATGCGCATCTCTGCCTGAATTTCGGGCCATTTAGCACCAGGAATACATTTATGCTTAACCCACCCAATGGCGTGCAACTTAAGCTCCGGATACATGGCGTTAACTTCTGGCATTTTCATCAACGCTTCAACGATATGTCCGTCGAATGTTGCCATGTCTTCCTGCAACAATTCCTGTGCGCTAATAACCATATCAACGGTGATGTTTTCACATGTGTCGAACTTAACCATGACAGCGTTCTGTACTTCAGGGGCCAGCTTGTCAAAAGTGACGTTCATCGGATCGGATTCAGTCTCAACCGGGACAAAAGAAGCAGACTCCTCATCCCAGCGGTTTTCCTGCATATATTCAGCATCCCATGAATCGAGGGCAGGGCGGGGTATGCCAGGTTTATCCTCGCAGACAATAAATTTATAAGCGCAGTCCTGAGCAGCCGGATAATGTTCCAGGAATTGCCAGTGAAATTTTGCTCGAGCACGGCGTTCGTCGCCAGCTTCAATGGCTGTGGCTACAGCCACAGCGCCTTCTTCCCTTGTTGCCAGTTCGTCAGGAATAGCGGCGCAAATAAAGACTTTACTCATTTTGTTTTAACCTCATGACAGATTTAAGGATGAACAAATCCCTGCCATTGCTGGCATATAAGAATGAAACCGGATATTTATTACGGAACTGTTTTAAAGACCTGCCGGGATTTCGATATTATCCTGGTTAATAACTTTATCGACCGGGTAACAGTTACCGGGAATTTTCTGTTCGGTTGCTGCAGTCATACACTCCTGCATTGTCCTGTGAACACTGACTGCAATATCAACTGGCACTCCGGAAACAAGAAAAACTGTCAGAACAAGCGCAAATGCTGAATTCATTGTGCACATCCTTTTGGCATCAGACGTAAACGAGCCAGCATTGAAACAATGCATATTTTATTTAATAGCTCCCGTTCTTGTTTTCTCTTGTTAATGGCATCTTCAGTAAATACAGGGTTACTGATAGTGACACCAATTTCAAAACAACCTTCAGACGTATTAACGTTTGGTAATAACGTTTTCATTATCGCGTCCTCAACAATGAATTTTGTGATGCAGTGCCTGGTGCCTCCAGGTGACGTTAACCAGTTAACAATTAACGTCGGATATCCGGATTAGTGATTTCAGGTTGTATCGTGAGATCAGTGATGGAAAAAGTATTACGTACATGATCGCCGGGTTAAATAAAGAATATGGCGATGTGGTGGAATCCGGACTGCTTTTTGCAGATCCTGCCGTTGTAGATCGTGAAACTGACGAACTTATAGAAAAAGCAATTGCTTTCAAGCTTGCGTATCGACAGCAATACCAACAAAAAGCTGGATGGAATTATGAGTCTTCTTTTTGCTGAACGCCCACTGGTTATAAACACGCAGCTGGCAATGAAAATTGGCTTAAACGAAGCCATTGTTTTGCAACAACTGCACTACTGGTTGAGAGATACCAACTCCGGCATGGAATGTGATGGTGTTCGCTGGATTTATAACACAACGGAACAATGGCTGGAACAGTTCCCATTCTGGTCAGAGTCAACGTTAAAGCGCGCGTTTGCAAGTCTGAAAACGCTGGGGCTTTTGCGTTGTGAAAAGCTCAATAAATCAAAGCGCGATATGACCAATTTCTACACGATCAACTACGGGAGCGAGCTTTTAGATGGTGGCAAATTGAGCGAATCCATCGGTTTAAAATGCGCCGCTCCATCAGGTCAAAATGACACGATGGAAGAGGTCAAAATGAAACGCTCCATTGGTTCAAAACGACTCAATGTCATCGGGTCAAAATGGCCTGATGATCTTACAGAGAATACAACAGAGATTACTACAGAGAATAAAAAGACTTCTCGTCCGGAAGCTTCGCAACCGGACCCGCAGACGGTTGAACAGGATTTTTTAACCCGACACCCTGACGCGGTTGTGTTCAGTGCGAAAAAACGCCAGTGGGGCAGCCAGGAAGATTTGGCGTGTGCGCAGTGGATCTGGGGGCGAATCGTGAGTCTTTACGAGCAGGCCGCCAGCGATGATGGCGAGATTTCGCGACCGAAAGAACCCAACTGGACCGCATGGGCCAACGACGTGCGCACAATGCGGATGCTGGATGGCAGAACTCACAGACAAATTTGTGAAATGTTTGGTCGGGTGCAGCGGGATCCATTCTGGGTAAAAAATATCATGAGTCCGTCAAAGCTTCGCGAAAAATGGGATGAACTGGTTATCCGCCTGGGGCGTTCGTCTGTACAGCGTTGTGTGAATCATATTTCTGAGCCGGATACCGAAATTCCGCCGGGCTTCAGGGGGTAAGTGTTAATTTCTGGTCATGAGGTAA
>ULYE01027066.1_pt1 | contig 11818 bp, 7 predicted proteins | sample 1961921 | NCBI WGS metagenome assembly ULYE01 (sample SAMEA4835856, study PRJEB28245) | human gut metagenome | biome: gut microbiome; material: fecal sample | place: Denmark | collected 2008 | reverse complement strand
AAGCAAAATCCCACTAAACCCTATAGGTTGCGGATTTGAGGGTGTTGAGGTAATGGGATGATGAGACTTCAACATAAAATCATGAAATCCCAACATTCCAACACCTCGACACTACAACATAAATATTACTTAATCATATCTACCGAACGCTTGAGGAACGAGTCGAGGGCTGCACCCTTCAACATGCCGTTCTGAAGCAGGGCAAGGTCGATGAGCTGATGAACCACCTTGTTGCCCTTGGCATAGGCTGCTATGATGTCGGTGCGCTTTGTGCGCTGCTCCTGAATAGAATGCTCGGTGTTCTTGACATCGTCCTTCTCCTCCTGAGTAATCTCTTCAGGCTTCTTGGCGCTCTGGGTCTGATGAAGCACAGCAAGTCGTGCCTCAAGTCCTTTGAGTTCGCTGTCGACGGGACTGAGTTGGCTGCCACACTCCTGCTTCTCGCCGTCGAGCACGCCCTTGATGAGGGGATGGTCGCTGTTGAGAACGAGGTTGAAGGCATCTGGCATCTGGGCGTAGAACGCCATGCCTGCCTGATACTTGCTTGCCTCCTTCATACGGCGCATGTACTCGCTCTGTGTGATGAGCACGGGCAGATTGTCGGCTCCAAGAGCCTGCACGTCAACGTAGAATTCGGTATGGTCCATTGTGGGCAACTGCGAGCGGAATGTCTCGGTTAGGCTGTCCTTGTCGTCCTTGGCGAGTTCGCTCTCCTTGTTATCGTCCTTGACTATGAGACGGTCGACTATATCGGCATCCACACGTGCGAAGCGTGTCTTCTCAAGTTTCTGCTCGAGCATAGAAACCATCGGAGTGTCGAGTTGGCCGTCGAGCAGGAGCACGCTGTAGCCCTTGTTCTTGGCTGCTTCTATGTAGCTGTACTCGCCTTCCTTGTCGTTGGCGTAGAGATAGACGAGATTGCCGTCCTTGTCGGTCTGGTTGTCCTTGATGAGGGTCTTGTACTCGTCGTAGGTGAAGTACTTACCGTCGACATCCTTGAGCAGGGCGAAGTCCTTGGCACGGTCGTAAAAGTCGTCTTGCGAGAGCATGCCATAATTGATGAATATCTTGAGGTCGTCCCATTTCTGCTCGTAGTCCTTGCGGTCGTCCTTGAAGATTGAGGCAAGACGGTCGGCCACCTTCTTGGTGATGTACTTCGAAATCTTCTTTACGTTGGCATCGCTCTGCAGATATGAGCGGCTCACGTTAAGAGGAATGTCGGGCGAGTCGATTACTCCATGCAACAGGGTAAGGAATTCGGGCACAATACCTTCAACCTGGTCGGTTACGAACACCTGATTGCAGTAGAGCTGAATCTTATTGCGCTGCAGTTCGATGTTCGACTTGATGCGCGGGAAGTAGAGGATGCCGGTGAGATTGAACGGATAGTCGACGTTGAGATGAATCCAGAACAGCGGCTCGTCCTGCATAGGATAGAGTGTGCGGTAGAAGCTCTTGTAGTCCTCGTCCTTAAGGGTGCTGGGCGTCTTGGTCCAGAGCGGCTCCACGTTGTTGATGATGTTGTCCTGGTCGGTTTCTACCTGCTTGCCGTCCTTCCATTCGGTCTTCTTGCCGAAGGCTACCGGAACAGCCATAAACTTGCAGTACTTGTTGAGCAGTTCCTGAATCTTCTGCTTCTCGAGGAACTCCTTGCAGTCGTCGTCGATGTGGAGCACGATGTCCGAACCGCGGTCAGCCTTGTCGGCGTCGCTAATCTCAAACTCGGGGCTTCCGTCGCAGCTCCACTTGATGGCCTTGGCTCCATCCTGATAGCTGCGTGTGATTATGTCGACACGCTTGCTCACCATGAAGGATGAGTAGAATCCCAATCCGAAGTGGCCTATGATGGCGTTGGCGTTGTCCTTGTATTTGTCGAGGAAGTCGGTGACTCCTGAGAATGCTATCTGGTTGATGTACTTGTTGATCTCGTCTTCCGTCATGCCGATACCACGGTCGCTGATGGTGAGTGTGCCCTTATCTGTGTCTAGGCTCACGCGAACGGTGAGGTCGCCCAGCTCGCCCTTGAAGTCGCCACGTTCGGCAAGAGTCTTGAGCTTCTGTGTAGCGTCAACAGCGTTTGAAACCATCTCGCGAAGGAAGATTTCATGGTCAGAATAAAGAAATTTCTTGATGACAGGGAAAATATTTTCTGTCGTTACTCCAATATTACCTTTTTGTGCCATAATTTTGTTTGTATTATTAAGTTTTTTATTTCAAATATTTAGATTTAATTCCAATTATTGAGTTTTTATTCGTTTGCAAACCATATTACAAATATCGTGCCATTACCATTGGATTCACTTGTTTGCGCATTTTGGCAGTTGCCGAATTTCGGTTTCAACGACTATTAATGGAGTTTTCATTCAATATTAAATAAGTATTTATTTTTATAATGTGAAAAAACTTCATTCTGACAATCTGAATAGAAATAAAAATTATTACCTTTGCAATAATAACAACATCAGACAGAATAAAAAACAAATAAAACACACACAGAATATGCCTGCCAAACCACTTATAAGCTTCATCGTGTACAATCACGACACCAAACCTGCCTCACTAAGCGAATGCCTTGACAGCATAGCGCAGCTGTCGCTGGCAGCAGCTGACAGGGAGATAATTGTTGTAGACGACGCAGAAACAGCCGACTCTCTGAACATGCTGATAGGCAAGGAAGACGAGATAATGTACATTCACCAGCGGCACATAGGCGTGTCGGCAGCATGCACATTGGGGCTGAGGATGAGCACAGCACGCTACATACAATTCGTCAGCGGAAAAGACCGCTTGCTACGTGCGCCATACGAGCATTGCCTGGACATAGCACGCTACCATAACCCCGACGTGGTGTTCTACAAGCATACCGACAATCCCAACGACGCCACGACGCCATTCACTTACGAAGGGCCGATGCTGGGCAGCACATACATGAAGGCCAACACCATTCAGGCGGCAAAGATAGGCTACTTGTTTGAAAAGAACATGATTGTGTCGGATGAATTCAACGAGAGAATAGCCGACAAGAACGAGTTTCTGACCAAGCTGCTGCTGCGCTCTGAACGCTTCTACTATACCGACGCTTACGCTTATCTGGCAAATCAACAGACAGCACAATCGGCCGCCGATAGTTCCGCCCACGCCAACCGGCTCGCAGAGACGGAGAAGACACTCGTGAACATGCTGAAACTCGTGGTGCCCGAAACTGACCGCCCAGCCTTGAGCCGTCGAATAGCCCAACTGACTATGGACTATTTGTGTGACGTAATACGCACAACGCACGACAAGAAGACGCTCGTCAAAACAATGGAACGCCTGGCAAGAAAAGGACTGTATCCCCTACCCGACCGCAACTACACAAAGAAGTACGCTTACTTCAGAAAGATGATTGGCAACCCCATAACGCGAAACCTGCTCTTCTACCTTATAAAATAACGACTTATACTTACAACAACCGATTCAGAAAAGAACAATATATAATTATGAACAGCAAGAAAATACTCATACTATTGGCTCTCGCCCTCACAACATCGGGACTGAGCGCTCAAAACCGCAAGGCAAAACGTTCAAAGGCAAAAGTAACGGCGGTAAAACCAAAGCAGGAAACCAGTCTGCCTGCCATGAGTCCGACAGCCAGAGCCTTGTTTGACGATATGCTGGCAAGCACCCAGAAGGTGTTTGTAATTGACAGTACAGTTGTAGACATCGACAATGTGCTGGCTGAAATTCCTCTGCCTGCAACTTATGGAAGATTCGTAAAATACAACTCTTTCTTCAACGCAGACAAAGCCAACGACTCGTACGTGTTTGTCAACGGATTCGGCAACCGCTGCTACTACACAGAGATGGGCAACGACAGCATAGCTCGTCTCTACACACGCGACATGGTGGGCAGCCAATGGGGCGAGCCACAGCCGGTAGAGTCGGTTAACGACAAATTCAAGGACATTAGTTTCCCATTCATGTCAAGTGACGGACAGACGCTTTACTTTGCCGGTGTGTCTGACGAAGAGGGACTGGGCAAACGCGACATCTACATGACAAAGATAGAGGCTGGCGAGGGAAAATTCCTCAACGCCGAGAATATCGGTCTGCCGTTCAACTCGTCTTCAGACGATTTTGCCTACATTGTTGCCGATGCTGACAAGTTGGCATGGTTTGCTTCAACCCGAAACCAGCCCGAAGGAAAGGTATGCGTCTACACATTCGTCCCCACCGACACCCGACAGAATTACGACGCACTCACCATAGAAGAGAAAAAACTTCACAGTCTGGCTTGTCTGAATCGCATCCGCGAGACATGGCCTACGCCCGAGATGCGTGAGAAAGCCATGCAGCAGCTCAAGCGCCTGAAAATGGAGAACAGCCAGATGCAAGCTAAGGCTGATGCCATAAACTTCGTAGTAAACGACAAGGTTACTTACACAAGTGTCAACCAATTCAAATCGGAGGAAACACGTAAGGCTTACATCGCAACAATAAAGATGCAAAGCGAGCTTACCGCAAAAATGACCAAACTTGCTGCCATGCGTGCCGAATACCATACAGCAGCTGCTGGCAACAAGGCGCAGATAGGACAGCAAATACAGCAACTAGAACAGCAGACAAACCTGCTGCGACAGGAACTCAAAAAAACGTTGGGTGAACTGCGACAGAAGGAGTGTAAGTTGTAATTTCAAAAATCAATTATGGAGAAGAAGTATTTTGCTGCTTCGGAGCTGATAATCAACAGCGACGGCAGCGTTTTCCATTTGCACCTGAAACCGGAACATCTGGCTGACAAGGTGATATTGGTAGGCGACCCCGGACGTGTGGCGCTTGTGGCATCGCATCTGAACAACATAGAGTGTGAGGTGGAAAGCCGCGAATTCCGCACCGTGACCGGACAGTATGAGGGCAAACGCATCACGGTGGTGTCTACTGGCATAGGATGCGACAACATCGACATAGTGATGAACGAGCTTGACGCTCTTGCCAACATCGACTTCAACACACGCATGGAGAAGGAACAGACACGCAGCCTTGAAATAGTAAGAATAGGCACTTGCGGCGGACTGCAACTCAACACTCCAGAAGGCACATTCGTATGCTCAGAATATTCGGTGGGATTCGACGGATTGCTCAACTTCTACGCCGGACGCAATGCCGTGTGCGACCTTCAGATGGAACGCGCACTCATCAACCATCTCGGATGGACGGGCAATATGTGCCAGCCCTATCCTTATGTAATCAAGGCTGACGAGACTCTCGTGGAGCGCATAGCAGAAGGAATGGTGAGGGGCATCACGGTAGCGTGTGGCGGATTCTTCGGCCCGCAGGGACGCCAACTGCGCATTCCGCTTGCCGACCCTAATCAGAACGAGAAGATAGAGAGCTTCGAATACAACGGATTGCACATAACCAATTTCGAAATGGAAAGTTCGGCGCTTGCAGGGCTTGCACGACTGATGGGACATCACGCCACAACCGTTTGCATGGTGATTGCCAACCGAAGGGCTGGACGTGCCGACACAGCATACAAGAATCATATCGACGACCTGATAAAACTGGTGCTCGAAAGATTGTAATACAACCCATAATAGATGGATTTTAATGAAATAATAAGCCATAACCTCTCGCTGCCCGCTGCGCAGATTGCTGCTGACGTGAACAAGGCGTTGGAGAAGCACAGCTCTGTAGTGGTGACTGCGCCTCCAGGTGCAGGCAAGTCGACCTTGCTGCCGCTGACCATAATGGCAGGACTGAACAATGGTGCAGAAGGACCTGACAGAGCAGGCAAGGTGCTGATGCTCGAACCACGCCGACTCGCCGCCAGACAGATAGCCGAACGAATGGCTCAGATGATAGGCGAACCCGTTGGACAAACCGTGGGCTATAGGGTAAGATTCGAGAGCAAGGTGTCGAGCCAGACAAGGATTGAGGTGCTGACCGAAGGCATTCTGACACGAATGTTGGTGGACGACGCTACGCTTGAGGGTGTGGACGTAGTAATATTCGACGAGTTTCACGAACGCAGCATCAACTCCGACCTGGCGCTGGCCCTGACACGCCAGGCGCAGGAAATAATCAGACCCGATATAAAGATAGTTATAATGTCGGCAACTATCGACGCTTCGTCAATATGCAACGAACTGAAGGCTCCGCTCATTGAGAGTGAGGGCCGTATGTTTGATGTTGACATAACTAATGCCGAGACTGACTCCGACCGATGGGAAATGCCACAGAGGGCTGCGGCTGCAACGGTAGAGGCGCACAACAGACACAAGGGCGACATACTGGTATTCCTACCCGGGCAGGGCGAGATAGAACGCTGCCAGCAACTGCTCGGCTCTTCGCTACAGCCCACAAGGGTGCTGCCGCTATATGGCAATCTGCCGCCCGAACAGCAACGCAAGGCAATAGCTCCGTCAAGAGAAGGTGAGCGCAAAGTGGTACTGGCTACGCCAATAGCCGAAACTTCGATTACGATAGAAGGTGTGAGAGTGGTGGTTGACTCCGGACTGTGCCGACAAATGGTGTTCGACGCACGCACGGGACTGAGCCATCTTGAAACGGTACGCATCAGCATGGACATGGCTGCACAGCGCAGCGGACGTGCCGGACGTGTTGCCGAGGGCGTGTGCTACAGACTATGGACAAAAGCTTCAGAACACCTTATGGCAGAACAGCGAAAGCCCGAGATAGAGGAAGCCGACCTTGCACCTATGCTACTGGACATTGCAGCATTTGGCGAGAACGACATAAAGGCTCTGCCATGGCTCACGATGCCACCGCAGACGAATGTCGTAAAGGCGCACAACCTGCTACTCACACTTGGAGCCATAGACGAAAAGGGCTGTATTACGACACTCGGCAAACGCATGGCTGCCCTACCCTGCCATCCACGTATTGCAAGAATGATTCTGCAAGCTGCCGACCAACTGCTCAAGGGCGTGGCGTGCGATATAGCTGCCATACTTGAGGAGAAAGACCCTATGGGCGAAACAGCTGGGACTGACTTGGCATTGAGAATTACCGCTCTACGCCAGGCTCACAGAAACAAGCAGACAGGCAGATGGCAGCGCATAGCTCAGATTGCTGCCGAATACAGACGAATGGCTCATGTAGCAGAAAACAACAACGACGTGGCACCTACTGACGTTGGAATGCTGGTGGCTTATGCCTACCCCGAGCGAATAGCCATGAGCACCAACAACATTGGCGGCTACAGACTGGCAAGCGGCGCTAACGTGACGCTTGAACAGAACGACTCGCAATCGGCACACGAGTGGCTGGCAATAGCCTCGCTCAACAATGCCTCGACCTCTGCCGGACGCGTGTTCCTGGCGGCTCCGCTCAATCCCGACAACCTTGACGACTCAATAATCAAGCAACGCGACAACGTGGCGTGGGACAGCAAGCAGGGATGTGTACTGATGCAGACGGAGAGAAGGATTGGCAAGCTGACCGTGAGCTCAAAACCGATACATAATGCCGACAACGAAGAAGTCATTAATATAATATGTGAGGCTGCGAAAAAAGACGGACTGAGCATGTTTGCATGGAGCGAGACTGACGTGACGCGTCTGCAAAACCGTGTGGTGCAAGTGGCAGCATGGCACCCCGAACTGCACATTCCAGACATCTCAACCTGCCACATGATAGCCAATGTCAAGGATTGGCTGCCGCTGTATCTTGACGAGGGAGGACACATAAAGTCGACTACTGCCGAACTGAAGAAACTGAACCTCGCCGAAATCCTATGGAACACGATTCCATACGAGACGCAACTGGAAATAGACCGTATCGCACCTACTCACATAGCCGTGCCGACAGGATCGCACATTCGCATAGACTACCGACAAGGAGCCGAGGCTCCTGTGCTGAGCGTACGTCTGCAGGAATGCTTCGGAATGGAACGCACGCCATGCGTAGACGACGGAAGGCAGCCGCTGCTTATGGAACTGCTGTCGCCCGGATTCAAACCGGTACAGCTGACGCAAGACCTCGAAAGTTTCTGGCAAACGACATACTTTGAAGTGCGCAAGGAACTGCGACGCAGATATCCCAAACACTACTGGCCCGAAAACCCACTTGAGGCAGAGGCTGTAAGGGGCGTGAAGAAGTTTTGAATTTTGAATATTTTCGCATCCTAACAATTTAACATTTATCATTTAACACTTAACATAAAAAATAAGAATAATGGCAAGCAAAAGTTTACTGATTAAGGACACAACAGTCGACGAGCGTATGGAAATAGTGAAAGTAGCACTTGGCGGTTTCGGCGATGCCGAATGTGAAGGCATCGACATGAACGACCTGTACGACGACTACATCTTCGGACGCAAGGAACTGGCAGAGATAAACAGAGAGTTCAGCGCACAGAATGCCGGTACCGTAAGAACCGACAAGGCTGACCAGCCATCCGGTTGCGGAATGGGCAAATAAACACCCTCAGAGCAAATAGAATAAACAGACGGAACAATCTGATGTTACTTTCAGATAAAGCAATCTGATGTTACTCAAATCAAATTAACTTATAAAACAACAGCTATGAACAAGCTTGTACTAACCACACTCCTGACCGCCTACGGCTTTGCCGCACAAGCACAAGACAATCCGCTATGGATGCGTCACCCGGCAATCTCGCCCGACGGCAAGACTATCGCCTTCTCTTACCGTGGCGACATCTTCACCGTGTCGTCAAACGGAGGCACAGCCAAACAAATCACGTCAAACGCTGCATTCGACTCGTATCCTGTATGGAGTCCCGACGGCAAGAACATCGCTTTCGCGTCGAGCCGCGAAGGTAGCATTGACGTGTGGGTGATGAGCGCCGACGGAGGCATTCCACGTCGTGTGACAACCCACAGCGGTAACGAATATCCGCTGCGCTGGAAGGACAACTCAACCATCCTGTTCAAGACCTCGATGATGCCTACTACAAAGTCTATAATCTTTGCAGGATCATTCCCGCAGATCTACTCAGTAGGAATGGACGGAGGACGCCCCAAGCTGTACTCTGAGGTAACAATGGACGCGCTCGACATCAACGCCTCGGGCGACGTGCTCTATATGGACCGCAAGGGATATGAGGACGAATGGCGCAAGCACCACCGCTCGCCCATCACTCGCGACATCTGGCTCAAAAGCGGCGAGAAGTTCAAGAAACTTACCACATTTGACGGCGAAGACCGCGACCCTGTATGGGCTGTCGACGGCAAGTCGTTCTACTATCTGAGCGAACAGAACGGTACGCTCAACATCTACCGTCGCACTCTCGACGGCAAGGAGACTCGCATCACCAACCACGAGAAGAATCCTGTACGCTTCCTCTCGGCTGCCGCTGACGGCACCCTGTGCTATGGCTACGACGGCGAAATCTACACGGTACGCGAGGGAGCACAGCCGCAGAAGACTGCCATAAAGATTGTGGCAGATAACGAGGGCAAGGAACTGATACGACAGATTAAGAACTCAGGTGCCTATAATGTCAAGCTGTCGCCAAATGGCAAGGAAATCGGATTCGTATTGCATGGCGACGTGTACGTCACTTCGATAGAATACCGCACTACAAAGCAGATTACAAACACTCCTGAACAGGAGCGCGACATCGACTTTGCGCCCGACGGACGCACCATCATCTACGACTCGGAGCGCAACGGACTGTGGCAAATCTACGCTACAACCATCAAGAACAAGGACGAGAAGCAGTTTGCTTACGCTACCGAACTCGTAGAGGAACGTCTGACACAATCCGACCAGACTTCATTCCATCCGAAATTCAGCCCTAACGGCAAGCAGATCGCTTTCTGGGAAAACCGTGGCACTCTGCGCGTGATGGACGCCAAGGGCAAGAACGTGAAGACTGTTATGGATGGCAAGTTCGTCTATTCGTACAGCGACGGTGACATCGACTACTCGTGGAGTCCCGACAGCAAGTGGCTGCTCTCCTCGTACATCGGCGTGGGAGGTTGGAACAATTCGGACATCGCCCTGGTAAATGCTTCGGGCAACGGCGAAATACACAACCTCACCGAAAGCGGATATAATGAGGGCGACGCCAAGTGGGTGCTCGGAGGCAAGGCCATGCTGTTCAGCAGCGACCGTGCCGGATACCGCAGCCACGGCAGCTGGGGAGCTGAGTCGGATGCTTACTTGATGTTCTTCGACCTTGAGGCTTACGAGCGCTTCCGCATGAACAAGGAGGAGCGTGCCCTGGCTAAGGAGAACATGACTAATAAGGAGAAGAAGCAGGAGGAAAAGAAGGAAGAGAAGGAGAAGAAGAATCTTGAGAAGCCGAAAGCACAGGAGACTGAGGCTCTGAAGTTCGACCTTGAAAACTGCCGCGACCGCATCGTGCGCCTTACGGTCAACTCCTCGTTCCTCGGCGACGCTTTGCTCGACAAGGATGGCGAGAACATCTACTATAAGGCTTCGTTTGAGGGTGGTGCCGACCTGTGGCGCCGCAACCTTATTACAGGCCATACTGAACTGCTGATGAAGAACCTCGGAGGTGGCGAGATGGTGTTCGACAAGACTTACCAGAACATCTATCTGGCTGGCGACGGCGGCATCAAGAAGGTCACGCCATCAAGCAGAGCCGTCAAGAATATCGACTTCGAAGCTCCGTTCAACTATCAGCCCTACAAGGAGCGCGCCTACATGTTCGACCACGTTTGGCGACAGGTGAAGGACAAGTTCTACGACAAGAACCTGCATGGCGTAGACTGGGAAGGCTACCGCAAGACTTACGAGCGCTTCCTGCCCTACATCAACAACAACAGCGATTTCCAGGAGATGCTGAGCGAGATGCTGGGCGAACTGAACGCATCGCATACAGGCGCAAGATACAACGGACTGTGGGCTTCGATGCAGACAGCAAACCTCGGACTTTTCTTCGACGACAACTACACAGGCAACGGACTGAAGATTGAGGAGATTGTGAAGGGCAGCGAGATTGCCTGCAAACAGACCGACGTAAAGGCTGGCTGCATCATCGAGAAAATCGACGGTACAGAAATCAAAGCCGGTATGGACTACTTCCCGTTGCTCGACGGAAAGATTGGCAAAACAATCCGACTGACCGTTCGCGCCAAGGGAGGCCGCACCTTCGACATTACTACAAAAGGAATGTCAATGGGCAAGGTGAACGAACTGCTCTACAAGCGTTGGGTTGAGCGCAACCGTCAGCTGGTAGACAGCCTGTCGGGTGGCCGACTCGCCTATGTACACGTAAAGGCTATGAACAGCGAGAGCTTCCGTACAGTCTATCGTGAACTGCTAAGCGACAAGAACCGTAACCGCGAGGCGGTAATCGTCGACGAGCGTCACAACGGAGGCGGATGGCTGCACGACGACCTGTGTACGCTGCTCAACGGCAAGGAATATCAGAAGTTCATGCCACGCGGACAGTACATCGGCCGCGACCCGTTCAACAAGTGGGTGAAACCTTCGTGCGTGCTCATCTGCGAGGACGACTACAGCAACGGACATGGATTCCCATTGGTCTACAAGACTCTCGGCATAGGCAAACTCATTGGCGCTCCTGTTGCAGGAACTATGACGGCCGTATGGTGGGAGACTATGATTGACCGATCAATTGTATTTGGCATTCCCCAGGTGGGATGTATGAGTCTTGACGGAACATACGCCGAGAACACACAGCTCAACCCGGACATAACAGTCTACAACACTCCGGAGGACTTCATCAACGGCAACGACCGACAGCTGAAGGCTGCTGTGGATGAAATGCTGAAGCAGATTGACAAAAAGAAATAAAATATGAGGGGTCAAAACTCTAAGCAGCACGCCCCGAAGGGGCAGAAGCACATAGCCCAGG
>ULYE01003839.1_pt1 | contig 11821 bp, 9 predicted proteins | sample 1961921 | NCBI WGS metagenome assembly ULYE01 (sample SAMEA4835856, study PRJEB28245) | human gut metagenome | biome: gut microbiome; material: fecal sample | place: Denmark | collected 2008 | reverse complement strand
TCTTTTTTTGTGTTTATAGGCTTAAATAGAATTTCCTAATCAATGAAAAAGGCTCCCGAAGGAGCCAATAATGGTTTGTTTTTTAGTCAATATCGAAGGCCCAGTTTCCGTTCTTAAAGAGTTGGACTTCTTCCCCATTTTCTTTTGTGCCGACAATGTTAAGGTCTTTGGAACCAATCATGAAATCGACATGGCTTAGAGAACGGTTAATGCCAAATTGGTAAAGTTCTTCATCACTATATTTATGATAATCAGGATAAAGTTCAGTGAATCCTCTTCCTAAGGCAAGGTGACATGCGGCATTCTCATCATAGAGAGTGTTATAGAAAAGAAGACCAGTATTATTGATTGGAGAGTCAAATGGAACAAGAGCGCATTCTCCAAGATAAGCGCTTCCTTCATCCAAAGAAAGGATAGAGCGAAGAGCTTCTTCTCCTGTTTTCGCATGAACATCCACTGCTTTCCCTTCGTGGAATTTCACCCAAAAGTTTGTGATTAAAACACCATTATAAACAAGTGGCTTGGCGGAATAGACAATTCCTTCAGCTTCTCCTCTTTTTGGAGAGGTGAAGACTTCTTCTGAAGGAATGTTTGGCTGGAAGAATCTTCCATCCATGGTGAGTTCCCCACCTCCAAGGAAGATAACCCCAGGGATCAAGCCAACACGAAGATCCGTACCGTTTTTAGACGTGTAATGAAGTTCTTTAAGACGTAAGGAGTTAAGATAATCGCAGCGTTTTTTAAGATTGATATCGTGCTTCTCCCAATTGACGATTCCATTTCCATCCAAAGCACGAGAAGTAAGAAGGATCGCCTCCCATAATTTCTCCATTGCTTCTTTTTCATTTTCTTTTGGGAAAACCTTCATTGCCCATTCTTTTGCTGGCGCTCCAGCAATACACCAGGCAATTTTGTTTTCGGTCATCTCTTTATATTTTCCATATATCTTATATTGAGCTTGACGAATACGGGCAGCCTTAGAAGAGTCCGTTCCTTTTGAACCATCTGGATCATCCGAATCAACCCAAATAAAAGAAGGAAGCTCTTCTCCGCGAAATTTCCAATAAGCAAGATCCATTGGAGTAAGTTGGGATAACTCTTCTTCATCTCCATAAAGCAAGTTTGCTTTTGAAACTTTTTGAGAGGTCCATTGAACAATGACGCGTTTGGCGCCTAAGCGATAGGCTTCTTCCACAAGAAGGGTAACAAAATCTTCTTGGTCAACGTTTGCGGAAATAATGACTTTTTCGCCTGCTTTTAAAGCAATTCCGCTACGAACAATGAGTTCGGCGTATTTTTGAATAATTGTCTGCTCCATCTTTATTTTCCCTCGTGTTGATGGCAACATTCATGTTCTTCGTGCTCGTGATGATGGCAACAGCCATGTTCATATTCAGGATCTTCTTGAGCATGTTTTCCACAACAGCATCCATCATCATCCCCACAGCAACACTCGCCTTCTTCTTGTTGATAAGAAATCTCTACATCAAAATAATGGGCAATTTCATCAAGAGATGGATAGCGTCCTGCAAGAGTAATTTTTTCATCCATATAAACAATAGGTAAAATGCAAAGCCCCTTCTTTTCGATGGCTTCCTGAACTTCCTTGTTAGAGAATTCACCATCTTCATAGAAATGTCTTTCAACGTGGTATCCCGCATCCACTAAGGCGAACAAAAGATCTTCGATGTCGAAGTATTCCACCTCGTCTTCGCCATGACGACGTAGTTCATATAATTCTAGTTTCTTTTCCATAAACATATCTTAAGAGAAAAGAAAGGAAAAGTAACGAAAAACGCTTAAGAATCAGTCGTTTAAAGGAGAAAGAACGACATGCCCTTCTTTACGGGTCTGTTTCATATCAATAATTCTTTGATTTTCCGAGCCTCTAAACTTTAAGGAAATGTTTTTTTGTTCAAGTATGAATTTGCCATCTACAAGAATATCAATAGAATCCAATATCTCATCAGTAACTTCACAATAACGTTTTCCACCAGGTACAAGGTCTTTATCATAAGTAAAACCTGTATATACCCAAATATTCTTATGAGGGAATCGTTCTTTGAATTTACGAATCAAAGAGATAATTCCTCTTTGATTTTCAATTTCAAAAGGCTCCCCACCAAGAAGAGTTAAACCAGCATAGTAATCCTTGGAACATTCTTGAAGGATTTTTTCCTCTACTTTTTCGTTATATTCCTGGCCAAAAAGAAAATCCCATGTCTCAGGTTGAAAACAGCCTTTGCAGCAATTCGTGCAGCCAGAAACAAATAAAGAGACGCGAATTCCTTCGCCATTAGCGGAATCCGCTAACATGATTTGACCATAATGCATAAGTAAACCTCTAGTAAGAAAATCCCTCGTTATGAGGGATTTGAATTATTGATGTTCGTGTTTTTCTTTTTCTTCATCGCATGTCGGGCAAGAAAGGTGAAGGACACGGTCCTGTATCTCTTGGGTTCTGCCTTGATTCCAATATTGGGTGCCAATGTAACCACAGGTTCTTCTTGCAACGTGCATCTTGTTTTGATCGCGATTTCCGCATTTAGGGCATTCCCATACGAGTTTGCCTGTTTCATCACGCACGATTTTGATTTCACCATCATATCCACAGACATCGCAATAATCACTCTTTGTGTTCAATTCTGCGTAAAGAATGGTGTTATACATATGTTTCATAATCGCAAGAACGGCAGGGATGTTATCTTGCATATTTGGAACTTCGACATAGGAAACGGCTCCACCTGGAGATAGACGTTGGAATTTCGCTTCTTTTGTGAGCTTATCGAAAGCGTTAATGCTTTCACGAACATTAACGTGATAACTATTGGTGATGTAGTTATGGTCAGTAACGCCTGGAATGATGCCAAAACGTTTTTGTAAGCATTTCGAGAATTTATAGGTCGTGCTTTCAAGCGGAGTGCCATAAACAGAATAGTCGATATTTTCAATTTTCTTCCATTCGTTACATTTATCGTTAAGAAGTTGCATGATGCGTAAGCCAAATTGTTCTCCATCTGGGGAAGTATGCGATACGCCCTTCATGTAATAAACCGCTTCGGCTAAGCCAGCATATCCAAGGGAAATGGTGGAATATCCATCATAAAGGAGTTTATCAATGGTTTCTCCCGGCTTTAAACGAGCAAGGGCGCCATCTTGCCAAAGAATTGGCGCGACATCACTAGGAGTTCCAAGGAGTCTATTATGACGAATTTGAAGAGCACGGTGACAAAGTTCCAAACGCTGGTTCATGATTTGCCAGAAACGAGCTTCATCTTTGCCGGAAGAACAAGCGGCATCCACAAGATTGATTGTGACAACCCCTTGATTAAAACGGCCGTAATAACGATGTTGGCCAGGAACATAGTCAAGAGCATCGCTTAAATTTCCTAACCCGGCTGGAGTAAAACGATCAGGAGTTAAGAAAGAGCGGCAACCCATGCAAGGATAGACGTCTCCTTTAAGTTCTTTCATGATCTTTTCGGAGATATAGTCAGGGACCATACGTTTTGCCGTACATTCTGCGGCTAATTTGGTTAAGTAATAATATTTGCCACCTTCTTCAATATTGTCATCTTGCAAAACGTAGATGAGTTTAGGGAAGGCTGGAGTAATATAAGCGCCTGTACGGTCTTTAACGCCAAGGATACGTTGTTTAAGCATTACTTCCGTAATTAAAGCTAAGTCGTCTCTAGTTTGCCCTTCTGGAAGTTCATGCAAATATAAGAAAACGGTAACGAATGGAGCTTGTCCATTGGTGGATTGAAGGGTGATAAGCTGGTACTGAATGGTTTGGCAACCACCTTCCACTTCTTTACGAACTTCTTGTTCAACTAAGTCTTTGAATTTATCTTCCGTTGTTTCAATGCCGGTAGATTCGAATTCGCTTCTTAAACGTTTCGCAATTCTCTTACGAGAGAGATCGACAAACGGAGCAAGATGTGACATGGAGATGGTTTGTCCGCCATATTGGCTGCTCGCGACTTGGGCAACAATCTGAGAAGCAACCGTACAAGCGGTAGCAAAAGAATGTGGTTTATCAATACGAGTGCCAGAGATGCACGTTCCATTCTCAAGCATGTCTTTTAAATCAACCAAGCAGCAATTGTGCATGTGTTGAGCAAAATAATCAGAGTCATGGAAATGGATAATGCCTTCTTTATGGGCTTCCACAATATCGTCTGGAAGAATGTATTTGTTGGTATAGTAACGGCTCCATTCGCCAGCCATATAGTCTCTTTGAACAGAAAGAATGGTTGGATTCTTATTGGAGTTTTCTTGTTTTACTTCTTCGTTATCTCTTTCGACAACGCCAGCGATTTTTTGATCGATATCGCTCATTTTGCGATTTTCCGCGTGTTTATAGCGATAGGTGATATAAAGTCTAGCAACCTTAAATTTGCCAGAGCCCATCAAAGCGTCTTCTACCTTATCTTGAATTTCTTCAACGGAAAGATCACGGCCTGCATTGATAGCATCCTTTTGAATACCGAGGGCAATATTGGCAATCTCTTCAGGGGAGAGACGTTCGGAAGGAATACCTTCTTCATCATTAGCGCCATTGATGGCGTTAACGATTTTTTGGCGATCGAAAGGAACACGTTCTCCAGAACGTTTCATAACGCAGATTTTTGTTTCTTCTGTTTCCATATTCCCGTCTAGGGATTCGTCATAAAATGTTTTCATAAAATACCTCGTGTGACAAAAAAGAAACTATAGGCTTTTGTTTCCTTCGAGCGTGATTATTTTAGTTTGTCCTAGAGGGAATTCAAGAAGAATGCACCTTCATGTTATACAGTGTATAAAGAAGGTAAAAAAACATCGATAAAATCTATGTTTTCTAATATTTTAGTGTTTTAAAAAACGTTTTAGGTATCAATTTCATTTGACCCCTTGTAGCCTTTCACGATTTCGATAAAACGAGAAACTGACAAAGCGTTTTTAGGAAGCATTTTTGTCCAGAAAAATCAAGCATTATAATCTCGAATTTTTTAAACTTCCTGAAAAGCATACCCTTGGGAAGAGACAACCTTTTGGCCTAAAATGTAAGAGCATGAAAAATCAAGTCTTTAACCCCTATCTTCCTTTATATGAATATACGCCAGATTGTGAGCCTCATGTTTTTGGCGATCGTCTTTATGTATATGGTTCGCATGACCGTTATGGGGCGTTTCCTTTTTGCCATAACAATTACGTTACCTATTCCACTCCCATCGATGATTTAAGCGATTGGCGTTTTGAGGGAGAGATTTTTAATAAAAAAGAGGACCCCCATAATCGAAATGGGAAAAAAGATCTATATGCACCAGACGTAACGCAAGGTAAAGATGGCAAGTTTTATCTTTATTATTCCTTAGCGTGGGAAGGAACGATTGGCGTGGCCGTATCGAATAGGCCAACTGGACCATTCCATTATTTAGGGGATGTTAGATATCCAAATGGTGAAACACTAGGAAGGAAAAAGGGGGACGCTTTCCAATTCGATCCAGCCATATTTATAAACGATGATGGGAGAATTTATCTTTATTCAGGATTTGGCGCTATTTCTTTTTTCCCTCAAATTAAACATGGGTTGAAGCCGATGGGTGGCTTTGTTATGGAATTAGAGGATGACATGCTCGCCATAAAGAAGGGACCCATTAAGCTATTTTCCAAGGCGAACGACAAAATCAATTTGAATGGAGTCAGTAAGGAGCATTCTTTCTTTGAAGCAAGTTCCCTAAGAAAGATTAATGGGACGTATTATTTCATTTATTCTTCTTTAAGTGGAGATGAACTTTGTTATATGACCTCTTCTTCTCCTATGGGCCCATTTCAATATAGAGGGGTGATTATTTCTAATGGTGATGTAGGGTTAAACGGAAGAAAAAGAGAGGATGCCGTCACTCCAATCGGCAACAATCATGGAAGCATCGTTTCCATTAAAGATAAGTTTTATATTTTTTATCACCGTCATACGAATTACACAAACACGGACCGTCAAGATTGTGCAGAAGAAATTTACATAGATAAAGAAGGTAGCATCGCTCAAGTTGAAATTACTTCTTGTGGATTAAATGGAGGGCCTCTAATAGGAAAAGGATCCTATCCCGCATCGATTTGCTGTTACTACAAAGGAAAAAGAAAGAATGTTTTCTATCCTTTCTTTGCTCTTCCTTTTCAAAAGAGGAGACTCCGCATTCATCAAGACGGAAAAGATGAAGATAGGAATCCTCAATATGTTCAAAACATAAGAGATGGCGCGTTAATTGGCTATAAATATTTTGATTTATCACACACGTCTCACGTCTTTTTGAATTTGAAAGGGAAGTTTAAAGGAAAAATCTCTATTCGTTTTGAAGAAAAAGGGAAGGATTTATATAGTGTGGATGTGAACGCAAAGGAAAAGGGAAGAATCTGTATATCTTTCAATTCAGAAGATAAGAAAAAAGCCCTCTATTTCCATTTTGAAGGAAAGGGAAGGCTAGATTTCTATTCGTTTGATTTAGAATAATTACCAAATGCGAACACGTTTCTCTGGAGCAAGATACATGCCATCTTTTTCTGTGACATGGAAGGCTTCATACCACTCTTCAAAGTTACGAGGTTGCATATTGGCACGAAGTTCTGCTGGAGCATGTACATCATTTGTGAGTAAAAGCTGGATGTATTGAGGCTTGGCTTTCATGCACCACACCTTTGCCCAGTTACGGAAATAGTCTTGGAAAGAAGCGTCTTTAAGTTCATGCATGATGCTAATGGTGACACCCATCCCACCGTTATCCGCAATATTTTCAGAAACGATAAGTTCACCATTTACTTTGCCACCATAGAAATCGATGCCGTCGAATTCTTCGATCATCTTTTTGGTAAGTTCTTTAAAGGCTTTATAGTCTTCTTCTTTCCACCAGTTAGCTAGGTTGCCTTTTTCATCAAAGGAAGCGCCATTGTTATCGAAAGCGTGAGAAATTTCATGTCCGATAACCGCTCCAATGCCACCAAGATTTTCAGATTCGGATTGTTTTAAACTATAGAATGGTTTTTGGAGGATGGCGGCTGGGAAGGTAATGTCGTTAGAGAATGGGTTATAGCAAGCGTTAACCATATGTCCTGGCATACCCCACTCGGAACGATCGACTGGTTTATTGAGTTTCTCTAAGGAATGAAGAATGCTCTTGGAAGAAAGTTTCAAAAGAGTAACGAAGAGAGGATCCTCATCTTCAACTTTTAAGGAAGAATAGAATTCGTCGATCTTATCTGGATAACCCATTTTAATGGCAATGGTATCCAATTTTAAAATAGCTTTCTCTTTGGTTTCTTCTTGAAGGAAGGTGTTCTTTTTCATGCGGCCTTTGTAGGCTTCAATGATACGTTTCACCAATGAGACAACATCTTTCTTGGCTTCTTCACCAAAATAGGTTCTGCCATAGTAAACGCCAATTGGCTCTGAGAAAACTCTGCCAACCAATTGATAAGCTTGTTTCTCGAGAATTGGATCTTTAGCAATACCATATAGGCTTCTACGGTATGTGGTGCTTAAAGTATGAAGTTCAATGGAAAGATTCTTTGCCCCTGCAATAAGATAATTCACATAAGCCCAGTGTTTATAGAGAGGGAAAGTCTCTTCATTAAAGTATTCACGGAAATTACGAATGGCTTTAGGATCATAGACAATCACTTCCTGAGGGATATCTTCACCATAGAAGTCCTTTAAAAGATGAAGGAAATCGAATGGCTCAAGAAGAGACGCCGCTTCTTTTGTGCTCATTGGATTGTAGTTTGCAACATAATCCGCCCATTCAAGTTGGCTTTTTACTTGTTTGGCAATAAGCGCATCGAAAGCAAGCGCATCTTCGATGTATTTTTCTTGTTCTTCTTCACTTAACGAAGTTTTCGCAAGAATCGCCTTTGCCATCTTCTTAAAGACTTCTAACAATTGTTTGCCTGCCGCATTATCTTCTGCATAATAAGTGGTGTCAGGAAGAATGATGCTTGGACCAGTTAAAATGAAAGCGTTCTTTTCTGTGTTTTTCATATTTGGATCAACACCAAAAGAAAAAGGAAGATCAACGCCATCAAGAATAAGGGATTTAGCCTTTTTGTTTAAATCCACAACATCTTTTATGTCTTCAATTTCCTTTAAATAAGGAAGAATAGGCTGCACTCCTTCTTCATCTCTGCGTTTCACATCAAGGACTTTGTTATAAAGTTTGACCGCTTCTTTTAATTCTGGAAGAGGGATTTCCTTCTCTCCTTTTGCGAAGGAAGCAAAATCATCACGAAGAAGTTTTTCCACCTCTTCATCAAGCTTCGCAAAACCTCCTGTGGTAGGTCTATCATCAGGAATTACGGCGTTTTTTAACCATTCGCCGTTTACAGCATGATATAAATCATCTTGAATTCGAATTTCGTTAGACATAAATAACTCCTATACGTAAAGGATATTAGCAACTTTTCTAAAGATTGCACGTTTAATTTAAATTAAGGAAAAGGAGAAGCGTTATTTCGCCTCTCCTGTTTTCCAAAGATAGATGCCACCAACCAAGACGCTAGCAAGGCGAATGGAAACATTCCCTTTTACGTAGATTGTCGCCCCAGGCATGCTGGTTAATGTCGTTGTTTCAAAACCACTAGCAAGCAATTTCTCTCGATATTTTTGGAAGAAAGATGCAGCATCCGCCGTTTGGGTATTGGAATAAATCTCTAACTCCAAAGTAGAATCAGAGGCAAACCATTGGCTATAAACATCTCCATCGTAGACATAAGGGACATTATCCGCTTCATCGCCAAAATACTTTTGAAGGTAGGAGTAAATCTTTGGATCTTCGTCTTTCCATGTTTTTGGCTCGACCCATGTAGGTAAATTAGTCATTTTTTCTTCTAAAGAAGATTCGAGTTTAACATCTTCACCATATAAGAATGAAAGAGTTTCTGAGCCAGATTGGCTGATGCCATCGCTATATTCATAATAGGCGGAAACCACTTCTTCTTTTGCTGGATCGACGGTTAATTTGAAAGTAGAAGGCAGGAAGTATCTCTCATCGCTTCCGAGGATCATCTTATCTTTTGCTCCTTTTAAGACATAAGAGTCAAACATGTATTCATTTTCGCCTGTTTTAGCAAAGATGTTTGGCGATAATCCAAAGGAAATTAAAGAGGAAAGTTCTCCTTGAGTAACAGAGCCATTGGTTTTGATCGCGCCATCCGTTCCAATGAGGAAACGTTGGTAAGAAGAATCATCAAGCTTTTTATAACCATCGATGAAGGTTTTTGCTCCTCCGCCTGTGTAGTAATCTCTTTCTTTCACAAAGCTCTTTAAATCGTAAGTGGTTATAAATCTAGAATAGCTGCTCTTATCATTAACGGCAGTGACTTGAAATTTCTCTGTTCCGTTAAATTTCTCAAAAGCCTTAGCTAAAATAGCGTTTTCCGTCTTTGCTTCATAAGGGGCTGGATTTGTGATGCTACGATCTTTGACCAATTGGCAAGTAATTGTCGTTTGATAAGTGAAAGTATCACCATTTTCGTATTCATCTTGGCCGAGTCTATAAGTAAAAACTACATGGTCGATTTGTTTGTTAACAAGGAAAAGGTCAATCCATTGAATTCCGTTTTGCCCATTAAAATTACATAAACTACGGAAGAAAGAAGACTGGTTATAGCCATAATAACGGTACTGATTCTCTCCGATCTTACGAAAGGCCTTTAATTGTTTTGTGAAGAATTCCATTGGAGAAGGATAGGAATAATCCCAGGTGTAGTATTTCGAAAAACGTTCTTCTGAAAGTTTGTTTTCTCCATCTAAACCAATATAAGAAGGAATTCCATCCTCGTTATTACGAACAAGATTCGTTAACCTTCTGGAAGTTAAAACATCAATTGACGTGTGTTCGTATTCGTTTTGAGAACGATTGATTTCTTCTTTGGCGACAATTCCTTCTTCTCCTCCTGTGATTTTGACATAGGATTCGTTATTTAAGGAAATGACATCTTTCTCATCGAGGAAAAGCAAAGGGGCCGCTTCTTCTAGGTTCAAAGAAGGCATATTCATTTCATAATTCTCGGCTAAATATGTTTCTACTGGCGCATAATGAGTCTTGTTGACGTTTAGGAAACAAGCATGTGTGTTTTTAACATCAACAATTTCGTAAGCGTCGTTGAACATTTGAAGAATGAATTCTACATTATTATTCTTATCAAATTTTAGCTTTGCTTTATAGAAAACATCCTTATAAGTATCTGCCGAATATCCCGCCATAGAAGCAAACGCTCTAACTAAAGCCTTATTCTTGGTATAAAGGTAACCGTCCTTCAATTCGAACTCATTTTCTTGAAGCGAAGAAAGGTCTAAATCGAGCATGTAGTTAAAAGATACGAGGGACGTGTATGGTTTTGGCGTGCTAAAAATGTTTCCGTCGGTTACAGGATACATAAGGTTTACCGTTCCAGCATTCATCTGGTAGAGATAAACCAACTCTTCCGAATTAGTGAATTCCGTATCAAAGCTCTTAAGGGTTAAATATCCAGCTTTATAATCCGAGTAGAAAAGATATTTCTCTGTGAAAAAGACCCTGCTTGAAGGGTAATTCAAAATATAGTTATTCGCAAAAGTAAAATTATCGCTGGAAACAATCTCTTTTAAAGAGGAGATCATGTTCTTGGCATTTAATTCCAATGGAACAAATTCTTCTTTGCTAGAAGAGGGTAAAGACGAAGAACCCCCTCCCACCTCGGAAGAAGAAGGCTTTTCCGAGGAAAGAAGGGATGAAGTAACGTCTGAATTATTGCAAGAAGGTAGAATTAAAAGCAAAGAGAGAAAAGGTAGAAAGTATTTCTTCATGCATTCCACCCACTTTCTTAAAATGTTTCGTAAACTTGGACAACAAAGAGAACACCAGTAGTCACGGTATTTCCATTGGCATCTATTGGGTCAAATGAGTTCATGCCATCACCCTTTGCATCAGCGCAAGGAATGATTTCCGCAAGCAATAAGGCGCCGGAGGCTGGATCATCGAAGTTATAAACATTCTTTCCGTAGATAGGGCAATAGGCATCGATATAATTAGTCAAATCGTCTTCAGTGGCTTTTTTCCAGCCTCTTGCTAGGATACTTTGATTATATTGTGCAATTAAAGCCTTATTTTCGTTTGCATCAGATCCGGTAAGAGCGATAAGACCAGCGGAAACGCCTCTTCCTGGATTATAACTGGATTATAAGACGTGTCATAAGTCCATTCCACGCTTGCAGCGACAGGTAAGACAGGTAAATAATCGTCTGGTTTGTGTGCTTCACTTTCTGGATCAAAATATTGGAAGAATTCGTTAATTTGACCTTTTGCACCCGCAGTGATTTGTTCCCAGGATGAGATAACAGCTGGTGTTGGCTCTTCAGAGGAAGCAGGTTTTTCTTCAGAGGAAGCTGGAGTTGTGCTTTCTTGACTTGTTAAAACAGATGATGCAGGTTGTTCGTTACTAGGAGCGGAACTTGAGACAGCTGGAGTAGGAGTTTTGCAAGAAGCAAGTAATGCACTTGCTAAAAGAATCGGAACAAATTTTTGTATTTTCATATGAATAATATCTCCTTTTAAGTACGCAAATAAAACTATCAACACTGCATAATATGTCAATTATTATTTTCTAAAAAGCTAGTTTTCATCACATTTTTTCATGAAAGTATCTCTAATTGACGTTGTCACTCCACTTTAATATATTCGTGTTAATTGTCTTAAAGGGGTGTTCCATTAGCGCCTCTTTTTTATGTTCCTGAAAGAAACCATCTATTAAAAATGGCAATAATCGAAATAACTATCCACCGGACAATCCGGTGGTTTTTCATTTTCGG
>ULYE01017890.1_pt1 | contig 11895 bp, 9 predicted proteins | sample 1961921 | NCBI WGS metagenome assembly ULYE01 (sample SAMEA4835856, study PRJEB28245) | human gut metagenome | biome: gut microbiome; material: fecal sample | place: Denmark | collected 2008 | reverse complement strand
TCGGGACTTGCACCCGTTAGATAATGCTCATGCCGAGCGTACCAAAAAAGAACCTCTTGAAATCTGAGTATTTCAAGAGGTTCTTCCTTTATTTATACACCCTCATCATCGTCTTCATCAACAGAAGAATTGCCCGATGGAGAACTGTCATTTCCTTCAGTATCCAGTAATTGATCTTTACTGATACTCACCTCCCCCATCTTAGAGATTTTTACCACCAAAGGCAAATATTCATCACTCATCACATCAGGTGAACCAACACTGGCTGCAAAACAAAGATTGTTACCTTCAGTTTTTACATAGACAATACCCAGTAATCCACCAGAGGCCTTGGTATGAGAATCCAAGTATTTTTCAAAGGCAGCTTTGGTAAAACTACGTTTGAAGAATTCAGAACCGTCGCTTCTAATAATCCGAACAGTAATCTTATTATCGTGATACTTAGTATTTTCATCTACCTTAACGAGCGGCAAACTGTCATCTGCTTCTCGTTTTACCACCACTTTATATGTAGCGCCCAACCATTCAATGCTTCTAGACTGCTCATACTCACTCATCTTGAGTGTTTGCTTTTTAACTTTGACAACAGGTTTAGGAGCTATAATGATGTTGCTTTTCTTTTTCTCAGCACACGAAGCCATTATACCTATAGCCAGAGCCATGAAAAATAAGTAATTGATTCGTTTCATTGCTTTTTTATTTTAATGCTACAAAAGTAGTAAAAAAAAATGAAATAAACACGGGTTACCCGTTAAAAAACAAAAAAAGCATCGACTTTCACAAGCCGATGCTCCGAATCTACCTAAATACTAACTAATAAATTTCCTATTGAATCTTACACGATATAATAAAAGTTCAGTTTATGAATTCTAATCAGTAGTTTGACGTCATCACGAAGAAAAGGTTTAATGCAAGTCTAAAAAAAATGTATTTTTTCTTCATTAAATGCTTTTTTTCTCTTAAAAATGCTACTTTTCTTCTTTTTAAAGCAAATTTACCCTTTTTATTTTGAGAATTAAACATTTTGTCGTATCTTTGCAAACAAAAAGAAACATTTTGTATGAAAAAGATTCTATTATTCATAATAACTGCCAGCATTTTCACCTTTTCTTCTTGCTTTCAGAAAGAGCAAACGCAAGAAAAGGAGCAAGTCATCGACACTATTCCAATGATGGTGATGCAAATACAAAAATGCAACCGACTATATACGGCAGAAGCCCATGTTCACAAAATTATCACCCACGATGATCAACTGAATCTGAAAGGTTCTTTTTTCAGAAAGAACTTCAACATTCATGTACCTGGTTCAAACAGGAAAGTTGCAATCCCTATGAATGCAACCATCAAGGCTTCCGTAGACTTCCAAGGGTTTTCCAATCAAAATGTGTTACGCAAAGGTGACAAGATAGAAATCATTCTGCCAGACCCAAAGCTGACACTCACGAGCAGTAAGATAGACCACAATGCGGTAAAACAATATGTTTCCATTGCCCGCAGCAATTTCAGTGATGCAGAACTCACCCAACTAGAGCAGCAAGGCAGACAAAGCATCATCAATGATATTCCGAATCTTGACCTCATGGAACAAGCTCGTCTCAGTGCTGCAAATACTCTGATTCCGATGCTCAAGAACATGGGATTCAAGGAAGAAAATATCAAGATTAGCTTCCGTAAGAAATTCACAATCCAAGACTTGAAGGAATTCATTTCAAATGGATTGAATGACAATAAAACAATAGAAAAGAGAACAGCCTCTAGCCAGGCATCAAATAAAGAGGACTAAGATATGAAAAAATATGGAATCATAATCATTTTATTCCTTATTATAATAATAGGTGGAGCACTCTATTGGCTTAATAAAGACAATACAATGAACGTGGCAACGGAAGAAAAGACCACCCTTTCACCAACCCAAGTAGAAAGTATTGAGGCTATCGGGCAATGGGAATTTCTTGCCATCAACGATGAGGAACTCGTTGATACAACCCGACATGGTTTCTTTGGTGACGATCAATTGGTACGTATCTATTATGGTACCCTGCGTCTCGGCATTGACATGAAAGACGTAAAGGAAGGATGGATACAGACGGATGAAAAGAAAGATTCCATAGTCTGCACCCTTCCCCCAATCCGACTCCTCGACAACAATTTCATAGACGAGGCAAAGACTAAAAGTTTCTTTGAAGAAGGAAAATGGACTGGCGCTGACCGACAGGCTATGTACGACAGAGCTTACGTTATGATGAAAAAGCGTTGCTTGACACCTGTGAATTATCAGACGGCAAGAAGAAATGCCAAGCAGCAATTCAAAGACATGTTCAAGACAATGGGATTCACTAACGTTAGAATAGAATTCGAAGACTGAGGGTAGAATTACCTTCAGTCTCCCAAAACGGAAGTAACTAAACATATTCCGTTCATAAAAAGACAAGAGAGTTATCAGGGCGCAAGCCTAATTATTAATTATCATTTTTAAATTAAAACATAAGAGAGATGGATGCTATCAATGATTTTTTCACAGCCTTTAGTTCATTCCTTTGGGGATGGCCTATGATTATTTTATTGTTGGGAACTCATATTTTTCTAACCATCCGCCTGCGCTTTCCACAGCGCAAGATATTCCAGGCTATCAAATTGTCTGTCAAGAAAGACAAGAAGGCAACGGGTGATGTTTCTCAATTCGGAGCACTAGCCACTGCCTTGGCAGCCACCATCGGTACGGGTAACATCATCGGTGTGGCTACAGCCATAGCATTAGGTGGACCAGGTGCTGTCCTTTGGTGCTGGCTCACCGGTGTTTTCGGTATTTCTACCAAGTATGCAGAGGGACTTCTTGCCGTAAAATATCGAGTTAAGACAACACGAGGAAAGATGCTGGGAGGTCCGATGTATGCTCTAGAAAAGGGATTGGGCTGGAAATGGCTTGCCATCCTCTTCGCAACCTTTGCCGCCCTTGCTTCTTTTGGTATTGGCAGCACAGTTCAAGCTAATGCCATCTCAACCCTTGTAGAGAATCAATATGGCATTTCTCCTTTCCTTACAGGCTCGATAGTTACCATTTTAGGAGCAGCCGTAATCATTGGTGGTGTAAAGACAATCTCTAAGGTTTGTGGAATGCTTGTACCTTTCATGGCCCTATTCTATGTATTGGGCTGTATTTATATTCTCATTGTAAATCATGCCTACATTCTCCCTGCCCTACAGATTATCTGCGAATCAGCTTTTACAACAAAAGCTGCTGGTGGTGGTTTTGCAGGTAGTACACTGATGCTTGCAGCCCGTTATGGTATTGCCCGTGGCCTTTTCTCTAATGAGAGTGGACTTGGTTCTGCGCCAATTGTTGCCGCAGCTGCTCAAACCCGCAATCCCGTTCGACAGGCATTAGTTTCATCAACAGGAACATTCTGGGATACAGTCATCATCTGCGCTCTAACAGGACTGGTAATCACCAGCAGTATCATAGCCTATCCTGATATAGACTATCATGATGGAGCAGCACTTACCAAAGCAGCTTTTAGTAAAATACCATATATTGGAGCTCCATTACTAACATTTGGTCTGACCACCTTTGCTTTTAGTACTACACTAGGTTGGAGTTATTATGGCGAACGTTGCGTAGAATACCTGAAGGGAAAGAAATGGATGCTTTGCTATCGCATTCTCTACATTGTCAGTATATTTGCAGGAAGTGTCATCAGTCTCGGTCTGGTATGGAACATAGCTGATTGCATGAATGCTCTTATGGCTATTCCAAATCTCGTCTCTTTACTATGTCTTAGTGGAATTATTGTGCATGAAACAAGAAAGTATCTTTGGCGCGACCGTTTAGATCAGGATATGGAGGAAAGCGAATTACAGGAAGTAGAAGACAAATAATCGTGCAAACGATTGTCCTGAAGAAATAGCAGAAAACTATATATTTTTGTTTCATCCTACCATTTTCTTTTGTACCTTTGCAGCAGAAAAGGTAACTTTATAGAAAATATAGGTTAAAAGAGATTTTATTAGTTTTTGTTGATTAAAAAATGCCCAGGCAGCAGTGATGCTATCCTGGGCTTTTTGTTTTATATGCTCTATTCACTTATATTCTGTAATCATCAACAAGAATTTTCACTTCTTATTCAGCATTTATCTGCAAATGCTTCATTCCGTGTCCACCCCACGTTGTATAATTGACGAATTGGAATCCCATACGAGTATAAAGGCTTTCAGCTCTTGGATTGCCTTTATCAACCAATAATCCAACCATCGGAATACCAAGTTCCTTACCACGTTGTATGGCAGCATTCAACAAAAGCTTTGCAATCCCCTTACCTCTATAGCTACTGGAAACAGCCAAACTGTCGAGATAGTATTCACCTTCTTGAGTCTCAGCATCCATACCCGAATAATCAATTCCAAAGGTAGCAAGAGCCTCATCTACAAATCTTTTGCGCAAAGTCTTAAGTTGAGCTCCATCATAAGCTACCAAGATGCCAGCAACCACACCATCAGTAGTCATTGCCATCAACACATTTCGGTAACTATACTGGCTATCCTCCATCTTTACCAGACGTTCCATCAACTGATGAAAATCAGCCAATGTATGACGAGGTCCGGCAAAATTCTGACAACATTCCGTATTCATCGCTTCCATAATGAGCGATGCTATATGCGAAGCTTTATCTGGGGTTGCTTGTTCTATATGTATCTTCATTTTCGTTTAGTTTTTACAATTACGAATGCAAAGATAATAATAATTAACGAGATAAACAAAACTTTTTCTTTTTCTTTACTTTTGTTTCACAAAGATTTTATATCTTTGCCCCATAATTCAATAACAAAAGTTAAGATAGAGGCTACCAGATTGTCACAACATCAATTTCCCAGAGTAAAAAGCTATCAAAAATCAATTGATAATATAAGTTCTCTATCCTTCATGTTTGGGTAGAGACCTTCATTATTATTATAATCTTTTGTAAAAACTGACAATTAAAGACTTTTTCTTTGCTGATTCCAAATAATAATGCTAACTTTGCGCACGAAATTGTTTTATCTTGAGAAGACAAAGAGACAGAAAGATTGTAATGATATGGAAAAAATACTAATAGTTGAAGACGACATCGCATTTGGAACCATGATTCAGACATGGCTCAGGAAGAAAGGATTCGAAGTTGAAAAAACGACTTCGGTGAAAGCAGCTATACAGGCTTGGGAGAAGTTGGAAAGTGGATTTGATCTGGTGCTATCCGACCTTCGTCTTCCAGACCATGATGGTATTTTCTTATTGCAATGGATGAGAAAGCACGGCGTGCAAGTACCTTTCATCGTCATGACCAGCTATGCAGAGATTCAGAACGTAGTACTCGCCATGAAGTCGGGTGCTACAGATTACGTAGCCAAACCTTTTCATCCGGATATTCTCCTGGAAAAGATTAAGGAAGCCATAAAAAATCACAATACAAGCTCTCTATCAGAGAAAAATATAGAGCAGAGGGAGGCAACAGGAAATCAGGAGCCAATAGATAATAAAAAAGTATCAGGAAATACGGAATCTAAAGGAAATGTAGATGTTCCTAAATATCTTGAAGGTGAAAGTGAGGCTTCAAGAAAACTCTATAGTTTCGTATCTCTGGTTGCTCCTACTCCTATGTCGGTTCTCATTCTAGGTGCAAGCGGAACGGGTAAGGAATATGTGGCTCGTCGCATTCATGAATTAAGTCAGCGGGCAGGGAAACCTTTCTTTGCACTCGACTGTGGAGCCATTCCTAAGGATGTGGCAGCATCAGAATTCTTCGGTCACAGCAAGGGAGCCTTTACGGGAGCAGACCAAGACAAGAAGGGAGCCTTTGAAATAGCAAATGGCGGTACCCTCTTCCTGGACGAAATGGGGAACCTGAACTATGAAGTGCAAGTGCAACTGCTTCGTGCCCTTCAGGAGCGAAAAATTCGTCCATTGGGCAGCAACAAGGAAATCGACATCGACATCCGACTGGTTTGCGCCACCAACGAAAATCTGGCACAGCGTGTAGCAGAGGGAAACTTCCGCGAAGACCTATACCACCGCATCAACGAGTTTACCATCTACATGCCGGAGTTGAAAGACCGTGGTGCCGATCTCTTCCTCTTTGCTGATCTCTTTATCAAACATGCCAACAAAGAACTCAATAGAAACGTGGAAGGACTTGATGGTAAGGCGAAGGAGAGAATCGCCTCTTATAACTGGCCAGGAAACCTGCGCGAATTGAACAATGTGATGAAACGTGCCACTCTTCTTGCCACAGGCAGATACATTGGAGTAACAGAACTGGAACAGAGTATGGCTCATATTCAGCCACAAGCTCCTACCACCCTGCATGATGAGGAAACAGAACTGCAGCGTATAGAAGCAGCACTAAAAGCGGCAGGAGGTAACAAGAGTAAAGCTGCACAATTGCTTGCTGTGGATAGAAAGACGCTGTATAACAAGATGAAAAAGTACGGCATCTGAGGAACTTTCCCCAATATTTTGGGGAAAAATTCCACACTTGTTCCACAACTTCCACAAAGTTAAGATTTGGCACAAAATTGCATATTAACTGATTATCAACCATTTACTAAAAAAAGGAATCTTTTGGCACGCAGATTGTGATATTAGATTGTGAACTCGCAAACAAGCAACAATGCAAGTAAGACGGTTCATTAAAGTAAAAATAATATTCACAATAAAGATTATGAAAAAGTTAGTATTCGCAGCTATCGCTGCCATGGTAATGGTATCAGTTAGTAATGTATTCGCCAACAACAAGATGGCAAGTGTTTCATCAGTAGCTCCAGTAGACACAGTTGCTCCTGCAGAACCAGCAGACACAACAGTTGAGAAGACAACTCCAGCAGAGACTCCAGCTGATTCTACAACAGCAACAACAGATACAACTGTAGCTAAGTAATATCACCTTCAAAAAACAGTAATAAACAGAAGAAATAGAAAGACAATAAATATCAGTAATTACGCTTCGCTTTCAATTAGGCAGGAGACTAATGATAAAATTCATTGGTCTCCTGACTTGTTTTTAGCCCTTTCTTTTCTTTAAATCAGTTTTTTGCATTATCTTTGCAGAAGATAATTAAGTAAGTAGATTTCACATGCACAAAAACAATATTCCACTCAAGGTAGCCCTCGGCTATTGCATTATTGCCATTATCATGATTCTGGCAATCAGTCTCGTATATAGCAACACCAAGAGCATCATCGCCATCAACGAAGCATCCCGTGAGTACATCAAGAAAAAGGATGCAGCCGACAGTACCATGACTTCTCTGCTCAAAGAAGAGCAGAAGAACTTGAAGCAACTCTCTGATGCAATGGCAGGGAAATCTACGTCCAATTATCTGCAAGATAAGGTAAAAAGTCTCAATACCGGCAAGGATTCTATCGTTGTTCATTCCAAAGCCCCACAAACCCACGAGGCAAAGAAAACTACGGTGGAAGTAATGAAGACACGCCGAGGATTCTTCCGCCGACTAGCCGATGCTTTCAAGAAAGAGCATGCAGAGACGCTAAGCATCAAGCAAGACAGCAACAGAGCCATCATTGATACTATCACAACTCCTGTGAATGTGGCAGAAAATGTAGCCAACATTCTGGACCAGATAGACAAGAAGGAGAAGGTTGCTACGCAAGATCATAAGGAAAGTATAAACAAAGAGATGGAAGACTTGAAAATAGTCAGTACAAAACTTGCCTTACGTTCTGCCAAGCAACTGAGTGATGTGCACCAAAGGGAACGTGACTCTATGCAAAAAGCCATCAACAAAGCGATGGCTGCCCGTAAACAGCTATTGTGGCAAATAGGTTTGCTTACACTAGTAACTCTCCTTGCAATTATCGTCATGATTTGGTTCATCTGGCGCGATGCTAGAAAAGAGCGCATCTACCGGGAGAATCTTGAGGCAGCCAACGAAGAAATCCAACGTATCATGAACCAACGTGAGCGACTTCTCCTCACCATTACCCACGATATCAAGGCGCCCGCAGCCTCCATTTCCGGCTTCATCGACCTGATGAAAGAATACGTCACCGAAGCACAAGGCATTGAGTGTCTTCAAAATATCAAGAACTCTGCTGCTCATCTTTCCCGACTAGTAGCCTCTCTTCTCGATTATCATCAGTTGGAAAATGGACTGATGAAGGTTCAGCCTGTCTCTTTCTCTCCTACTCAACTGGTAAAGGAATCAGTAGAGGGAATGCGATTGCGAGCCGAAGAGAAAGGCTTAGCCATTTCGTATGAGATGACGATGGGAATGAAAAAGGAAGCAAATCAGGAGAATGAAACAGACAAGGAATTATTCCTAGCCGATGCTTTCCGTATTCGTCAGATTCTGGATAATCTGGTGAGCAATGCCATCAAATATACCGATCACGGAAGTGTCAACATTGAGGCACGAGTTTCCAAAATCATGGGTAAGCTGACACTCACCATGAGCGTGAAAGATACGGGTAAGGGAATGACCGATGAGGAAAAGCAGAAAGTATTCCAGGCATTCACCAGATTAAAGAGTGCACAAGGCATCGAGGGAACAGGCTTGGGCTTGTCTATCACCCAAGAACTGGTGTCGCTTCTCGGTGGAGAAATTCTACTTCGTTCTACCTTGGGCAAAGGTTCCAACTTCATCGTTACGCTACCTATAGAACCTGCCCCAAAAGATGATTCGCAGGAGGATATCAAACAAACATCTGATCATCAGGAAGCCAAGGACTCAGACAACAAAAAGAAGGCTCAACAAGAGTTTGCCAACCATAAGGTTCTTATTCTCGATGACGACAAGCTTCAGCTTCAACTTCTCCAGGAAATGCTGCGACGCCTAGCAGGCGATTCCTGGCAAGTATTCGCCTGCAATCATGTGATTGATGCACTCACCATCCTGCACAATGAGCAGCCAGCCCTCATGCTGATGGACATAGAAATGCCAGAAAAGAATGGTACAGAGATGATTACCCACATCAACCATACCAATATGACTGTCATTGCTATGACAGCGCATGATACGAGTATCCGGGAACAACTTATAAAAGCAGGCTTTGACGACTGTCTGTTCAAACCATTCAGCATAGAGAAGTTATCAGCTATCCTGGGAATAGAGTCTGAACCTCAATCCCACTTTGACGCTCTTCTGGCTTTTGCAGAGGGCGATGAAGAAGCAGCCAAGGAGATTCTCAATACCGTGAAGCAGGAACTTGCCGAACATCTTAAGAATTTGAAAGAAGCCATGGAAGGGGATTCCTTATCTATAGATAAAATAGGAAAAGCTGCTCACAAACTTCTGCCGATTGCCAGTATGATGCAGATGAGTTGTCTGGAAGAACTGAAGGCACTATCGCCTGAACATATTCAAGAGAATGGAGAAGAAGAGATTAGGAAGAAATTGAAGGTTGTTGCAGATTGCTTGCAGCACGTGCTGGAACAGAGTTTCTAGCACGCGCCTTCCCTTTTATTCCCTGATTTGCTGCGGCGTCAGCCCTGTATGCTTCTTGAAATAACGACAGAAGAAACTGACATCGGCAAAATGAAACTCCCAAGCCATCTCCTTGATGCTTTGCGTAGTTCGCTTAAGATGCATCTTAATCTGCAGAATCACGTATTGGTCGATGATGGTCTTGGGGGTATGCCCCGTTACCTGGTTCACGATGTTGGTGAGATATTTCGAGGAGATATTCATCTGTTCGGCATAATAGTTCACATCCCTTGATATCTTGTAATCCTTCTCCAGCAGCATCATAAACCGATTGAACAGTTCTCTTACGCGATACGATTTCACTTCATCTGGTCGGTATTGCGGATTGCGCTGAAGATACTCATGAAAACCGATAAAGAACGCCTTCAACTGACACAATACCAATTGGGAGATACAAGTACACTCCGATTGGTCGAAATAAACTTTTAATAGAGCAAACATCCCATTGATGATATTTGTCACCACGGGGGTATCCTGTCTGCATCTGTCTTCCCGTAAGGAAGAATAAACCGTCTGTTCCAGTTGCAGACTTGCTTCACGAAGCAAGGAAGGATTATATTTCAGGATTTCCACTTGGAAGCTGTTCGCAGTTTGAGGGGATTTGCAATCCCCGTTTTCAGTTTCTGAGGATTTGCAATCCCCTTCAACCTTCGATTCTACCACATCATTTGGGAACACGGTGATGACCGCCCCTTCATAAAGTTCCCAATCCTTATAATTCACCTGTAGCCTCGCCTTTCCTTTCCGGCAAATCAATATTGCTCCGTAAGTCAATACTTGCGGACCCTCCTGCCATTCCTCCAAACCAGAGCAGGAAAGGCTTGCTTCCTGATAACTGCTTAATTCTGATAATTCCATCTACACCTTATTATATATAGAGTTATTATGTCTCTTTATTCCTATTTCAGTTGCAAAATTACACAAAATATGTGACATAAAAGAACTATTGTTCCCAAATCGTCCATCCGCCGCGAAAAATTTAAAGTGATTGTTCGCCCAAAACTCCGTACCTTTGCACCCGAATTTCAAAAAGCAAGAATCAATGATTAAGAACATCTTATTGGTAAGCCTTCTGCTTGCAGGAGGAACACTTTGGGCTCCGGCTCAATCACAAACCACAGAAGGGGCGGCAACATCCTTGCCTGTCTGCAAGAAAGAAAACATGACCATCAGCCAACTCTTCCAGAAGGTGGAGGATAACAGCAAGAGCCTTCGTACTTCATTATCAGGAGTAGAAGCAGCCCATCTCGGCATCGAATCGGCTAAAAGCAAGAAACTGCCCGACCTTGATGCTTCCCTCTCTTTCAGTTACATCGGCAATGCGTTGATTACCGACCGTAACTTCAGCAACGTTCATGGTCTGAAATCCCCACATTTCGGCAACAACTTTGCCTTCCAGGCTCAGCAGGTGGTTTACGCCGGTGGAGCCATCAACGCAGGCATCAAGCTCGCCGAACTCGGAAAGCAGCAGGCAGAAGTAGGCGTGAAACTTACCCGACAGCAGATTCGCTTCATCGCCCTCGGTCAATATCTCGACCTTTACAAGATAGACAACCGTATCAAGGTTTATGAGAAGAACATCGAACTGACTCGCCAGCTCATCGACGACATCAAGGAGAAACAGACGCACGGCATGGCGCTGAAGAACGACATCACCCGATACGAACTCCAGATGGAAAGCCTCAAGCTCGGTCTGACGGCACTCAGAAATAACCGGAGCATTCTGAACCATCAGCTTTGCAATACCCTCGGAATGAACCAGGATAGCCAAATGAACCAGGGAAATCAGGATATTCAGATTATCCCCGATGCCACTATCGCCGACAAGACCTACGGCAAGGAAGGCGAGGCTTACTGGCAGACGGCAGGTACTCTGAACTCCCCACTCCTGGAGCAGAGCAGTAACGCCATCCGCATCGCTGAGCAGAAGGAGAAGATTGCCAAGAGCGATCTTCTGCCAAAGGTAGCTTTCGTTGCCGCAGATAACTTTGAAGGACCTATCCTCTTCGAATTGCCACCTGTTGACAAGAACCTCAACGTCTGGTATGTGGGCGTAGGCGTGAAATACAGCCTCAGCTCTCTCTTCAAGAGCAACAAGCGAATCAAGCAGGCAGCCGTAGAGACCCGACAAGCTAAAGAGGCACATGCCGTTCAGGCAGAGCAGCTCAACAATAATGTGCAGGCTGCCTACGTGCAGTATCAGCAAACCTACGTGGAACTGGAAACGCAGCAAAAGAGTGTAGAGCTGGCACAGCAGAACTACGACGTGATGAATGCCCGCTATCTCAGTCAGCTGGCTTTGGTTACGGATATGGTTGATGCCTCCAACCTCAAGCTCAATGCCGAGCTCAGCGAGGTGGATGCCCGTATCAACATCGTTTATGCCTACTATCGCATGAAGTACGTGGCAGGAGAAATTTA
>ULYE01032101.1_pt1 | contig 11938 bp, 9 predicted proteins | sample 1961921 | NCBI WGS metagenome assembly ULYE01 (sample SAMEA4835856, study PRJEB28245) | human gut metagenome | biome: gut microbiome; material: fecal sample | place: Denmark | collected 2008 | reverse complement strand
GGCACTTGATGTAGCCCTGGATAACCTCCTCGTTCTCGAGAGCAGCGTTAACGAGCTCCCAGCTCTTGCTCAAGCGAGCCTTCTTGTGAGAGAGAACGAGCTGACCCTTGCGGTCCTCCTGGTTCTCCACGTAAACCTCAACCTTGTCACCTACCTTGAGGTCCGGGTTGTAACGGAACTCAGATGCAGGGATGATACCATCGCTCTTGTAGCCGATGTTTACGATAACCTCTTTCTTGTCTACAGAGATTACCTCGCCCTCTACTACCTGGTGCTCAGACACCTTGTTGAGGGTTTCGTCGTAGGCCTTCTCAAGCTCCTGCTTGCTTACCTCTGAGTTGCCACCGTTCTCAAACTCGTCCCAGTTGAAGTCTGCCAATGGCTGTACGTTCTTTAAATCTGACATAAAATTGAAAAAATTAAAATTTTAAATTAATAAAGTTAGACTTTATGTTAAGTGAATAATTCGAGGTGCAAAATTACAACTAATTTCCTTATATACAAAATTTTAGAATGTCTCGGAGCAAAAAAGATTCTGTTTTTAAGTATTTTTAAGTAAAATCAGTCTTTTCGCCGTGAGATAAAACGCCGTGCACACCAAAATGCCTGTAGTACACCATGTTATAGGATACACAAGCATTATTGTGTCGAACGAGTGCCAGATGGGGCACACCACATACACCCACACTATTCTTAGCAGGCATGTGCCGAAGATTGTGAGCACTGTAGGCAGCATCGATTTGCCCATTCCCCTCAGTGCCGAGGCTGAAATCTCGTAGCTGCAAGCTATGAACTGGAAGGCAAGCACGGTTTCCATGCGTATTGTGCCGAACGCCTTCACCCCTTGGTCGTTGGAGAAGAAGCCGAGGAAGAAGTCGGATTGCCACGCGAAGAGTTCGTTCAGAACTACGCTTCCCACAATGCTCATGGCCATGCATATCCAGTATATGCGCATCACGCGGTGTTTCAGTCCCGCGCCATAGTTCTGTCCGATGAACGTTATGGCAGCTCCGTCGAAAGCCGCAATTACGTAGTAGCAGTAGTATTCGAAGTTCTGTGCCGCCGCCGAGCCGGCTATGGCTTCGGCTCCGTGGCTGTTGATGGCACTTTGCACCAGTACGTTGGAGAACGAGAACACCATGCCTTGCAATCCTGCTGGCACACCAATCATGAGCATAGGCTTCAGCTCAGCCCATTTCACCTTTATATTATTAATGTGTAGTCGGAAAGGCTCCTTCTCCATCATCAGCAGTCGTATGATAAGCATCGCACTCACCATGTTGGCAATGCCAGTGGCAATAGCCACTCCAGCCACGCCCATGTGAAATACAATCACGAAGATGAGGTTGAGCACGGTGTTCACGATGCCAGCCGCCACAAGAATGTAGAGAGGACGGCGCGTGTCGCCAAGGCTTCGGAGAATAGCCGAGCCGAAGTTGAACATCATGAAGAAAGGCATTCCGAGGAAATAGATTCGGAGGTAGAGTATGGCCAATGGCAGCACGTCGGGTGGAGTGCCCATAAGCGTGAGGATAGGTTTTGCCACAGCCACACCTATAAACATAAGCAACAGTCCGCCCACCACAGCCACCATTCCGGCTGTGGCGACGGCCTGCTTGATTTTTTTATCATCGTTTTGTCCTATATGGTTGGATATAACGACATTGGCTCCCATGGAAACTCCAAGAAAAAGGTTGATGATAAGACTTATCACCGGGGCGTTGCTTCCCACTGCGGCAAGAGCCTGGCTGCTTGCGAAATGTCCCACCACCGCCACGTCGATAGAGTTGAACAGTTGTTGCAGCACGCTGCTCGCCGCCAAGGGCAGAGTGAACAGCAGTATTTTCATGAACAATGGTCCATGAAGCATGTCTATTTCATTGGATTTTGCCATGTGTCTCCATTATTTATTTCGCTTGCGCGAAAATATCTGTTATTGCATCTATGTGATAGTCCGGTTATTTTCCTTCTGCCACAACGGCAAAGAACTCAGCGTCCTCGTTGGTGAGGTTTTCGGCGCAGTGGTTGTGTCCCTCGGGGCAGTAGTGCACTTCTCCCGCCTTGGCCGTTTCCTTCTGTCCGTCGCAAGTGAAGGTGATTTCTCCCTTCAGTACGAACATTACCTCGCAGTTGCCCTCATGGGTGTGCAGACCGATGCTACTGCCCGGTTGCAGAATGTTGCGCATAATCTTCACCTTGCCGTCGTCGGACATTCTTGTAAGGAAAGGTCCGTTGCCGCCCTTGAAGCCTTCGATGTGCTTCTCTTCGATGTTGTTGAAATCGATAATCATGGTTTTATCCTCCTGTAAATATTTAATGAAAGTAAATTATATACTTGCGGTTCAATATCTTACGCCGTCCGCTTATTGCGCGTGATATTCCGCGTTTCTTTTCTTCAGTATAGCGTTCACGCAGCACATCGCTGTGGCTATGGCAAACAGGGCTATCGCTATCTGTTCGCCATAGGCAGCCGAGGCATCGCAGCTCCAGTTTCCACTCCAGCCTAAGGCAATGCCTATGAACAGTCCGCCGTCGCTCGCAAGGAAGTACGTGCTCTCGGCTGTGCTTCGCTGGCAATGGTTGCATCGTCCGAGCAGTTTGTACAGCTGTTCCGAACTTGTCAGTCCGAATCCCAGTCCCATCATCATGGGCTTGAGTGTGCTGTCGAGCAATCCGTTGTGCAGGTTCATTGCCACAACCGCCGCCAGTATGCACAGATTGCCTATTGCTGACGTGTAGCGTCCGTTTCTCACCACTTGGAAGCGCAGAATCACCAAGGCGATGACAAATCCCACGGCCAATGACGAGAAGAACTCCGTGTCGGTGTGTGTCGACATCACCACGCCCAGAGCCGTGCTCATCAGCGCCACTACGATAGCCACGTTCCATCCTTGCGGCAGGAAGAAGCGGTCGATGGAGATGAAGTGGGTGCCTTCCTCTGGTGCCCGGAACGGGAACTTCACCGACATTACAATTATTCCGGCAAGCAGCGCCGCCACGGCTCCGATGCCGTAGAACCACATGTTGTCAACCTCCGGGCGCAGCATAATCGACGCTATCGGTCCGAGCACGATAGCCATGCGTGCGATCCAGATGGCGGCGTAGTTGGCCTCCGTCCTGTGGCGCGACTCGGTCTTGTCGATGAGCAATGTGCACGAGAGCACTCGCTTGGCGTTGCCGAAAGCCATTCCTCCCACGAGACAAGCCGCCATCAGGCTGATTATATCGTCCTGGGTGGCGAGTTGTCGTTTCGGATTGTCAAACATCGTCATGGCGAGTATGATGCCCGCGAGCGCCAGCACCGAGGTGAAGAACACCTTGTTGCGGCGGTAGCGCTGAATGAGCCAGCTCACGAAGAATCCCGACAGGAATATTCCTGCCACAAACATCACCATCGTCAGGTTGGCCCATTGCGAGTTGATGTATTGGCTCGTGTACAGGCGGTAGGGCAGGAAGGGGATGGTCATGTAGCAGGCTATGCACAGCAGCGACTCGGCCGCTATGAGCAATGAGAACTCGCGGTTCCACAGCCTGTGGTATGTGGGTGTATACTGGTTGTCCATCAATACGATTCGCTTTCGTTGGGGAAGTCCATCGACTTCACGTCGTTGACGTATTGTCCGATGGCGTTGGTCATAATCTCGTAGAGGTCGGCGTATTGGCGCAGGAACTTAGGCTTGAATCCGCGGTTCATGCCGAGCATGTCGGCGTAGACGAGCACCTGTCCGTCGCATCCTGCTCCGGCACCGATGCCGATAGTGGCGCAGCTCACAGCCTCAGTCACCTTCTTGGCAAGTTCGGCTGGAATCTTCTCCAGCACGATGCAGAAGCATCCTGCCTCGTCGAGAGCCTTTGCGTCGGCTATGAGTTTCTCTGCCTCATCCTCTCCCTTGGCTCGCAGTCCGTAGCCACCGAACTTGTGCACGCTCTGCGGAGTGAGTCCTAAGTGTCCGCTCACGGGTATTCCTGCGTCTACGATTCTCTTTATCATCGGGGCTATTTCGGCTCCTCCCTCCAGTTTCACAGCGTCCACACCGCTCTCCTTCATTATTCTGATGGCGTTGCGCAGTCCTTCCTCCTCCGACACCTGGTAGCTGCCAAAAGGCATGTCGCAGATTACGAGCGCGTGGTTCACGGCGCGAGCCACCGAGCGAGCGTGGTAGATCATCTCGTCCATTGTGATGGGCAGTGTGGTCATGTTGCCGTCCGACACGTTCGAGGCTGAGTCGCCCACGAGTATGGCGTCCACACCTCCTGCGTCGACGATAGAAGCCGTGGTGTAGTCGTAGGCTGTGAGCCAGCTTATCTTCTCACCGTTGTGCTTCATGTCAAAAAACAGGGGTGCTGTGATTTTTTTCTTTGTTGTGCTTAAATATTCTGCCATTTTTCTATCCTTTGATTTTGATATTTTCGGCAAAATTACAAATTTTTATGAACATGGCAAAGGAATGTGGCGGAGAAGTTGAAGAAGATAGGAAGTTTGAGAAGTTAACTTCTTAAACTCCTTAACTCCTTATCTTGCATATATAAATAATGTATACTTCCCATAAATCAACCATGAATTCCTCTCGAAGTGATAAAATGCAAGCAAAATGGCAATTTTTGTTATAAAATATTTGCAGAATAAAGATAAAATCTTACCTTTGTAACAGAAAACAAGAAATAACCAATAAAAAGTAGATAATTATGAACGTTTCTTACAACATTATCAGCATTATTATTCGAATTCGACTTCAGGACGATGTCGAACGGGGTAGAGTATGCCGATAGGTTGAACAAAATAGCCTTGACTTCTTGTAATGAAGAACACAGACTTAAAACCTTTCTCACTTGCCCCACAAAGGAAGTGCGAAAGGTTTTTTTGTTATCCGAAAGGTGATAAAAAGAAATAGTAAAAAAACAAGAGTTATCAAGAATATAAGTAACAAGCAAAACAGATAGAGATATGAGCGACAGATTGTTTATTTTCGACACAACACTCCGCGATGGCGAACAGGTGCCTGGTTGCCAGTTGAACACAGTTGAGAAGATTCAAGTGGCCCGTCAGCTTGAGCAGCTTGGAGTTGATGTGATTGAAGCAGGATTCCCCATTTCAAGTCCAGGCGACTTTAACTCGGTCATCGAGATTTCCAAAGCCGTGACATGGCCCACCATCTGTGCCCTCACCCGCGCCGTGGAGAAGGACATCGACTGCGCGGCAGAGGCTCTTAAATACGCCAAGCGCGGCCGCATCCACACAGGCATCGGCACTTCAGATTCCCACATACAGTATAAGTTCCACTCCAACCGCGAGGAGATTATCGAGCGTGCCGTGCGTGCCGTAAAATATGCCAAGCGATATGTAGAGGACGTGGAGTTCTACGCCGAGGATGCCGGACGCACCGACAACGAGTACCTCGCCCGCGTGGTAGAAGCCGTGATCAAGGCTGGAGCCACTGTGGTGAACATCCCCGACACAACAGGCTACTGTCTGCCAGAGGAATACGGCGCCAAGATAAAGTATCTCATGGAGCACGTCGACGGCATCGACAAGGCCATCCTCTCTACCCATTGCCATAACGACCTCGGACTCGCCACCGCCAACACCTTCAGCGGCGTGATGAACGGAGCCCGACAGGTGGAGGTCACCATCAACGGCATCGGCGAGCGTGCCGGCAACACATCGCTCGAGGAGATTGCCATGATTCTCAAGTGCCACAACACCCTCGGCATCGACACCAACATCAACACCACCAAGATTTGCCCCACAAGCCGCATGGTGTCGAGCCTTATGAATATGCCTGTGCAGCCCAACAAGGCCATCGTGGGCCGCAACGCCTTCGCCCATTCCAGCGGCATCCATCAGGACGGAGTGCTCAAGAATGTCTCCACCTACGAGATTATCGACCCCAAGGACGTGGGTCTCGACAGCGGCTCAATCGTGCTCACAGCCCGTTCTGGCCGCGCCGCACTGAAGTACCGACTGAGTGTCTTAGGCGTTGAGATAAAGGACGAGAGCAAGCTCGACGCCATCTATCAGCAGTTCCTCAAGCTCGCCGACCGCAAGAAGGAGGTCAACGACGACGACATTCTCATGCTCGCCGGAGCCGACGCCAAGGAGGCCCACGCCGTGAAGCTCGACTTCCTGCAGGTCACTACAGGCTTGGGTGTGAAGAGTGTGGCAAGCATCGGTCTCGACATCTCGGGTCAGAAGTTTGAGGAGGCATCCACGGGCAACGGTCCGGTGGACGCTGCCATCAAGGCCCTGAAGAAGATCATACAGAAGCAGATGACTCTGAAGGAATTCACCATCCAGGCCATCTCCAAGGGCTCGGACGATGTGGGCAAGGTTCACATGCAGGTGGAATACGATGGCAGCGTGTATTATGGCTTCGGAGCCAACACCGACATCGTGTCGGCTTCGGTAGAGGCTTACATCGACTGCATCAATAAGTTTCACGTGAAATAACGGTAAAACCTTAAGAATTAACGATATAGACAATTTAAATTTAACAAGAACATAATGAATACATTATTCGACAAGATTTGGGACAAGCACGTTGTGCAGACCGTAGAGGATGGTCCCACACAGCTTTACATCGACCGTCTTTACTGCCACGAGGTCACCTCGCCGCAGGCTTTCGCCGGAATGCGTGCCCGCGGACTCAAGATGTTCCGTCCCGACCATATATTCTGTATGCCCGACCATAACACCCCCACCCACGACCAGGACAAGCCCATCGCCGACCCCGTGTCAAAGCGTCAGGTAGACACCCTCGCCAAGAACGCCAAGGACTTCGGCGTGGCCCACTTTGCCATGAACTCCAAGGACAACGGCATCATCCACGTCGTTGGCCCAGAGAAGGGACTCTCGCTTCCTGGAATGACCATTGTCTGCGGCGATTCCCACACGTCCACCCACGGAGCCATGGGCGCTGTTGCCTTCGGCATTGGCACGTCGGAGGTGGAGATGGTCATGGCCTCGCAGTGCATCCTCCAGAGCAAGCCTAAGTCGATGCGCATCAGCATCAACGGCAAGCTCGGCAAGGGCGTCACAGCCAAGGACGTGGCTCTCTACCTCATGAGCCAGCTCACCACTTCGGGAGCCACGGGCTATTTCGTGGAGTATGCGGGCGATGTGGTGAGAGATTTGTCGATGGAGGGACGTCTCACTCTCTGCAACCTCTCTATCGAGATGGGAGCTCGCGGCGGATTTGTAGCCCCCGACGAGACGACGTTTGAATATATCAAGGGGCGCGAGTATGCCCCTAAGGGCGAGGCTTGGGACAAGGCCGTGGCCTACTGGAAGACACTTAAGAGTGGCGACGACGCCGTGTTCGACAAGGAGCTTACCTTCGACGCTGCCGACATCGAGCCACGCATCACCTACGGCACCAACCCCGGCATGGGCATTGGCATCAGCGAGTCTGTCCCTACGCTCGACACCATCGACGCCGAGGGTCAGGCTTCGTTCAAGAAGAGCTTGAAATACATGCAGTTCGAGCCGGGCGAGAAGCTCCTTGGCAAGAAGGTGGACTACGTGTTCCTCGGAGCCTGCACCAATGGCCGCATCGAGGACTTCCGTGCATTTGCCTCCATCGTCAAGGGCAAGCACAAGGCTGAGGGCGTTACGGCGTGGCTCGTACCTGGCTCATGGCTCGTAGACAAGCAGATACGCGAGGAGGGCATCGACAAGATTGTAGAGGCGGCTGGCTTCGAAATACGTCAGCCTGGATGCTCGGCTTGTCTCGCCATGAACGACGACAAGATTCCTGCCGGCAAGCTCTCCGTGTCTACCTCCAACCGCAACTTCGAGGGACGCCAGGGTCCCGGCTCGCGCACAATCCTTGCCTCGCCACTGGTAGCGGCTGCTGCGGCTGTGACGGGAGTGATAACCGACCCGCGCACACTTTTTTAAATTATTAATTATTAGTTGTTAATTATTAATTGGACTTTCCAAACACATACAAATATTAATTGGACTTTCCAAACACGAACAAAGATGAAACAGAAATTCAATGTCATAACTTCCACCTGCATTCCCCTTCCGCTTGAGAATGTGGACACCGACCAGATAATACCCGCCCGATTCCTCAAGGCCATCGACAAGGAGGGCATGGGCGACAACCTTTTCCGCGACTGGCGCTACAATGCCGACGGCACGCCTAAGCCCGACTTCGTGATGAACGACCCCTCCTACAGCGGTTGCATCCTCGTGGCGGGCAAGAACTTCGGCTCTGGCTCCTCGCGCGAACATGCCGCATGGGCGATAGCTGGTGCTGGCTTCCGCGTGGTCATCAGCTCCTTCTTTGCCGACATCCACAAGAACAATGAGCTCAACAATCTCGTTCTGCCTGTGGTGGTTAGCGAGCCTTTCCTCAAGGAACTTTTCGAGTGCATCGACCGCGACCATAAGACCGAGGTGCGTGTCGACCTGCCCAACCAGACCGTCACCAACCTCGCCACTGGCAGCAGCGAGCATTTCGAGATAAACGGCTACAAGAAACATTGTCTGGAGAACGGACTTGACGATGTCGACTTCCTTGTCCAGAACCGTGATAAGGTGGAAACATGGGAACAGAATCAGTAAGACGAATAGAAATAATGGACTCCACGCTGCGCGACGGCGAGCAGACGAGTGGCGTGTCCTTCCTGCCTCACGAGAAGCTCATGATGGCGCGTATGCTCCTCGGCGACGTGAATGTCGACCGCATCGAGGTGGCTTCAGCCCGTGTCTCTGAGGGCGAGAAGGACGCCGTGCGCATGATCTGCCGCTATGCGGCGAGCGTGGGCAAGTTGAATAGGGTGGAGGTGCTCGGCTTTGTCGACGGTCATAAGTCGATCGACTGGATTGACGAGTGCGGCTGCCGCGTGATGAACCTCCTTGCCAAGGGTTCGCTCAAGCATTGCACCCAGCAGCTTAAGAAGACCCCCGAGGAGCACATCGACGACATCTACCGCTCCCTGGCCTATGCGGCGCAGAAGGGCATGGCTGTCAACCTCTATCTTGAGGACTGGAGCAGTGGCATGAAGCACTCGCCCTCCTATGTCTATCAGATGATGGACGCGCTCGTGGAGAGCGGCGTCAGGCGTTTTCTCCTGCCCGACACGCTCGGCATCCTCAACCCCATGGAGGTGGCAGAGTTCTTCCAGAAGATGACCGAGCGTTATCCATCTGCCCATTTCGACTTCCACGCCCACAACGACTACGACCTTGCCGTGGGCAACTCCCTTGCTGCCGTGCGCAATGGTGCACGCGGACTCCACGTAACGGTAAACGGTCTTGGCGAGCGCTGCGGCAACGCTCCTCTTGCGAGTGTGCAAGCCATACTCAAGGACCAGCTCCATCTCGACACAGGCATCCGCGAGGACCGTCTGGGCGAGGTGAGCCGACTCGTAGAGGGCTATTCGGGCATTGCCGTGGCTCCCAACCAGCCAATCGTGGGCGAGAACGTATTCACGCAAGTGGCTGGCGTTCATGCCGATGGCGACAACAAGAACAATCTCTACTGCAACGATCTTGTGCCCGAGCGTTTCGGACGCAAGCGCGAGTATGCCCTTGGCAAGAACAGTGGCAAGGCCAACATAGCCCGCAACCTCGAGGAGCTTGGCTTGGAGCTTACGCCCGAGCAGACGCGCCGCGTCACACAGCGCATCACCGAGCTTGGCGACCGCAAGGAGATGGTCACCCAGGACGACCTGCCCTTTATCGTGAGCGACGTGCTCAAGCATTCGGCTCCCGAGGACAAGGTTAAGCTCGTGAGCTACATGGTGTCGCTGGCCTACGGGCTGCGCCCTATGGCGAGCGTAAAGGTGGAAATCGACGGTCAGCAGTATGAGGACAACGCCCTTGGCGACGGACAGTACGACGCCTTTGTCAAGGCCATGCGCAAAATCTACTGCGAACGCCTCGGACGCTCCTTTCCAACGCTTGAGAACTACGCCGTCACTATCCCCCCAGGCGGACGCACCGACGCCCTTGTGCAGACAGTAATAACATGGCGCAACGGCGACAAGATTCTGCGCACACGCGGACTGGATGCCGACCAGACGGAGGCTGCAATCAAGGCGACGATAAAAATGCTGAATATCGTGGAGTAGAGGTAACGCTCCACATTCTTAGTATTATAAAATTATAAAAAAAAACAATATAGATTATGAAATTAAAAATAGCAGTACTCCCCGGCGACGGAATCGGACCGGAGATCATGAAAGAGGGTATAAAGGTGATGAAGGTAGTGGCAGAGAAATTCGGCCATGAGTTCACGTTCAACGAGGCAATCTGTGGCGCCCATGCCATTGATGCAGTTGGCGACCCCTTCCCCGAGTCCACCTTCCAAACCTGCATGGATGCCGACGCCGTTCTGTTTGCCGCCGTTGGCGACCCCCGTTTCGACAACGACCCCACAGCCAAGGTGCGCCCCGAGCAGGGTTTGCTTGCCATGCGCAAGAAGTTGGGGCTCTTTGCCAACGTGCGCCCTGTGGCCACCTTCGACTGCCTTCTGCACAAGTCGCCGCTCAAGGACGAGCTGCTCAAGGGTGCCGACTTCGTGGTTATTCGCGAGCTCACGGGCGGCATGTATTTCGGCGAGAAGTATCAGGACAACGACAAGGCCTACGACACCGACATCTACACACGCCCCGAGATTGAGCGTATCCTCAAGGTGGCGTTCGAGTTTGCCATGAAGCGCAACAAGCACCTCACCGTGGTCGACAAGGCCAACGTGCTTGCCTCATCGCGTCTGTGGCGACAGATAGCCAAGGAGATGGAGCCGCAGTATCCAGAGGTCACCACCGACTATATGTTCATCGACAACGCCTCCATGCGCGTGCTCACCGAGCCTCGCTTCTTCGACGTGATTGTCACCGAAAACACCTTCGGCGACATCCTCACCGACGAGACTTCCTGCATCACAGGTTCTATGGGCCTGCAGCCCTCAAGCTCGCTTGGCGAGCACACTCCGCTCTTCGAGCCTGTTCACGGCTCATGGCCACAGGCTGCCGGCAAGAACCTCGCCAACCCTGTTGCCCAGATTCTCTCAGCCGCCATGCTTCTCGAGCATTTCGGGCTCAACGACGAGGGTGCGCTTGTGCGCAAGGCTGTGGATGCCTCGCTCGATGCCAATGTGCGCACCCCCGAGATTCAGGTTGAGGGTGGAGCTGAGTATGGCACAAAGGAAGTGGGCCAGTGGATTGCCGACTACATCGCTAAAAACTAACACATTCATAATCGATACCATTACAGTCAAATTGACGGAAGTAATGGGGTGGGGAGTGTTGAAACTCGTGTTCAGATCCTCGTTTATGGTAGAATCGCAAGCCGAATCAGCATTTTTCTGCTCCATTTGGCGTGTGGAGTCGACGGGTGCGTCGGGAGTGCAACTACGAATATAAACACGGAATGGCGGTTGTTATTGATTTTACAAACAATGGCAACCGCCATTGTATCAATACATTACGAGAGTGAACTAATTTTTCGACCTTGAAATTTCCCCCTGATTTGGCTCATAGTAAGCTTGTTGGCTTGCATATCGTTTGCTTTAAGTTTGAAACTTTGCTTTATGATTTTCAGTATCGTTTGATTCTAAATTAGACACGAAACAACACGTAAAGTTATATTTTTTTCGTTAATCGGCATAATAAATTGGGGTGAAAATGCAAGAATTTTTCGTGTTTAGGCGGTGGGATGAAGCTCTGTTTCGTGGAGAATTGTGCCCTTCGGCGTGCTTCAACACACATGTTGTGTGATTGAGATGTTCTTTCTCTTGTTGCCTTTAGAGTATCTAAACTACTGATTACCAATATTGTTAGACTGTTGGGGAGATGACGTAAGGCTGTGGATTCAGTCATTTAGTCATTTAGTCATTTTCAAAAATGGAAATGTGATTTTGATTCCTATATGTATATAAATAAAAATATAAGTAACTGTTCAAAATTAATTTTATAAATATGAATAATT
>ULYE01035530.1_pt1 | contig 11947 bp, 10 predicted proteins | sample 1961921 | NCBI WGS metagenome assembly ULYE01 (sample SAMEA4835856, study PRJEB28245) | human gut metagenome | biome: gut microbiome; material: fecal sample | place: Denmark | collected 2008 | reverse complement strand
TAAATTATTTATAAGGTTCTTAAAAGAAGGGTTAAGCCGCATGACGGTCTAAAAGCCACTATTCTAAAACGAATCAATTCCTATGAATTTCTGAAACTAAACAATCCTAAATGATTTGATATTGCAAATTAATATTCGTAAATGTTGTGAGTTCTAATAAAAAGCTTTACCTTTGTAAATGTTGGCAAAAGAGCCTCTTTAGGCGCATTTTTGCCCTAAAAATTAATAAAGACGTAAAATCAAAGCAAAAATGAAGGATCGTATAAAGAAAATAATGGAGAGCCAGAAGATGACCCAACAGGAGTTTTCTGACTATATAAAAATTGCTCCTGCGACGCTCAGCAGCATATTTACCGGACGCACCCGCCCTTCCCTATCAGTAGTGGAAGCCATAAAGAATAGGTTCCGAGATATCTCTACTGACTGGCTCATGTTCGGTGTCGGACCGATGTTTAAGACTGTTGACGTAGCGGCTGATCAGCATGGTAATGAGTCGGCTAAGCGTGGTCAGGACAATGGCTTGACAGTCGATTTCTCGGACGCTCCGTCTGCTTCTTTGTATGGTAATGACGCTCCTCTCCCCTATGGGGCATCTGACGGATCTGACGGTAAGAAGACGAGTGATGAAGCAGGTATGGAGGCTAATGGCAGTAAGGAAGGTAAGGTTGTAGTGGTAAAGAAATGTGACAAACCGCAACGCCGTATATCCGAAATCCGAATCTTTTATGACGACCAGACGTGGGAGACTTTTGTGCCGAAGGATCGTAGTTGAAGCGTAATGCTTTCCCTATAGTGGCGCTTTAGTTTCTCTATAGTGGCGCTTTATACAATTAAAACAAGCCCAATTGATAATTAAAACAAGCTCTATAGATGTTACATAACGCCGTTAGGCTTTATGTGAAAGGCTATATGATATAATTATTGCAAGTTCGGTAAGATGATGATATAACAAAAATAAAAGCGGCAAGGACGCTCTTTCTTAGAGTTGTCCTTGCCGCTTTATTATTATAATGTAGATAAATTCTACCGTCAAAATTAGTTGTCGTCGTCGTCCGTTACGTCCTCAGCCTCCAGATAGAGGTCCTCGGGGTCTGTGTCGAAGGTGGTACGATAGCTTTCCTCAGTAAGCTTGTCCTCGTCGAAGTCGTCCTCGTCCTCGTCGTCGCCATACTTGCTGTCGGGAAGGTCGTCTTCTTCGTCGTCATCCTCGTCGTCATAGTCTTTGTCGCGTAAATCGCTGTTCTCTTTGTGCATCTCAGGCTTCTCCATTTCGGGCTTCTCCTTGGCGAAGATGGCCTCAACCCATGCGCCCTTCGGAATCTCGAGCACCTCGAAACCGTCGTTTATCTTTTTCTCGTACATACCTCCTGGCTTGTGCAGGCGGTCCTTAGGCAATGTGGTTGTGCTGATGTCGAATCCGCTCTCGATGATGTCCTGAATGCTCTGCGACAGCGAGTCCCATCCGCCGCCGAAGTTGCGCTCCAGAACCTCGATGAGCGTAGTTGCTGAGATATGACGTATGTTCTCGTAAGTGAGGTCTGTTACACGCTTGATGGGGCGCTTCTTGATAGCCCATTTAGTGTGGTCGTTCTCGTCATTCTGGAGAATTCCGACCTTAAAGTCGCGTGCCTCGTACTTCTTAATGACCTCGGGACGGTCTATCTTGACTTCCTCCATCTCGAAAGCACTGCGGACTACGTCAAAATAGTGTCTTCTGTTGTCCTTGAAATCGGCGTCTTTGGATGCGGCTTCCCACATTCTGAAAATGTCGTTCTCTTGAACTTCCCATACGTTACTTTTTGTCAGCGTTTTGAGTGTTAAAGTTTTTTGTTGTCTCATATTATGATTTTGGTTATAATCTGGATAAATGTGGTGCAAAAGTAAATACTTTACTTCTAACTTACAAGTTTTTTATAGACAAAATACCAAGCTGTAATCAATTAATATTAATTCCGCCCTTTACTTTAATCTTATTTTAAGCCAATTCTTTTGGGGGTCTGCAAGATATTGTATAATTTTGTGTGGTATATGAGTGAACCTTTAGCAGAAAGATTAAGACCACGCACTCTCGACGAGTATGTCGGGCAGAAGCATTTGGTGGGCGAGGGAGCTGTCTTGCGTAAGATGATTGACGCAGGACGGATTTCCTCATTCATCCTGTGGGGACCTCCGGGCGTGGGAAAGACCACGTTGGCGCAGATCATAGCCAATAAGTTGCAGACTCCGTTCTATACGTTGAGCGCCGTGACGAGCGGCGTGAAAGACGTGCGCGATGTCATTGAGCGTGCCAAGAGCGGACGGTTCTTCAGCAGCAATTCTCCTATTCTCTTCATTGACGAAATCCATCGTTTCAGCAAGTCTCAGCAGGATTCGCTGCTTGGTGCTGTGGAACGTGGCGTGGTGACGCTTATTGGCGCCACTACGGAGAATCCGTCCTTTGAGGTCATACGTCCGCTCCTGTCAAGGTGTCAGGTGTATGTGCTCAAGTCGCTTGAGAAGGAAGACCTTGAGGAACTGCTCCATCGTGCTGTGTCGACGGACATCGAACTCAAGAAGCGCCATATAGAGCTTCGTCAGACTGGCGCCATGCTCCGTTTTAGCGGTGGCGATGCGCGTAAGCTTCTCAACATCCTGGAGCTTGTGGTGGAGGCGGAGAGTGGTGATGATGTGGTTATTACGGACGATAAGGTTGTGGACAGGCTTCAGCAGAACCCTCTTGCCTACGATAAGGGTGGTGATATGCATTACGACATCATATCGGCTTTCATAAAGTCTATACGCGGTTCTGATCCTGACGCGGCTTTATACTGGATGGCTCGTATGATAGAGGCTGGCGAGGATCCGCAGTTCATAGCCCGACGTATAGTGATAAGTGCGGCTGAGGACATCGGACTTGCCAATCCTAATGCGCTTCTGCTGGCAAATGCCGCCTTTGACGCCGTAATGAAGATAGGATGGCCGGAAGGACGCATTCCGCTTGCTGAGGCTGTGGTCTATCTTGCCACAAGCCCGAAGAGCAATTCGGCTTACTGTGGCATTAACGACGCTTTGGCTCTGGTGCGCGAGACCGGCAACCAGCCCGTACCCCTGCATCTGCGTAATGCTCCGACGTCGCTGATGAAGAATCTCGGTTATCATGACGGCTACAAGTATTCGCATGACTATCCAGGCAACTTCGTGGAGCAGCAGTATATGCCCGACGCTCTGACAGACAGGCGTATATGGCATGCACAGCACTCGCCAGTAGAGGAGAAGTCGTATCAGCAGATGCTCCGTTGTTGGGGCAAGAGGTTTGAGGAATAGCCCATTAAATGATAATAATACTAGAACAAACAGGATAAATAACCAATTAAAGAAAAGATGAAAATAGTAGTTTTAGATGGTCAGGGTGTCAATCCTGGTGACATCTCCTGGAAACAGATAGAGCAGTTCGGTACGCTGACGGTATATCCGCGTACTGACAAGAATGACGTGCTCGCTCATGTAGGCGATGCCGAAATAGTGTTGACCAACAAGACGGTCTTTGATGCCTCTACGATAGACGCACTCACAAACACGCGTTACATAGGTGTGCTTGCGACTGGCTATAATGTTGTGGATACGGAGGCTGCGCGTCGTCGTGGCATCGTTGTTACCAATATTCCTGCTTATAGCACGGACAGCGTGGCGCAGATGGTTTTTGCACATATTCTTAATGTCACAAACCATGTCGATCATTATGCACGTGAGTCGAGAGATGGTGTTTGGGGACGTTGCCCTGACTTCTGTTATTGGAACACGCCGTTGATGGAACTGGCTGGCAAGACCATCGGTATTGTGGGCTTGGGACATATCGGCATGAAGGTGGCTAAGCTTGCCATGGCTTTCGGCATGGATGTCTTCGCTGTTACAAGCAAGGGCTCGGCTTCTTTGCCCGCCGGCATTCAGAAGACCACAATGGACGGAATGTTCGGCGCGTGTGACATCATAACGCTGCATTGTCCGCTTACACCGTCCACACGTGAGATGATTAACAGTAAGAGCCTTTCACAGATGCATCATGGAGCTGTGCTCGTAAATACAGGACGTGGTCCGCTTGTCAACGAAGAGGATGTGGCAGCTGCGTTGGAGTCTGGTCAGCTGGGCGCTTATTGTGCTGACGTGATGTGCAGCGAGCCGCCGTCAGTTGACAATCCGCTCTTCTCACAGCCCAACGCTTATATCACCCCGCATGTGGCATGGGCTACAAAAGAGGCTCGTCTCCGACTTATGGATATAGCGGAGAACAATATCCGTTCGTTCCTTAATGGCAATCCCGTAAATGTCGTAAATGTATGATGCCAACAGAGGATTTGTACGGACCTTTGCTTAATGTTATAGAATTTCTGGGTACGTTCGCTTTTGCCATCTCCGGCATTCGTCATGCTGCGGCAAAGCGATTCGACTGGTTTGGAGGATTCGTGTGTGGCGTGGCTGTCGCTATCGGTGGCGGTACGTTGCGCGACCTTCTGCTTGGCGTCACGCCATTCTGGATGACTTCGTCCATATATCTCGTGTGTACGTTTATGGCTCAGGTGTTCATCATTGTGTTTGCCCGCTCGTTGAAGCGTCTTGACAATACGTGGTTCTTCTTCGATACGCTTGGCTTGGCATTGTTCACGGTAGCAGGTTTGCAGAAGACCCTCGACTGCGGCTACCCATTCTGGGTGGCTATCATTATGGGTACAATGACTGGTTCGGCTGGTGGCGTGATACGTGACGTGCTGCTCAATAACGTCCCCGTAATATTCCAGAAGGAGATTTATGCCATGGCGAGCATCATCGGAGGCGCCGCATATTGGGGTCTTGTGGAGTGGGGTTGTGATATGACATTATCTGTAATTATAGCTTTCTTTTTAGTCGTTATAATACGCATTCTGGCTGTAAAGTATCATATCTCGCTGCCTGTCCTGCAAGGGGAGGACTTTGATGATACGCAACAAAAGCAGGACAAACAATAAGCTTAATAAAAACAAAAAGCCCTGTAAAGGCAAGAATAAGAAGAATAATTCTTCATCTTGCCTTTACAGGGCTTAATTGTTTATGTATGTCTCAATACATGTTCATGCGTTTGGTTCGCATTACTTGATCATGTCTACAGAGCGCTTGAGGAATGAGTCGAGCGCAGCACCCTTCAGCATGCCGTTCTGTAGCAAGGCAAGGTCGATGAGCTGATGGATGACGTTGTTGCCCTTTGCGTAAGAAGCGATGATGTCGTTCTTCTTGGTACGCTGCTCCTCGATGGACTGTTCGGTTGTCTTCACCTCGTCCTTCTCCTCCTGAGTGATTTCCTCAGGCTTCTTGCCGTTCTGAGTCTGATGGAGAGCTGCAAGTCGTGCCTCGAGGCCCTTGAGCTCAGATACAACCGGCTTGAGCTGGTCGGCGCATTCCTTGTTCTCGTTCTCGAGTACGTTCTTGATAAGCGGATGGTCGCTGTTGAGCACAAGGTTGTAAGCGTCCGGCATCTGAGCGTAGAATGACATGCCTGCCTGGAACTTGCTGGCTTCCTTCATACGGCGCATATACTCGCTCTGGGTTATAAGTACCGGCAGAGCCTGCTCGCCGAGAGCCTGAACGTCCACGTAGAACTCAGTCTTCTCCACCTTCGGCAGCTGTGAACGGAAAGCCTGTGAGAGGTTGTCCTGATCAGCCTTAGCCAGTTCGCTCTCCTTCTTGTCCTCCTTTACGATGAGGCGGTCCACGATATCAGCGTCTACACGTGAGAAGCGGGTCTTCTCAAGCTTCTGCTCCAGCATTGATACCATAGGAGTGTCGAGCTGTCCGTCCAACAACAACACGCTGTAGCCCTTTGACTTGGCTGCTTCTATGTAGCTGTATTCTGCCTCCTTGTCGTTGGCGTAGAGATAGATGAGGTTGCCGTCCTTATCGGTCTGGTTGTCCTTGATAAGAGTCTGATACTCCTCGAATGTGAAGTACTTGCCGTCTACGTCCTTCAGCAGGGCGAAGTCCTTAGCACGGTCGTAGAAGTCTTCCTGCGAGAGCATACCGTAGTTGATGAATATCTTGAGATCGTCCCACTTCTCCTCATATTCCTTGCGGTTCTCCTTGAAGATGCTTGCCAGACGGTCTGCCACCTTCTTCGTGATATACTTGGATATCTTCTTCACGTTGGCGTCGCTCTGGAGATATGAGCGGCTTACGTTCAGAGGAATGTCCGGTGAGTCGATAACTCCGTGGAGGAGTGTAAGGAACTCAGGAACGATGCCCTCCACCTGGTCTGTTACGAACACCTGGTTGCAGTAAAGCTGTATCTTGTTGCGCTGCAGCTCGATGTTCGACTTGATGCGGGGGAAGTAGAGTATACCAGTAAGGTTGAACGGATAGTCTACGTTAAGGTGTATCCAGAACAATGGCTCGTCCTGCATCGGATAGAGTGTTCTGTAGAAGTTCTTATAGTCCTCGTCCTTGAGAGTGCTTGGCGTCTTTGTCCAAAGCGGCTCCACACTATTGATGATGTTGTCCTCATCAGTATCAACCTGCTTGCCGTCCTTCCATTCGGTCTTCTTGCCGAAAGCCACAGGCACAGCCATGAACTTGCAGTACTTGTTGAGCAGTTCCTGAATCTTCAGCTTATCGAGGAACTCCTTGCAGTCGTCATCGATGTAAAGGATGATGTCCGAACCGCGGTCTTCTCTCTCTGCGTCCGTAATCTCGAACTCAGGGCTTCCGTCGCAGCTCCACTTGATGGCCTTAGAGCCTTCCTTATAGCTACGAGTGACAATCTCCACCTTCTTGCTCACCATGAACGAAGAGTAGAAGCCGAGACCGAAGTGGCCGATGATGGCATTGGCGTTGTCCTTATACTTGTCGAGGAAGTCGGTTACGCCAGAGAAGGCAATCTGGTTGATGTATTTGTTGATTTCTTCTTCTGTCATGCCGATACCACGGTCGCTGATGGTAAGCGTTCCCTTGTCTGCATCGAGGCTTACGTGTACGGTAAGGTCGCCAAGCTCGCCTTTGAAGTCGCCGCGTTCAGCAAGAGTCTTCATCTTCTGTGTTGCGTCAACGGCGTTTGACACCATCTCACGCAGGAAAATCTCATGGTCAGAATAGAGAAATTTCTTTATAACTGGAAATATGTTCTCGGTTGTTACGCCGATATTACCTTTTTGTGCCATAATTGTTTTATGTGTATTTATTAGTTATTTTTTGTTTATTCCGTTTTGTGCACGTGTAATCATGCATTCGAAGGTATGCAAAATGCGTGCCAAACGATATTGTATTGATTGTGTTGGTATGCCATGTCTTTTTAGTTTTGTCGGTTTCTTGTCAGAGTCGCCGTAATGTGTTAACTTTGCATCCATGATAGGACACATTCATTCTTTAGAGTCTTTTGGAACCGTTGACGGTCCCGGCGTGCGCTTTGTGGCGTTTATGCAGGGTTGCCCCTTGCGTTGTATGTATTGTCACAATCCCGACACGTGGGATCCTAAAGGGACATGTCAGTACGAGATGACTCCACAGCAACTTGTGGATGAGGCTTTGCGTTACCGTTCGTTCATAAAGAACGGTGGCGTTACCGTATCTGGGGGCGAGCCTTTGATGCAGGCTGAGTTTGTGAGAGAGTATTTCCGTCTTTGCCATAACGAAGGCTTGCATACAGCACTCGACACAAGTGGAGCTTTCTGTACGGAAGATGCCTTGCGCGTGCTTGACGAGACAGATCTTGTGTTGTTGGATGTCAAGACTATGGATACTGAGCTTTATCCTAAGCTGACAGGTATCAAACAGGACAATAACCTTGCTTTCTTGGACAAGCTTGAGGAGCGCGGCATAAGAACTTGGATACGCCATGTGGTTGTTCCCGGCGTTACGGATGACGACAATTGGCTCATCCGTCTTGGCGAACATGTTGGGCGTTACAAGTGTGTGGAGAAAATAGAAATCCTACCTTATCATACTCTCGGAACTTACAAGTATGAGAAGATGGGTATGCGTTATAGGTTGGATGGTGTGCCCGCCCTGTCGCCAGAGCGGGCTGTTGAGATTCGTAATATGCTGTCTAAGTTTAAACCTTGTCAATAGTTTAAACGTAACTAAACCTTGCTAAAAGGCTTGCGTCAGGCAATTCCGAGCAGTTCTATCTCGAATATCAGAGTGGAGCCGCCGGGGATGCCTGGCTGCGAGAACTTGCCATATCCCATATCGGCAGGGATATACACTTCCCATTTGTCGCCGACGCACATCTGCTGCATTGCCACTATCCATCCTTCTATCAGGTCACACAGGCGGACAGCGAGTGGTGCCCCGCCACGACTTGAGTCGAATTTCTTTCCGTTTATGGTTCGTCCGGTATAGTGTGCCGTGACGATGCTGCGTGGGGTAGGGTGCTTGCCGTCATCGTTGCCTTTCGACAACACCTTATAGTATATTCCTCTTGGAAGAGCATTTACGCCCTCTTCCTTGGCTTTTTCAGCGAGCCAGTCAAGGTTCGCCTTTGCGTATTCTCGTTTGTTCATATTGTTAATGTTATCTTTGCGAGGTAGTCATAGTGGTCGCCTTCCTCTATTATTTCGCACTTCAGACCGCATTGTTCGCATACTGCTTTAAGCATAGTCGGGTCTGTATATAGCCAATCGAAAGGTTCTCCCTTGACGTTACGATAAACCATCTGATAATCCACCTCTCCGTAATACGGTCCGTTAAGGTCGATGTTGAAGGCTCCGTCCTCGTCTTCGTATATATATTTAAGGTCAGAAGAGTCTATCAGAATCTGTCCGTCCTTACTCATTAGTTGTTTCAGGCGATTAAGGAGATTGGGCAGGTTGCTCAGTTTTCCGGCTATACCCGTGCCGTTCATCAGCAGCAAGATGGTGTCGAATTGTCCGATGAATGCCGGATTGAATACATTCATACATTCCACATCCTTTACTCCACGTTCCTCCATCACTTCGCAACTGAGCGGCGATATGTCTATAGCCTTCACGCTTTTGCCTTGTTGTTGCAGTTCCAAAGCATGACATCCGGCACCAGCTCCAATGTCCAGCACGTTGCCGTAAGCTTCCTCCAAGGCACGCTGCTCGGTACGCGGCATGTCCTTAAAGGTTCTGAAAAGGTGAGCCACCGGCATCTCGTCCTCTTCGAACATAGAGGACAAGACGCGTAGCCTTCCTGCTTTCCCCGTCATGTGAAAGTCGCGTATGGCAGCTCCCATCGGGTCTTGCGATATAGATAGTGTGTCAGTCTGCATTCTTTACAGGTTATAGAATTCTGTGAATGCCTTGACGCAGTATTCGTGGTCTTTCGTGCTTCCTGTCTCGCGGCAACTGTGCATGGCAAGTATGGCGTTGCCCATGTCCACTCCCTTCAATGGTATTGAGGAAGCAAGGATATTGCCGAGTGTGCTGCCGCCGGCTACGTCGCTATGATTGACGAACTTCTGGCATGGCACTCCAGCCTTCTGGCATATACCGGCAAAGATGGCTGCCGATACGGCGTCGCTTGCATATTTCTGTGCAGCGTTGAACTTTATGGCAGGACCACCGCCGAGAATGGGATGGTTTGTTGGGTCGTATTTCTCAGGATAGTTGGGATGCCAAGCGTGTGCGTTGTCTGCCGAAATCATAAAGGCACGCTCCACAGCCTGATAGTAAGCCTCCTCCGTATGGCTCTGTGCCAAGGCTATGCGCTTAAGCATGAATGCGAGGAACGGGCTGGCAGCTCCTTGCTTGGTCTGCGATCCTGTCTCCTCGTTGTCGAAGATGGCAAGCACCTGCGTGGTGTCGCTATCTTTGGCGGCAAGCAGAGCCTCCAGTCCGGCGAAGCACATCGACAGGTCGTCCAGTCTGCCTGACGAAATCATCTCGTTGTGTACGCCGTATGTGCATGCTGGTGTGGCGTCAGCAAGATAAAGGTCGAAGTCGAGGATGTCCTCTTTGCTTACAGGACGCTCCTTGTTTAGCTCTTCGAGAATTACGTTAATGAGCAGATTGCCAGCTTCCAGCGTGTTGGTTATCTGTCCAAGCAGGGGCAGCATGTCCTTCTGCTTGCTCAGCTTCACGCCGTCGTTCACCTGACGATTGAAGTGTATGGCGAGATTGGTTATCTGCAGCAATGGGCGCTTCACGTGGATGAGCATGGTCTCAGGAGCCATAACGTCTTCTCCACGTACTATCACGCGACCGGCAAGTGTCAACGGACGGTCCATCCATGTTGACATGATAGGTCCGCCATAAACCTCTGTGTTAAGTCTTACCATGCCTCCCTCCGACAGCATCTCGGCGTTTGGCTTTACGCGGAATGTCGGCGAGTCGCTATGTGCACATATCATGTAGAAGCCTTTATCGGCAATCGGCTGTCTTCCGATGCGGAAGGCGTACACCGACGAGTCGTTCTTTGTGACGTAAAGCTTGTCGCCAGCCTTCAGCTCGGGCAATGGCATGCTTGGGTCAATACGGTGGTAGCCGTTAAGCTCCAGTTCGCTTACAATGTTCTTTACTGCCAGGAAATTCACGGGCGACTTGTCGAGAAAGTCTAAAAGACGTTTTATCATAATTTTGGTATTGATATGGTTTCTTGATTGTTTTTTTAGTTTCTGCAAATTTAATGAATTCTTCCTACATCACAAAGGAAGCCTCAGAGGATTTGCTGAAAAAACGGGTCATCGTACGGAATATCTCTACTTTTATATGTAATTTTGTCTTTGCATTATATAGTCATACAAAACAAATCATAAAACTTATAATAAACCTATATCGTATGAATTTTTTGTTAGCAATCGTGGTCAGCATCCTTTCCTACGGTGCTGTGCCGAATGACACAACTGTGAACAACGCCAACGCAATAAACACAGCCATAAGCGACTGTGCCGACAAGGGCGGTGGAGTGGTGGAGGTGCCGGAGGGAACTTTCACAACAGGTAGCGTATTCTTGCGTTCTGGCGTTACGTTGAGGCTGAACGAAGGAGCTGTATTGCTTGGCTCAAGCCGTTTGTCCGACTATTCGTCTCTGGTGACCGACCTCGATCTTTCGCGCTACGAGAGCGGACAGGGCACCGTCAATTATAATAGCGCTACGGATCCACAATGGTCGAAGGCTATGATTTTCGCTGTAGGATGTGTGGGTGCTGGCATTGAAGGTGCTGGCTGCATAGACGGTGGCGACGTGCGCAATCCGCTTGGAGAGGAGCACATGCGTGGCCCTCATACGCTGCTTCTTGCAGGATGTCATGAAATGAAGATGCGCGACTTTAAGGTGAAGCGTTCTGCCAATTATGCTTTCCTTGCTTATCGTCTCGACCGTTCGGCTTTCAGCAATCTCACTATAGAAGGAGGATGGGACGGCATACATATCCGTGGAAGTAAGGATGTCAGAATAGAGAAGTGCCGTATCCATACCGGTGACGACGCCATTGCGGGAGGATATTGGGAGAAGATGAAGATAAGCCGATGCGTGCTCAACTCGTCATGCAACGGCATACGCATGATAATGCCTTCTACAGACCTGGAAGTGGCTGACTGCAATATCTACGGACCGGGACAATACGAGCATATCACTTCGCATCGCACACGTTCTGAACACGCCATCAATCTTGAACCGGGCGCATGGGGAAAGGCTCCGGGACGCATGGACCGCATCTTCATCCGTCGCAACAAGGTGGAGAGTGTGCTCTCGCCGCTTTGCGTGACTCTTGGTGAGGACAACACCTGCGGAACCATCGTCGTGGAAAATCTGACTGCCCGTGACGTTACTCGTATGGCTCTTTCTGTGAAGAGTTGGGGAACAGCTCCTACGGACAAGGTGACATTAAAGCATTGTGATCTTGAATTTGACGGAATTGACGACCCCGGACTTCCGGCATGGTTCGTTGACAGACCCACAAGCGAATGGCCCGTATTCCCATGTTGGGGAATGTTCTTCCGTAATGTTGGTGAGGTAGATGTGCGTGATGTCACTCTGCGCGTGAAGG
>ULYE01024719.1_pt1 | contig 12034 bp, 9 predicted proteins | sample 1961921 | NCBI WGS metagenome assembly ULYE01 (sample SAMEA4835856, study PRJEB28245) | human gut metagenome | biome: gut microbiome; material: fecal sample | place: Denmark | collected 2008 | reverse complement strand
CAGACGCTTCTGCACCCGGTCAAACAGGTCTTTCGGAACAATAGCCGGAATCGCATCCGGCACAACGATGTCCCGGAAAGACAATTCGCCAATGTACCGGCGGTTCTTCAGCATGGTATTCACGCTGCTGTGGGTCATTTTGCCGCCCAGCATATTGCGGACACCCTTGTCGTTGAGAAAGTTTACGATTTCCACCATCTTATCGCCGTTGTCATACCGCTGAAAGGCTTCCAGCACCAGCGGCGAGGTCAGCGGGTCAAGATGATAAAACTTGTCATCGTCGATTTTATAGCCGATGGTTCCCGTACCGCCAGTGCACTTACCCTTCAGGGCGTTCTCGGTCTGACCACGAATCACTTTTTCGGACAGCTCTGCCGAATAGTATTCTGCCATGCCTTCCAGCAGCTTTCCCAACAAAATGAACGCACTGCCGCCTACAATCACCATCTGATAGCGGTCGTTATTGTCGATCATCAGATCGGCGTCTTCGTCCAGACGTTCCAGACGCTTGCGGAGGTCATCTAAAATCATCTTTCCCACAAAGCAGCCTTTCGTATTTTCAATAATAGTATTCTCCAAGATTATTTTAAAGGCACGACCGTATGTTGTCAAGAGAAAATTAGACGCTTCACAATTTTATGCTTATTACGGGTTCGTTTTATATAGCACGATTCTCCAACTTCCGATTTATTTGGCTCTCTCATATGTCTCCTTCTATCATACTTACTTTTTGTCCTACGGAAATGTCGTTTTTCTATATTTCCCCATAAAAATGACCATCAGTAAATCAGCTCCTGTGGTGGTGGGAGTGGGGTAGGACGAATCGGCTTTTCTGCATGGATCATTCCACTGCCGTCCAGTTCTTCCACAGGAAAGGATTCCAGTGCTGGTTTCTGCGGCACTACTTCCAGCGAATCTGCCAGTTTGCGCCCCAACCTTCTGCGGCGCGGTTTCTCCGGTGGCAAAGGTTGTCGGACGGTGTCCGGTGCGTGTGTCTTTCTCATGATCTTTTTCTCCTTTCTATTTTGCTTGTATTATTCTGTTCACCTGAAATGACAATTTTGTCATCTTTGCTTTTTGTCTACGACCTGCAAACCAGTGTTGTTGCTGTTGCGTGAAAAGCGGATTGCCCTGTTTCAGGGCTGGTATCGTTCCAGCATGGCCGTCAGCACACGGAACATCTCTTCCCGTAGAGTCTGCGGTGCAAGCACCTCGACTCGATTCCCTTGACTGAGCAGCCACATCACGATGCCGTTGCCGTAAATCTCGGCCTCGACAAGATACCCATTTGCATCCTGTGAGACGATTTTTGCCGTGGGCAGGCGGTCAAGGATAGCTTCCACGCTGCTGCCCGTGTAGCGCAGCCGGATGCTTTGCAGTCGCCCCGGATACATGAACTGCACCCGTTTGCGGAACTCGCCCTCCTGAAACCGGCTGGCATACGGCAGCGAAAACGTCTGCTCCATAATTTTATAGTCCGCAATGCGGTCGATGCGAAAAATGGCCGGGTAATCGTACTTGCGGGTATACTTTCCATCGTTTTCTTTCGTGATGTAGGCATTCAGATAGAAATAATACTCCGAAAACAGGATAGACACCGGCTCCACAATGCGCTCCACCGCAGATGCCGCGTCTGCGCCCTGCCGCTGATAGCGGATACGCATCAGATGATGCTGCTGGATATCGCACCCAATCTCCCACAGCTTATCCTGAATGCCTACCGGATGGGTCAGCTCCACATAATGAAACAGCTCATTGGACACCAGCGCAGAAACCAGCTTGATATTTTCCAGCGGAACGCAGCCTGCCACCAGCTTGTTTAGAATGCCCGACATTTCTTCTTTGGTAAAGGCTCTGCTTTCCAGTAAAATTTTGCTGACAGCCAGGATTTCACTGTTGGTCATCAGCGGCGAGGGACTGCCCACCAGCCGGAAGCCCTTTTGCTGCCGGTCATAAATGATCTGCCGGTTCTCTCCTTTTGCTATGTTACGTTCGGCAAGAAATGCCCGGATGTCATCAATGTCCCGCTGGACAGAACGCTCGTCAATGCCAAACCGGAGTGCTTCTTTGACTTTGGTCAGCGTCCTGCCTGCACATAACTGCTCATAAAGGTCTAAAATTCGTTCGTTTTTGGAATAGCCCATTGCTCAGCCCCCACTTCCTGTGTTCAGTATACGAAAAATCCGTTTAAAATGCAATTCGATTATATTATTGAAGAATGACAGATTCTGTCGTTTTTATTCTGTATACTGGACCTGCATCCAGCAGAAACCGCTTATGTACAGATTTGCGGCTCGCCCTATGGTATTTTTATGCAATTTATGTTATAATCGCACTATGAATTTCACAAATCTCGTCTGATTTTTGCGAATTTCGGCAACGCCATGCCGGATGCCGGGCCGTTCAGAAGCGACAGTATCCAAGAAGAAGGAGAAAAACAATGGTAGATCGTAAAAAGTTTGACCATGCACTTGCGATGCGCCAGCAGTTGGAAGCACATTATCCGGACCGGAATTTTCAGGACGCATTTCAGCTGTCCGAAGAGCTGCGAGATCATTTTGAAATCAAGCTGCTTGTGGTGGGGCATTTCAGCGCCGGCAAAAGTGCCCTGCTGAACGCACTGCTGCAGCGGCCCGCTTTCCTCAAGGAGGCCCAGCAGCCGCAGACTGCGCTTGCCACCGAGCTGGTCTATGACACCACCGAGCAGGCCTTTGCCTACCGGAAGGACGGCTCCTGCGAGGAGTTGCAGGCTGGCAAGGAATATCTTCCGGAGGAGTACAGCCATCTGGAATACCATGTGAATGCCCCTGCGCTGGCACGCATTGCGGACTATACCATCGTGGATACCCCGGGGTTCGATTCCGGCATCGAGGCCCATGCGCAGGCCCTGTCGAACTACATCGGGGTCGGCTCAGCCTATCTAGTAGTCGTTGATCAGGAGAAGGGCGGTCTGGACGAAACCACCCTGCAGTTCATCCGGGAGATCTCGCATTATAGCGATCAGATTGCTGTTGTCCTTAACAAGTGCGACAAAATCACCCCGGATACCGTGGAGCAGATCGTATCCGCCGCACAGGGAACTCTGGAAATGTGGGGCTTCCCGTACAAAGTCTATCCCATCTCTGCCCGGGCAGAGGATTGCTGTACCCAGCTGGAATCCATTCTCGGACAGTTCCATGCACAGAAAGCCTTCGACCGTATCATGACCCAGCAGCTGCGCATCGATCTGGAAAACACAGAAAAACTGTTGCAGATCGAGCAGCGCAAACTCAGTCTGGACACCCACGATTTGGACGAAAGCCTCCGCAATTTTGAGCGCAGCAAGAAACAGCTCGCGGACGCGTTTGACCAGAAAACACAGCAGGCACAGGACAAGCTCGATTCCCAGACCGAGACCACCCTAGCCTCGGTTCGGCAAGCGCTGACCGCCCATGCCGACACCATTTCCACCGCCTTGCTGAACGGCAACCAGACCGCTGTGAAGGCCATCATTCTGGAAACCATTCGGCCGGTGCTCGTGGCATCCATGAAAAACATCGTATCCGGCCAGATCGATGCTATCACTGCGGAGCTGCAGTTTGACCAGCTCGTCCACAACGATATGGACGCGGAGGATCTTGTAACGATGACCACCAACCTCGCCTCCAACCTGAAGAGCCTGATCGACAGCGGCACCTTTACCCCCGCTCCCCAATCCGGGCTGGGCAAGCACAAAAAGGATGACCGCAACAATACCCTTTACCACGCCATCACCGGCGTTGTGGCCGCTGCCACCGACGCCATCGCACCCTGGCTGGAAGTCATCATCATCCTGCTGCCGGACATCATCCACCTGCTGGAGGGGCTGTTTGCAGAGAAGGACGAGGACATCGTCAAACGAAATTTTATCAACAATGTGATTCCGCAGATCTGCAACAAGCTCTACCCGCAGATCCGCACCAACATCGAGACCAGCACCCGGGAAGTGCAGGCCGCCTACAAGTCGATGCTGGACGAGAAGCTGGAGCAGCTGCAGAACAGCATTGCATCCGTCAAGGAGCAGAAGGCGCAGAAAGTCGAAACTTTTGCCGCCTATCAGGGGTACATCGCAGAAGACATTGCAGCAATCCAGAAGATGCTGCAGCAGTTGAGGTAACGAATTATGGGATTTGATCCAGCAAAAGCAAATGCGTATCTTCAGCAGGCCCGGCAGATAGAACAGACCCTGAGCGAACATCAGGAGTTGTTCGACGAGGGCAAGTTCCTTGATTTTCAGTCCGTCACCACAACGCTGGAAACTGAGATCCAGCGCGCCCAGCAGGATGCCCGCAAGCTGAGCATCGGTATCGTGGGTGCCATGAAGGCCGGAAAATCCTCCTTTCTGAACGCCTGTATCTTTGGCGGCAGGGACGTTCTGCCCAAGGCGGCCACCCCCATGACCGCCGCCCTGACCCGCATCCGCTATTCCGAGACACCGCAGGCAACAGTGCATTTCTATGAGCGGAAGGACTGGGAAAAAATCGAGGACAACGCGCAGAAATACGAGGAGCAACTGAACACTAAATACAGCAACTATTGCAAAATCTATGACAGGTCCCACGCGGACAGCACAGAGGGCGTGTGCTCCAAGCAAGTGTTTGAGCGCACACTCTTCCAGCAGGATGTCTCCGAGGTGCTGAAAAGCGCCAAAGAGCTGACCCAGATGGTCGGCTCGAACTCTGCCATCCTGGAACATCTGGGGGATGCGGACGTGCTGGACGGTGACATCATGGCCAAGCTGCAGGATTACGTTGGCGCACGCGGCCGGTTCACACCCATCGTGAACTATGTCGAGCTGGAAGTGAATCTCCCTGAGCTGGAGGATCTGGAGATCGTGGATACCCCGGGCCTGAATGACCCTATCGTCTCCCGCAGCTATGCCACACGGCAGTTTCTGCGCGCCTGCGACGTCGTGATCCTGCTGTCCCCGTGCAGCCAGTTCATGGACGCCAACACGGTCGGCCTGATGGCCAACGGTCTGCCGGACAACGGCGTGCGGAAGGTAATCGTGGTTGGCAGCAAACTGGATTCCGGCCTGCTGAACGAGCCGAAAGGCAGTTTTGCTGTTGCCTCTCAACACGCACTGAACAGTTACAAGGGTCAGTTCCGTAACACCATGCAGCAGGCCATGCGTAACAATCCCCGCCGGGCCGGCATCATGGAAAAGATCAGCGAAAGCGATTTGCTGTTCGTCTCCTCCACCTGCTCTTCCATGGCCCGCAAGCAGAAGCAGCATCAGCCGCTGAGTCCGGCAGAGAACCTTGTTTTGCAGAATCTGCACAGCAACTTCCCGGACTTTGACGAGACTCTGCTGTCATCCATCGGCGGCATCAACAAGGTCCTGAAGACGCTGGAAGCCGTGCGACAGCAGAAGGCAGAAATCATCCATGGCAAAAACAATACCCTGCTGGAAACCGCACAGATAAACCATCTGCGCGCACTGGATAAGATTCAGCAGGAGCTGTCCTCCAGCCGCACCACCCTGAAAAATTCTACCTCTGAGCAGCTCCTGCAGCGTACCAAAGCGATTCAACAGGTCATGGAGTCCTCCCGCGGCAAGCTGATGTACATTTTTGACGGTGCTGCCATCGGATGCAAAAACAAAGTCAACCAGCTACTACCGCAGCTCACACTGGAACAGCAGAACCACCAGCGGCTGGACGTGCAGACCAGTTCCGAGGAACATCACGGTGTCGAAGGCACAGGCCTTTTCGGTTTAATAAAAGAGCACTACTCCTATACGGTCACGAACAACCGGGTTGATGTTTCGGAGGTCGTGACCAACCTTGAGCACCACGCCTCCACCTGCCAGAACACGATCAATCAGGAATTCCAGTATGTCTTCAACCGGGAGCAGCTCTCCCACCGCATTGTCGAGGTGGTTCTGGATGCTTTCCGAAAGAGCGACATGGAGTTTGACGAGGACGACATCCGGCTGCCGCTCCAGAATGTGCTGAACGAGCTTTCCAGTCCGGAGATCCGGTTCGACTACACAACCTACATCGACAAGGTCGAAAGTCAGTTTCCTTCCGGCTATGCGGAAAACGACGACATCCACAAGCTGAAATCTCTTCAGACCCGACTGCTGAACGAAATTGACCAAGACATGGGCCAGCAGTTGACCGCCGCGCTGCAGATGGCCGCCAACATGCTGAACAAGCAGGCCGTAACCTTTGCCGACCGGATTCAGGAGCTGCTCTGCGGCGAGCTGGAAAAGCTTCAGGGGCAGATTCAGGAGCGCGAGACCTACCTTGCTGCCTATCAGCAGTTTGACAAAACGATCCAGCAGATGAAAAAACAGTTGGCACAGACCGACAGCTCCCACTGACGGGTTCTGTTCCCCGCCTGCGGAAACCATAAGAAAGGTGTGACACCGTGCCATTTATTATTGACGAAGACGAGCCCGACCTGAGCACGCTTTTTCAGGGTGTAAAAGTGCCCGAATCCAACATGTACATTTCCGACAGCAGTCAGGCCGTCCGGTTGCTGTCGGAGCTGATCCGCAACGAAAAGCAGCCGCCCGTCCACCGAATCAAGTCCATGGTGGCGCAACTGTTTGCCTTGTTTTCAGAGATTTCGCTGGACAACGAGCTGGAACTGTACGAGCAATTCCTGAACCTGTGTGCCCGGCTGACCGAGATTCAGAAGATCCGGAAACTCCAGAATAAGGCTGTGGTCAGCTTCGGCGGCAAATTCAGTGCCGGAAAGTCCCGCTTCATCAACGCCATTTCCGGCATTCAAGACTTGCTCCCGGTTGACCAGAAACCCACCACCTCTGTTCCCACCTACATCATCAAAGCCGACCATGATACGCTTTCTGCCAACAGCATCTACGGCTATAGCACCCCGCTGACCACGCAGTCCATGGGCGCGTTGACCCACGAATTCTACGATACATATGGCATCGGGTTTTCGGCTTTTCTGGACTGCATCATTGCAGAATCCAGTTCGTTCATTCTGCCGGAAGGGATTGCCTTGCTGGACACGCCGGGCTATACGAAATACGATGAGAAGAGCCTTTCCAAGATGACTCTCTCTGACCGACAGCGCGCCTTTGAACAGCTCCGCGCTTCCGATTATCTGATCTGGCTGGTGGATATCGACAACGGCGGGTTGACTCAGGATGACCTCGATTTTCTGGCCTCGCTGCATTTTCAGACCAAAATTCTGGTTGTTTTCACCAAGGCCGATCTGAAACCAGAGCATGAAATCCATGAAATCTTGAATCTTGCCCGGCAGACAATGGTCCGGACTGCCATCCCATGCTTCGGGGTCACGGCCTATTCCTCTAATCAGAACCAAGAGTACTGCGGTAATCTGATCCCGGTGTTCTTCCAGTATGTCCTGCAGGATTCCGTGCGCAGCAATGATCTGTTCACTGCGTTCCAGAAACTGGAAGACCAGCTGCGCCAGAACCTTGTCCGTGCCATCGACACGACCGGGCACACAGCGCGGGACTTGTTTGGGGGTATCACCCGCTCCCGGCAGGTGATGCAGATCCGCTCGCTGGTGGAGCTGTGGGGCAGAACACAGCAAAAGTACACGCAGTTAAGGAAGCTGCTCAAGCGCTATGATAATCTCGTGACACAGATAAATCATGAGATCGCAAGCTACATTCAGTCGGAGGATCAACATGGATAATACCACAGCCTATCTAGCCGTTCTGGCTCGGATCATGCAGGAGGAGCGCGCAGAGACCACTACCGGGTCGTGGGAGCACTACGAAAAGCTGTACGCTCTGGTCCATACCGACCTGACCACACAGCTCAAAGCCTCCCGCTATCCCGATGCGCCCGCCCTGCAAAAAAAGGCTGAGGGTCTGCTGGACGAGATGGAACCCCTGTACCTCTGCCCCGAGCTGGCCGGCACCGGCTGCCTGCTGATCTCGGACTACCACACCAACACTCTCTTTGAGCCTTTCCGGCGCGCATTCCTGCACTGGGCAGACATTGCCCCGCTGTTCCGGCTCCAGACGCAGATTCCATTTCTGATCGTGGACAGCGAAGAGGATCAGCTGGAAGTTCTGAACTATGCCAACCGGCATGTTGCCCTGTCCCCCGCCGAATATGAACTGCTCCTGACCGAAAGCGGCAAGAACCGCGTGGCTCTCAACAAGATCGTCCAAGTCTTTCTGCTGCGCACCCCGCTGGCGGTCAAAAACGTTTCGCTTATTTTCGATAACGTCTACCACCGGGCAGAGCAGCTGTTCGGGGGCGCGGTGAGCCGAAAGATTGCCTGTCTTAATTCCCGCGGATTCCAGACCGCTTCCAAGCGCGGACTGGATCATTTTGACGCGGTCACCTGTAAACCGGAGCTGGTTCCCGCACTGAAAGCCCACCCGGCACTCTGCCATTGTCCCCGCATGGACTGGGCGATGCTGGTTCCCTGTCTGGGCACCATCCACCCGATTCTGTACGGCTTCCAATACCGTTTTCAGGCACTCTTTACGCAGCTGGAATGCTATTATCTGCGCAGCAGCAATGAAATGCAGGAAGTCGTCCGACAGATCACCGATGACATCGTGCGGCTGGGCCAGAACCAGAACGATGCCCTGCCGCAGCTCCGACAGTCAGCCAAAGAGGCCGGAGACCAGCTGAACAACGAGTGGAACGCCCTGCAGCCTGTTCTGGAAACGATTCACACCTGCCTGACGGAAAACGAAAAGGATCTGCGGGATCTCTCTTCCAGCGGGAAAGAGGTGCCCCGCCGTGTGTGGGATGCTGTGTTCGAGATTTTCTTTACCGAAGAGCGAGAAAAGACCCGTTTCGGGCAGAAGATCGAAGCCAGCCTGCGTACACTGGAATATCCGGAGCTTCCGCTGGTACAGGCCTACCTGAAAAAGAAGGCCGGAAAACCCGTCAGTGCTCCAGTCGTCACGGTAGGCCCCGGCGAGTGGGAAAAGGCCCGGATGCTGCTGGAACTTCAGAACCCGGACAGTCTGTCCCGCGCAACATTGCGCCAGTATGTGGATCTGTTGAAGCCGAACCGGCTTTCCTCTGGCCGGGAATATTACGCAAAAAGCCTGATTGCCACGTTCCCAGAAGACGTCACCTCGGCCCTGACCGAAAGCTTCCAGCGGGGATATCTGCCCGCCGGAGAAAAGCTGTTGCAGCTCTACAACTGCGCTTCCTCTTCCATTGATCTTTCCGTGCTGGTCAACGGTCTGCTGCCGGAAGCCTGCGTGGCAATGGCTCAACGGAGCACCCCGCGCTGTGTAACATACTCCGATCTGGCCGATCCGGGATTCGCTTATTATAAGCTGGCCGCAGTCAAAGGATATCTACCCGCCATCCAGTTCATCGTGGACAAGCTGTATGATTCTGGTTTTTCCACCGCCAAGCGGATCGGCTCGACCAGCCTGACCGATGCTGCCAGAAAAAAATATGCAGAGAACGGAAAGGTTCTCTGTTCCCTGTGCCACTATCTCATCGAGGAACGCAGCCATCAGTCACTGCACAACAGCGAGATTCTTGGTGTGGTGCTGTTCTGCTTGGGCGAATCCTATTCCGAGGCCATGTGCCTGCTTTCCGGCATTGACACCGGCGTTTCTAATTTCTGCAAGGGATGTATGTACCATCACGGCTATGGTGTCGCCCAGAATACGGAGCAGGCCATACGCTATTATCAGCTGGCCGCCCTCAAAGGCTTCAAGAACCCATCCCTGCAGCCTTCCCTGCGTGCGTGCTATCAGGCAGATGCAAAAGAAAAAGAAGAACAGACTACCGCCTATCAGGAGAAAAACAGCTACAAACGCACAACGTCCAACTACCAGACTCACGACAGTGGCTGCTTTATCACAACGGCCACCTGTCGTGCACTGCACGCCGGGGATGACTGCCGCGAGCTGAACCTGCTGCGCTGGTTCCGGGACAACAAGCTGCAATCCACGCCGCAGGGTGAAGCCATCGTCCGGGAATATTACCGCGTGGGGCCGCTGCTGGTGCAGGCCATCGATCGCACTCCGGATCCCGACGCACTGTATCAGTCCTTGTGGGAAGACTACATCCGTCCCAGCTGTACGGCACTGGAAAACCGTCAGTGGGAACCGGCCAAGCAAATCTATGTCCGGATGGTCAAGACTCTGTGCCTCCGGTTCGGGGTGGAAGTTCGCCCTCAGATCTGCGAAGCCTTGAAGGACTACTAAACCGCAAAACTCAACAAAAAGCCGAAGCAGGATGACAGAATCTGTCATCCTGCTTTGTTATACTGTGTTCAAACAAATGGAAAGGGGCGCGGAAGATGAAATCTTTGAATTATACAGGAATCGTCATTCGTCGCATCACGGAGGATAAATCGCCTTGAATCTCACAGTTTCGGTCAACCAGAAGCAACTTCTGGATATTTTATTGAATGTCGGCCTCGTGCGCCCGGTCTTTATCTGGGGCGCACCCGGCATCGGCAAATCTGCCATCGTGGAGCAGTTTGCCGAAGATATGGAGTTGCCCTGTGTTTCTCTGCTGGGCAGCCAACTTGCACCGGAAGATATCATTGGTGTGCCGCAGATCGTGGACGGGCGCAGTGTGTTTTGCCCGCCCCGGATGATCGCACGAGAAGAGCCTTATTGTCTGTTTCTGGATGAGTTGAACGCATGCTCGCAGGAAGTTCAGAAAGCGTTCTACTCCCTTATTCTGGAGCGACGCATCGGGGAATACCATCTGCCCAAAGGCTCCATATTGGTTGTGGGATGTTGGCTGTCAGGTTCCGGGCAAAGCGTCTGGAGCTTCAAAAGCTGGACAAGCTGATTTGGGACAGCATCCCTTCCGGTAAAAGTGCGCGAAATGCACAGCACCATTTTGCAGAACGGGCAAGTCTGGACTCCCTGCACTGTCTGCGCCATGTCCAAAAAGACAAGGCACTCTGTGCTGTGGGAACGCTGGGCGGCGGAAACCATTTTATCGAAGTAGACAAAACCCAAAACGGCGATTTCTGGCTGATCATCCATTCTGGCAGTCGGCGGCTTGGCGTAAAGGTAGCTTCGTTTTACCAGAACGAAGCATTTCACCAGTGCCCAGAGGAAACACCTTTTGAATTGGCGTATGCCACGGGCAGCTTAATGGACGATTATCTGCATGATATGCGTATTACGCAGGCATTTGCTGAACTGAACCGCCGTGCTATTGCCAACGACATCATCAAGGGCATAAAGCTGGATGTGGAAGAAACCATCTCCACGATTCACAACTACATCGACCTTGATTCGATGATTCTGCGCAAAGGGGCAGTGTCTGCAAAAGAAGGCGAAAAGCTTATTATCCCGATGAATATGCGGGATGGCTGTCTGCTCTGCATCGGAAAGGGCAATCAGGACTGGAACGAATCTGCTCCCCACGGTGCAGGCCGCCTAATGAGCCGCGCCGCTGCCCGGAGCAGTTTTACCTTGTCACAGTAAGTTTTACCTTGTCACAGTACAAGAAAGAGATGAAAGGCATCTATACCACTTCTGTCAACCGGAATACGTTGGACGAAAGCCCGATGGCCTACAAGCCGATGGAATCTATCGTCCGGCAAATCGAACCGACTGTGACCATTCTGGAACTCACAAAACCAATCTATAATTTCAAGTCAAGCGAGGAAGTGAAAGCATGATCTACCAGATCAGTTCCGGGCAAGGGCCGACAGAATGCGAGCTGGGCGTGGCAAAGTTTCTGGCCTATTTGAAAAAGCACTATGCAATTTCGGTGCTGGAAACATCACAGGGCTACTATGAAAACACCTATCGTTCCGTACGGCTTGAAACCGAAGAGGATTTATGCCGAATATCGAAAGATAAGAAATGCCGTTCCAGTTGCTTTTGGAACGGCATTTCTCTTAATCTTCTAACCCATGGCTCCCGGTTACGGTTTTCAAGTATTTCTCCGGATCGCCATTCAGAATCAAATCCGCATAGCCAAGCGGGTCATTGTAGATGAGATAATCCAACTCCGACCTCTGCCCAGTGCATCCTCAACCCCGGTACAGTCAATTGAAATTTTACTCCCATCCCGGAGCAGCAGCTCCACGCAGCCGGTGTCCATGT
>ULYE01005241.1_pt1 | contig 12049 bp, 9 predicted proteins | sample 1961921 | NCBI WGS metagenome assembly ULYE01 (sample SAMEA4835856, study PRJEB28245) | human gut metagenome | biome: gut microbiome; material: fecal sample | place: Denmark | collected 2008 | reverse complement strand
CAAAGACCGCACCGAAGCCGCCGCCGCACTGGCCGATGCCCGGCAGAAGCTGACGGCCCTGCTGGCCGAAAGCGGACGCCCTGCCAACGCGCTGGAACCGCACTTCACCTGTCCGAAATGTCAGGATACCGGCAGTGTGAACGGCCGCACCTGCGCCTGCGTCCACAAGGTGATGCAGCAGCTGCGTCGTCAGGAGATCGAAGCACTGTCCAGCCTGTCCATTTCCAGCTTTGACACTATGAAGCTGGAATATTACCCCTCTGTTGCAGATCCCGAGATCGGTGAGAGCATCCGCACCTATATGGCAGAGGTTCTGGCCGATCTGCGCGATTATGCGGCCGATTTTTCACCCGCCACCCGCGAGAGCCTGCTGCTGCTGGGAAATGCCGGTCTTGGCAAGACCCATGCGGCGCTGGCCATTGCCGGAGAGGTTCTCCGGCAGAACTATGATGTGATCTATGTCTCCTGCCCGGATTTCTTTGGCAAGCTGGAAGCGCTGCATTTCGGCTCCGACCCGAACGGCGAGGAAGAAGCGCTGTTCCAGACTGCATCCAATGCCGACCTGCTGATCCTCGATGATCTTGGCACCGAGTTCAATTCCAGCTTCTTTCTCACCAATCTGTACAGCCTGCTGAACAACCGGCTGGGCGCAAAGCTGCCCACCATCGTCACCACCAATGTCACAGATGGTACTTTGCTGGAAAAGCTTTACACCGAAAAGATCTCCAGCCGCCTTGCCGGTTTCGTCCAGATCAAGTTCTTCGGCAACGATATCCGCGTTCAGAAAGCGAACGAGTAAAAGAAAAAGCAACGCTTTTGCGTTGCTTTTTCTTTTACTCAAAATTCCAATGCAGGGCTGACTTCGCTGCGGCGCTGTGCCTGCACGATGCAGTCCCTGTCCGGCACTACGCCTGCTGCACCCAGCGTATTGAATACGGTCTGCAGCGCAAGGGAGGGTGTATTGTTCTCCTGCGAGAGATGGCACAGTGCAAACTTTTTGCACCCCTCCTGAATGAGCTCCAGCAGCTTTGCAGCGCACTCATCGTTGGAAAGATGGCCCCGGGTGCTTTCGATCCGGGCCCGTAAGTAATAGGGGTACGGCCCGCTGCGCAGCATGTGCAGGTCGTAATTGCTTTCCAGTGCCACAAGGTCGCAGCCGGTCAGTGCTTCATGCACCGGCGGGGTAAGCGTGCCAAGGTCCGTGGCGATGCTCATTGTCTTACCGTCCGGCGTGTGGATGCGGTAGCCTACACAGGGCACGTCGTGACTGGTGGGGAATGCCCGCACGCCAAATGCACCCACGTCCTCTTCCCTGCCCTCCAGCTCGTGCAGCTCGCAGGCTGCCGGGACGATCCCATTGGCATCCAGAAAATCCAGTGTAGCCGCCGCGCCATACACCGGCAGCGGGTTCTTTTTGAGAAAGGTGGAAAGCCCCTTCACATGATCGCTGTGCTCGTGCGTGATAAGGATGCCGTCGCAGTCGCTGACGGCAAGGCCCAGCGCCTTGAGCGCCGCCGTAGTGGTGCGCACGCCCTTGCCCATATCCACGATGAGGTAGTGCTCACCGCAGCGCACCACGCTGCTGTTGCCGGAAGAGCCGGAGTACAATGAGATAAATTCTGCCATGAAAAACCTCTGATACACTCAAAAACAGCCCGCCGCATATGCAGCAGGCTGTTTGTTTTCTGATACGTTACAGTGCCTGATCCAGTGCGGCAGGCATCCGTTCCACCTTTTTGATATCGGCACCCAGACCGCGCAGCTTTTCCACGATATTCTCGTAGCCGCGCTCAATGTGACCGATCTCCTCGATTTCGCTGGTACCGTCTGCCATCAGAGCAGCCACCACCATGGCAGCGCCCGCACGCAGATCCAGCGCACGCAGCGGCGCAGGGCTGAGCTTGTCCACGCCCTCGAACACGGCCACCTGACCGTCCACCTGTACGTTTGCGCCCATCTTGCGCAGCTCGTCCACATAGCGGAAGCGGTTGTCCCACACGCTCTCGGTAACGGTGCTGGTGCCCTTGGCCACGCTCAGCAGCACACCCATCAAAGGCTGCATATCGGTGGGGAAGCCGGGGTGCGGCATGGTGTTGATCTTCAGCGGCAGAATATCGCCGGTGCGGCGCACGCGCACTGCATCGTCGAACTCTTCCACCTCCACGCCTGCACGGCGCAGCTTTTCGGTGATCGGCTCCAAATGCTTGGGGGTAACATTCTTCACCAGCACATCCCCACCCGTAGCCGCAGCAGCCACCATGTAGCTGCCGGCTTCGATCTGATCCGGAATGATGCTGTAGGTGCAACCGTGCATCTTTTCCACACCGCGCACCTTGATGACATCGGTGCCTGCACCGCGCACATCTGCGCCGCACATATTCAGGAAGTTTGCCAGATCCACCACATGGGGCTCCTTGGCACAGTTTTCCAGAATGGTCTGGCCCTTGGTCATGACAGCGGAGAGCATACCGTTCATGGTAGCGCCCACACTGACCTTATCAAAGAAGATGTGTGCACCGTTCAGCTCCTTGGCACGCACCGTGATCATGCCATAATCCACGCTGTCCTCAGCGCCCAGCGCACTGAACACCTTCAGATGCTGATCGATGGGGCGGGGGCCCAGATTGCAGCCGCCGGGCATGGCCACCTGTGCCTTGCCAAAGCGGGACAGCAGTGCGCCCAGAAAATAATAGCTGGCGCGCATCTGACGGGACAGATCGTCCGGGACGTTGGTCCCGGTAAGGTGGGTGGTGTCGATCTCATAGGTGTTACGGTCCAGCATTCTGATCTGTGCGCCCAGAACGCTGAGGATCTTCAGGCTCACCGCCACATCACTGATATCCGGCAGGTTCTCGACCACGCAGACATCCGCTGCCAGAATGGTTGCAGGCAGGATGCCTACCGCCGCATTCTTCGCACCCGAAATGGTAACTTCGCCACGCAGGGGCTTACCGCCCGTAATAACAAATTTCTCCAATTTTATGATCTCCTTGTCAAAGGCCCGTTATTTCAGGCCTGTTAAGGTTCCTGAAAGCATTCTCCATAAAAGCTGCTGCAGCCGTGCAATAAACAATGCCGTACTACTACAGCTATCTTATTATACACAACTTTCACAAAAAAGCAAAGCCCCGCTTGGTGATGTTCTATTATTTTCTGTTTTGCCCATTTTCATGCAGAATATTCCAAAATTTTGATTTCTTTTTTAGGTATTTTACAGAAAAATGGTGTACAATTGTTGCGCTTTACCAGATATGATCCTCGCAGCGGGCCTCGGTGATCCAGCCCAGCTGGTAGGCTGTCACCAGCTGTTTGAGGTCGTGCACCCGCTCCCGCAGCACCTCACCCTCGTCGGTGTCCTCCACAAGGATGCGATGATTTTCTGTTTCCAGGATATTCTTTTGAGAGATGATGTCCAGATTTTCCTTCACAGCCTTTTCCGCGCTTTCAAAGGGCTGGTGCGTGCGCAGGGACATGGTGCGGCTGGAATACACCAGCGTGTAGCCCGCAATGCCGGTCTTTTCGTGGTACGCACGGCAGAAACCGCCATCGATGACCACCAGCCTGCCGCCGCCCTTGATGGGACTTTCGCCGTTCTTTTCCCGCACCGGCACATGGCCGTTGACGATATGGCTGCTGCCCGGCAGGCCGAACTCTGCCAGAATGCGGCGGCATACGGCTTCGTCATTATACCATGTATAATAAGGGTCTTTCACCTCGGTGTGGGTAGAGCTGTCCGCGACATAAAGCCGTTCAAAGGTGGTCATGGCGCTGCGGCCGAACAGCGGTGAGAGCTTGCCGCACCACAGATACCACAAAAAGTCCTGTCCGTTCTGACGTGCAGCACTGCCCTCGGGCGCGTAATAGCCACGGCGCGCCCGGGCGTCGCAGTAGTCCATCAGGGCACGTCCGGAGTAGAGGCGGCCCTCAAAGCGTTCCGTGGCAAAGGTGCCCCGGCTGGTCATGGGCACTGCACCGTGGTAGAGCAGGTTGCCGTTTTCGATGTGATACACGCTGCCCTTGGCATAGAGGAACTCCACATGCTGCTGCATTTTTTCACTCTGGCGGAAGGACTGCACCAGCTTGGTCAGCACCAGCTGCTCATCCGGGTTCAGTGCCGCCGGGGCGGCAGGGTCTACGGTGGGGAACGAGGTATCCCGCAGCGGATACTCCTTTTCCCCGATCCTGACCGTATGCTTCGACCAGTCGATGCGGCGCAGATAATCCCGGCCCTGCATCTGGAAGTCCGGGTTGCGGTCGATCACCTGACATTCCAGCTTGAACATCAGGATGCTGATGGCCTTGTGCATCACAGCACAGCGGTGCAGCATCCCTTCGGTGTAGGGGCCGCGGGCCGCATCGGTATGGGGCATCCAGATGCTCAGGTCGTCCTCGCCGTAAAACTGCTCGGCCATACGCTGCAAATGGCGCAGATTGATGCCATAGCAGTCTTCCAGCATTCCGTGATTATGATAGGCCAGCGTGGTCTTGAGCACCGTGCAGATGCAGATGGGGCTGCCTGCGGCGGCTCCCATCCACACCACATCATGGTTGCCCCACTGGATATCCACATTGTGGTGGCGCATGAGCAGATCCAGAATGATGTCCGGGCGCGGGCCGCGGTCGAACAGGTCGCCTACGATATGCAGCTTGTCCACGGCCAGATGCTTGATCAGCTCGCACAGCCGCACGATGAAGCGGTCTGCACGGCCATTTTCAATAATGCTGCCCACGATCTGACCATAGTAAAGGTCTTTATCGTGGTCTTCAAAATGGGCGTGGAGCAGCTCGTCCAAAATGTAACCGCAGCTGGCGGGCAGGCAGCTGCGCACATGCTCCCGCGTATGTTTGGAGGACACCAGTCGGCAGATATCGATGAGCCGGAGCAGTGTTTCGGTATACCACTGATCCAGCGCCTCCTCGCTGGCGCAGCGGGCCTTGAGCTGGGGCAGCTTTTCGTTGGGGTAATAGATCAATGTTGCCAGCTCGGCGCGGGCATTTTCCGGCACGGTATCGCCCAACACCTGATCCACCTTTTCACGGATCACACCGGAGGCCGAGTTCAGGATATGCACAAAGGCTTCATTTTCGCCGTGCAGATCGCTCATGAAATGCTCGGTGCCCTTGGGCAGCTTGAGCAGCGCCTGTGTGCTGATGATCTCACTGGCCGCTGCCGCCTGCGAGGGGTAGTCCCGGGAAAGCAGGGTCAGATACTTCAGGTTATCACGGATTTCATCGGTTTCGGTGCGCATGATTTCCTCCATCATGGTCATTTCTCTGCCGCAGCCCGTCATTTCGGCCGCATTATGCAAAAATGTTGCTTCTGATATATATTATTCTTTCCACATCTTATAGTATAGCACGTCCGGTTGAAAAGTGGTATACTGAAGCTGACAAACTTTCTGCAAAGGACTTTGGATATTATGCCGAAAACCGATCTTGTTTCCATTCCCTCTTCCTGCACGCTCTGTCCGCGCCGCTGCGGAGCCGACCGTGCTGCCGGACGCACCGGCTTCTGCGGTGCAGGCAGCACCCTGAAAGCCGCCCGTGCGGCCCTGCACTACTGGGAAGAGCCCTGCATCAGCGGTACAAGGGGCAGCGGCACGGTGTTTTTCTCCGGCTGCACCCTCAAATGCTGCTTCTGCCAGAACTATCCCATCAGCGCCGAAGGCCTCGGCAGGGAGATCACCGTTGAACATCTGGCAGAGATCTTTCTGGACCTGCAGTCTCAGGGTGCCCACAACATCAATCTGGTCACGCCGGGGCAGTGGCAGCCCTGGATCATTGCCGCGCTGGATATTGCGCGCGCAAAGGGTCTGCACCTGCCTATCCTGTGCAATACCGGCGGTTACGAGACGGTGGAGAGCGTGGAAGCCTGGCGCGGATACATCGACATCTGGCTGGCCGATCTGAAATATGTATCCTCTGCCCTGTCGGCAGAGCTTTCCTCTGCGCCGGACTACTTTGCACAGGCAAAGCCCGCCATTGAAGCCATGATGGCACAGGCCGGACATCCGGCGTTCGATGCAGAGGGCATCCTGCAAAAGGGGGTCATTCTGCGGCATCTCGCCCTGCCCGGCCACATCGATGACAGCTTCGCTGTTCTGGATCAGATGGCCGCGTGGAACGATGCCGACCCGGGGTGCTTCATTCCCAGTGTCATGAGCCAGTATACCCCTTTCTATAAGGCCGCAGAGCACGGCATCGGACGGCGCATCACCACCTACGAGTACCGCCGGGTGGTGAACTACGCCATGGACAAGGGGCTTGCGCAGGGATACATGCAGCAGAAGAGCAGCGCAAAGGAAGAATATACGCCTTCGTTCGATCTGACCGGCGTGTAAAAACGATTCAGAATCGCCCCCACGGAGAAAGTTCCCGGCAGGCTGGCCGTCAGCACACTTTTCGTCAAATCTTCCAAAAATCAGCAATTATTTTTTCTTGCATTTCCGTGGAAGCGCTTGCAATCCCTCTTGTGTCGGATTATAATGGATACAACGATGTGTTAACAGGGCTCTGATGAGCTGTAAATATCAGGAGGAGCGTTATGGAACATTTCAACCCGATCCTTGGCAACGATACCCCCGGCCAGAAATTCATCACCTGCGGTGAGATCATGCTGCGCCTGACCCCGCCGAACTACGAGAAGATCCGTATGGCATCCAGCTTTGAGGCCAGCTACGGCGGCAGCGAGGCCAACATTGCACTGGCACTGGCTAACCTTGGTGTGGACAGTACCTTCTTCAGCGTGGTGCCCAACAACAGCCTTGGCAAGAGCGCCGTGCGCTGGCTGCGTTCCAATGATGTGCACTGCACCCCCATGATCCTTACCGAGCCGAACGAGACCCAGTCCAACCGTCTGGGCACCTATTATCTGGAGACCGGCTACGGCATCCGCCCGTCCAAGGTCATCTACGACCGCAAGCACAGCGCCATCACCGAGTACGATTTCTCGCAGGTCGATCTGGACGCTCTGCTGGAGGGCTTTGACTGGCTGCACCTGAGCGGCATCACCCCGGCTCTGGCTCCCAACTGTCGCACCCTGATCCTGGACATGCTCAAGGTCGCCAAGAAAAAGGGTCTGACCGTCAGCTTCGACGGCAACTTCCGCTCCACCCTGTGGAGCTGGGAGGAAGCCCGTGACTTCTGCACCGAATGCCTGCCCTATGTGGATGTTCTGCTGGGCATTGAGCCCTACCACCTGTGGAAGGATGAGAACGACCACAGCAAGGGCGACTGGAAGGACGGCGTACCCCTGCAGCCCAGCTATGAACAGCAGGACGAGATCTTCCAGCATTTCATCGAGCGTTATCCCAACCTGAAGTGCATCGGCCGCCATGTGCGCTATGCCCACAGCGGCAGCGAGAACAGTCTGAAGGCCTTTATGTGGTACGATGGCCACACCTTTGAGAGCAAGCTGTTCACCTTTAATATTCTGGACCGCGTGGGCGGCGGCGATGCTTTCGCCAGCGGCCTGATTTACGCCATGCTGCACGATTACAAGGCTATGGACATGATCAACTTTGCGGTGGCAAGCAGCGCCATCAAGCATACCATCCACGGCGATGCCAACATTACCGATGATGTGAGCACCATCCGCAACCTGATGAACATGAACTACGATATCAAGCGGTAATCGCTTTTTCCCGGTCTGGTCTCCTGCTTTTGTGCAGGAGACCAGATTTTTTTGTGGGCAAACACTTTTCCTGCCGGTTTTTTCTGTTATACTACAGGTATGTCATTTTGTACTTTATTTCAGGAGGTTTTTCATGCATTCGACCCGTTTCCAGCGCCTGCACCAGAGGTTCGGTGCCGCACTGACGCCATCCAGGATCGCCTTTCTGGCCGTTCTTCTCTATCTGATCTCATTGATCCCGATTTTCCTGTTTTCATCTTACTGTCACCCTCTGGCAGACGATTTTACATACGGACTGCTTGTGCATCGGGCTGTTGTTTCCGGCGGCGGGATCCCGGAGATTCTGTCCGCTGCAGCGGAAACGGTGCGCGACTACTATTTCACTTGGCAGGGGACGTTTTCAGCAATTTTTCTGTTTGCATTACAGCCGGGGGCTTTTTCAGAGTCTGCCTATTTTCTCACCCCATTCATCATGATCGGCTGCCTGAGCCTTTCCACCTTCGTCCTGATGCATTTTGTCTATTGCAGGCTTCTGGGCGGAAAAAGCAGTCAGGCCGTGATCCTCTCCGCGCTGACGCTTCTGCTCTCAGTTCAGATGGTGACCAATCAGGCGCAGGCGTTTTACTGGTTCAACGGCGCTTCCTATTATGCGGTCTTTTATTCGTTTTCGCTTCTCTTTTTTGCCGGGATCGGTACCCTGCTGCTGGACGCCGGCAAAAAAGTGCATCCGGTGCTGACTGGGTGCTGTGCATTGCTTGCGGTTCTGATCGGAGGCGGAAATTACAGCACCGCCCTGACCACCAGCTTCATCGCCTCTGTTCTCTGCGCCGCATGGTTATTTTTCAAAAAGCCCGGCCGGTTCCGCCTTGCTGTGATTCTTCTGATCCTGCTGGTTTCCTTTGCGATCAGCGTTCTTGCGCCCGGAAACGCTGTCCGGGCTGCCCGTGAGGCATCCATTTCCCCCGTGCCGGCCATTCTTCTTTCTCTGTCCAACGCTGTTATCTGGGTGATGAGCTGGGTCAATCTACCTCAGATCGTCCTGTTTGCGATCGCCGGGGTGTTTTTCTACTGCCTGCCGGATCGCCGCATCCTTCCGTTCCGGCATCCGGTGCTGGCAAGTATTCTGATCTTTGGCCTTTACGCTTCGCAGTACACCCCGCCGCTGTATGCTATGGGCTACATCGGCTCCGGGCGTCAGATCAACATTTACTGCTACAGCTCCTACTGGTGCATTTTTGCAATCCTCTATTACTGGATCAACTGGTTCAAACACACCCGTTCCGAGCCATCAGGGCTGCCCGCTTTTCTTGCTGCACCATCCCACCGGGCAGCTTTCTTTCTGGCAGGCATCCTCATGCTGGCCGTCGGTCTGGTGGGACCGGAGGATCCTCTGCCCTCTCTCCAGCGGCTTACCTCCGGCAAGGCAATCACTGCCATTGTCGATGGCTCTGCAGACCGGCATGAACAGGCTTATCAGGAACGTCTGGAGCTTCTTCTGACACCTTCTGATGTCTGTGTTCTTCCGGGGCTTCTGCCGCCCTGCCCGCCGTTTGAGGATGATCTTCTTGCCGCATCCGAAGATGACGGTGAATACTGGCAGAACGAAGCTCTGGCGGAATACTTCAATCATGAAAAGGTCGTTCTGGACGCTGCAGGCTGATGCCTGCTTTCTCACAGAGCAAAAAAGGGGCTGTTGCAAAATAAAAATGCGCTAGCATCGTGCAAAAGTAGAAACCCGGAACCTGTTCCGAGCCAAGCGGCTCAAGAAGGTTCCGGGTTTCTGTTTTTGTGCTATTTGCTTTTTTAGCGCTTCTTTTTCAGGTAGTACCCAATGCCGATGATATCCGCCAGCGCCCAGCCAATGGGCACGCTGAGCCAGATGCCGGTAACGCCCAGCAGCGTTGCCGACAGCAAATATGCCAGCGCCACACGGCCGCCCAGCGATGCAATGGTGAGAATGACCGACATCTGCGGCTGGTTGACGGCGCGGTAGTAGCCGCACAGCAGAAACAGGATGACGATGCCGATGTAGCATGCGCTCTCTATGCGCAGGTAATGCACACCGGCTGCATTGTTCCCGATTCTCCTTTTTATAACGCTGTCTCAGCCGGTGCACCGGCTCTGCCGCCGTCCCGCCTTGAAAGAGACTGCTCTCTTCCTGCAAACTTCTGGCGGTACTCTCTGGGCGTGCAGTGCTTGATCTCCCGGAAGGTCTTTGTAAAGTAGCTGGTATCCGAAAAGCCGCATTCGGCACCGATCTCGCCGATCTTCATGCTGGTGGAAAGCAGCAGCTCGGCGGCCTTTTCAATGCGGTACTGCTTGACATACTGGATGGGTGTGATCCCCAGCAGCTGCCGGAAGCTGCGCAGGCAGGCGCTCTCGCTCAGGGCCACGCAGTCGGAAATGCGCTCCACGTTCAGCTCCTCTGCGTAGTGCTCCTCCACAAAGCGCAGCATCTGCTTCATCCGCCGGGCCGCGATCTGCTCCTGCTGAGAGACCTTTGTTTTTCCACCCTCGCACTGCATTCCCAGCAGATGCACCGCCGCCGAAAGATGGTACCGCGCCTGATTCTCATAGTCAAAGACCTCTTGGGCCACTGCGTCCCAGACTTCCCGCAAATGGCAGAGCACGGCCTTCTGCCCGTCGTCTGCCTCGTCCAGCAGAAAAAAGGCCGGTGCTCCCGGCTGAAGCAGCGGGTGCACGAGCTTTTGCCAGAAGATGGTGTCCATGCCACCGATCAGGCGCGGATGGAATACCCCGGAATGCAGCAAAGCATCCCCGGTCTCCGCCTGCTCCACCGCATGGAACACTCCGGAATTGACAAACACGCCCTGTCCGGTCTGCAGAACCAGCCGAACTTTGCTCACGTCTACCGCCAGCGGGCCTTTTACGGCAAGGATGTATTCAAATTCTTCATGCCAGTGCCATGCTACCGAGTAGCTTTTGATGTCCTCTTCATAGCAGGCAATGGGAAACAGTGCGCTGCCGTGCTGCACCAGCTCCCTGCCCTCGCCATCCGCCACAACATCCGGCAGGCAGCTGAAACCGCCCGCTGCTGCACAGCTGGTCTGAAATGCCACGATCCGTCATCTCCTTTCCGTCAAGGTCACGCATCTGCATCCGCGCCGGTTTTGTTGTATCAATCAGGCGTTTTTATCCTAACATTCCGCTCTGATGTGTGATATTATTACATCAGCAAAGCACAAGATGCATTGCAAGTATAACATGCTTCCCGGAGGAACTCAAGGTTTATGGTACAGCTTCTGCTTCCGATCATTTACATCTCATTCATCAGTCTGGGCCTGCCGGATTCCCTATTGGGGTCGGCGTGGCCTTCCATGTATCCGGCGCTCGGTGTGCCGGTGTCCTATGCAGGGCTGATCTCCATGATCATTTCCTTCGGCACCATCGTTTCCAGCCTGAACAGCGACCGGCTCACCCGTGCGCTGGGTACTGGAAAAGTGACCGCCCTCAGTGTGGGCATGACGGCTGCCGCGCTGTTCGGCTTTTCGGTCTCCACACAGTTCTGGATGCTCTGCCTGTGGGCCGTGCCCTACGGGCTGGGCGCAGGCAGCGTGGACGCGGCTCTGAACAACTATGTTGCTTTACATTATAAAAGCCGCCATATGAGCTGGCTGCACTGCATGTGGGGCATCGGCACCATGATCAGCCCCATGGTCATGGGCCGGGTGCTGGCAGGCGGCGGGCCGTGGACGTCCGGATACCGGTGCATCGCCCTGTTCCAGATCCTGCTGAGTGCAGTGCTCTTTTTCAGCTTGCCGCTATGGCAGGGCCGTACTGCAGGCACCGACGCCGAAGCTGCCTCGCCGCAGGCGTTGAGCCTTGGGCAGGTGTTCCGTCTGCCGGGTGCCAGAGAGGTGATGCTGTGCTTCTTCTGCTACTGTGCATTGGAGACCACAGCAGGTCTGTGGGCCAGCAGCTACCTCACGCTGACGAAAGGCGTCGCCCCCGACACTGCCGCCAGCTTTGCCAGCCTGTTCTACATCGGCATCACCGCCGGGCGCGCCGCCTGCGGCTTTTTGACCCTGAAATTCAACGATACGCAGATGATCCGCATGGGTCAGTGCATTCTGGCCGCAGGCGTGCTGGCCCTGCTGCTGCCCGGGCCGCAAGTGCTTGCCCTGTGCGGTCTTGTTCTGGTGGGGCTGGGCTGTGCGCCCATCTATCCCAGCATCATCCACTCCACGCCGGAGCACTTCGGTGCAGACAGATCGCAGGCGGTCATTGGCATCCAGATGGCAAGCGCCTATGTGGGCAATCTGGCCATGCCGCCGCTGTTCGGGCTGATGGCAAACAATATCACTCCGGCACTGTTCCCATTTTATCTGCTGGCACTGCTGGTGTTCATGGTGTTCATGCACGAACAGCTGGTGCGCAAAACAAGCCGCTGCTAAT
>ULYE01006777.1_pt1 | contig 12171 bp, 13 predicted proteins | sample 1961921 | NCBI WGS metagenome assembly ULYE01 (sample SAMEA4835856, study PRJEB28245) | human gut metagenome | biome: gut microbiome; material: fecal sample | place: Denmark | collected 2008 | reverse complement strand
TAGATAGATAAATCCGCATAGCTCAATGAGTTATGCGGATTTTTTGTTTGACTAGCATGTATGTTGTCTAATGGGTACAAGTCCCTAACGGGCCCTAGTAGTGGGAATTGTCCAGCCAGAGAGACAAGGGTGTCCGTGGTGACTCGGAATCTGAAAGAAGTCAGCGGCAAACATCTACCCCAACGTACAGAAACTTGATATAAGGCTACCTTGCAGGGATAAGGCTGCCAAAATAAAGTCCAATAAATACTCGGAACTGCCTCCTGCTGCAGCATATACATACGCTCTTGTAATTCTCCCTCCCCCCCAAGAGGTTTGTTGCTTGATGTATTCGTTCAAGTGCAATGGAGAATATTTGAATCCAATGCCTTGTCCGTCATCGGAAATCAGATTCAGTTTCTTGTCAAAACTGCTGTTACTGTATGAACTGTTGTATGCTGTCAGAATAAGGTCCGCAATTGTGTGTCCCCATAATTTCCTTATACGTTCAGCCGCTTGTTCTCCTCCCAATTTATGTTTCCATTCATTGCTCAATGTTTGCGGCATTATATGCTCTATAGACAAAAAACTATAAATCCAAATTGAGCATTCTAAGGATAAAGGTGGCTTCCCTTTGATATGGGGAGCCACCTTTATCCTTAGAATTTTCTTAAAATTAGCCATTGGCCATTCTTGTTGCTACCATCTCTATCTATATATCCATTTTTACGAAGGATTGTTATTTCACGCTTAATGGTTGCCAATGACAGCCCAGTTTTTTTTGCCAGTTCGTCTCTACTATATGATGGATTTTGCTTAAGCAAAGAAAGAATGGCTTTTTGACGTTCAGTTAAGGATACATTTATCGGCTCATTTATCGGCTCATTTATCGGCTCATTTTGAATATGCAGAGTCAATTTTACTTGCATCAGATCAGGTTGCTCCAGCAACTCTGGCTTCAGCCAGTGCTTCTCGTTCCATGCATTCAGGATAAGTGGAAAGCCAGAACCGAGGTTTTCGCCATAGCCTATCATGCGAAACATATTCTGCATACGCTGGTTGCGAGCCTTTGACTCTCCACCTCTGTAAATTTGCTCTATTGGGAGTTTTAGTAGTCCTGGATTTGTCAACACAAAGCGATTATCATACTTCTCGACTTTCAATACTCCGTTAAGCATTAAATCGGAATGGATAATCATGTTGGTGACAGCCTCACGAATGGCTTTAGCCTGCAAAGTATCATCTGTACGTATCACACCATCCATGCTGAAAGGTCGTGGTAAATCACGTGTCAGCTTTGGAATAACCATACGGATAAAGTTGAACAGGTTGTTTTCCCAAGTTCCATCGTATGTTAGTCGGTCACTATAACGTTGGTCACCTATAAGGTTCGATTTGTCGATATAGTCCATGCGTAAGTTGTCAAAGCGTTCGCGAACTGGCAGTCCCTTACCAAACATTAGGAGTCCAGCCATGGTCAATCCTTCTTCTCCTGTCCTTCTATCCTTGGCATATCCTCCAAAGTTCATCAAGAATTCCTTGTCGTCAGAAGAGTTCCATTGATGTTCTGGATGAAGTGTCTGGAACATCTTGCGGTAACGCTCCAATGTTGGAACGTCAACATCGTTCATCGTGTAGTATTCCAAGAGCATTCCATCGTTGCCAGCTTCATTGGCATCACGGAGCATCATCTTCAGTTCTTGCTCCGTGCAATGATAGTCGCCTTCATGGTTACGCTTGAACGTACCCTTTGCTAGATTGTTGTTGATGTAAACTGGACGTTCTGTGTATGTAGCCCTAGGAACATTGATTATAATCACATTTTTGCCGTCAACATCAATAGTTTGTATGTCTTCATCACATAGCAAGTTGATGTTCACTTTTTCCTTGCTGTTTACCATATTCCACAAATCCTTGCGTATCTTGTCAGCATCTTCCACGCCAATGATTTCAAATCGTTTGGCATGGTCATTCTCTGTCATGTTCTCATACACACCAAGTAGAATTGTACCACCGTATGTGTTGGCAAAAGCAGAATAAGTGTCCCAAAGGGAATTGGGGACATTACGTTGCGCTTTCTTGCATTCAAACGTTACACGCTCACCTTGGGAAAGGAGTTTTTGTATATTAACATTCATAATTCAGTAGCGTTATTTTTTAAATACCCTCTTAGGATACAATTATTCTTTATTGTTTCTAACACCGTGATAAATTCTGATGTGTCTAAAAAATAACTAGGATAAGCTTCTCGTAGATTTTTGATATTATTTACAGAAACAAGAACTACAGCTTTTTTAGCTTCCTCTGCAGAAGCTTCTTCACTAGCATATTCATTGGTCGCTTGTTCTGTTTGCGATGTATCAAATCCTTTAATTCTCACAATGCCTTTGTCAAATCTAATAACGATTAAATATAGCTCCTTGTTATATTTAGAATCTTCTACATGCTTTAGCGTCAGACGCAGTGCTTTAAGAGTATCCGTAAATTTGTATTGTTCATCATGTTTATAACAAAATACCATCAAACGCTCCATAGAGTATTTGTCAAACTCTTTTAATATTGAAGCATTCTCCTTTATTGCAAACGAGGAACTCACAACCTTAAAGAATAGTAACCATTTAATATCCCCTTGACTTGATTTTAATGGTGTTTTTGTAGCTAGTCCCCCTGTTTCGACAGCGGTTGCCCAATTGTGTTGAAGTTTAGTGCGTATTTGAAGTTCGAATTTTAGACCATTGTAAGTTTCATCTTCTGATATGTGCTTATATACAATATGGATGCTTCTATAACCGCTTTCTTTAGGTCTTTCTACATAGTCGTATGTTTTATGAATGACAAACTCATTAGGGATGTTTTGTTGTAGGATTTTATATGTTTTGTTAAGTGCCTCCATGTCTTCCAACACAAAACGTAATCCACCTATATCGTGCATTCCTCCTAAATGCATTTCTGGATTTAGATCTAGTTTGTATATTATGGATGTCATTCGTTTCAATCTGTTTGAACTAAATAGGGGTTCTATACTATTGTCATCCAATATATTTGTTATAGATTTCTTCAATTTTTCTAATACAAATAAATGATGAGAACGCCAATCATTTATCAAAAGAGTGGCAGCTTCTACTTCAGAATGTTCCTTTGAACTTATAAGTGCATCACCAGCCTTATCAATTTGCTTGCGTGAATATTTCATATTATTTATTCTTTAATGACGATATCGTTTATGACTTGTATTTTCCAGCTTTAAATTCTATTATCGCTTATGAATTAAACCTTTGCATAAAGAAATCTATTTGTCCAACATCTGTAAACTCAAAAATGGCTTCATCTCCTTTTGCGTTTAGCAAGGTTGAATCTGCTTGCATTTGCAGATATTGATTACGATAACGAGTAGCTAAAATTGGGAAAACTTCTATATAGAAATTGTGCCCAAGAAGCCATATGTTGTAAAATCCATACTTGTTCATGTCATCAATAAGCTTATCACTCATATGAAGTAAAGGATTGCTCATTTCGTCTTCTCCAGGAGCTAATATGACATTATTATAGGCATAGTAGACATGAGGATTCCCTATACCATACCTTGCGAATTTCCTGACAAAATCAAATTTTGGATTATTACCGTCTTTTGTGAAACAGTGGTATTTTTGCAAAAATATTTCATATAAGCCTCTTTTAAACCGTATCGTTACAGCTTTAATATTAAAATTGTTTCTTATCTTTATGGTACGTTCCTTGTGTCGGTAACTGAAATATGAGGACGTGTAGTTTCTATATGATTGCGAGTTTAAATTCTTTCCAAACATTCTAAATGCTCCAAAAATTTCTTTTAGTGCATGATCTATGCTTGGAACACCAACTTTTCCTTTGGGAGCTGTTCCAAAGTAATGATTACAATTATCACAAACATCAAATCCGATTTCTGTGCCACCTAATCGTCTTGGTAATATATGTGGAGCTGTTTCAAAAGACGTGTTGCCCTCAGTCGCACCACACCATATACATTTTCCGACCTCTTTATATCGTCTGTTTTTATTCATAGGTCAACTATATCTTGTTACTTCCTAAACTTTATCAACTCCTCACCATTCATATAGATAGGCATACCCTTTGCGTAACCTGCATTTCTCGTTTTCTCTGCCTCGATAATAGCCTCAATATCAAACTCTCCAAGCGTTATCTCTTCATCGAAAAAGTAGCAGAAATACCTGTCGTGTCGTGGGTTGAGATACCCTTGGCTTATCATCTGCTCACGGGTCAGCTTACCAGTGTTCTTCACACGAAACGCCTTGTACACTTTCTTCTCGCCGTCCATATACAAGATGACGAACTTGGCGTGCTTCACATAGTCGCGGCTTTTCACCACACCGCCATGCACGTCCTTACCAAGGCGCACATTGTAGGCATCATCTCGCTTGCCACCGTTCCGACTGAATATCCAGTTCAGATGCTCGTAACCATTCACGATGCCAATGAGAAACGTTGCCTCGGGGTAGTTCTCCAAGTAGTGCATCGTGAGAAACTGCTTCGGTATGACATCGTGCGGACGTGGCTCTACTATTGGCATCTTGTCTTCGGGCAATGTCCTTGGGTCTACGCCAAGCGGACACTTGGCGATATAAAATGCTTGTCGTAGGTCGAACATCACGGCTTCGTTCTCGTCGGCGATTTTTTTTCATCATCTTCTCACCGAGAGCTGGGTTCTTCACCACTTTCTCGTAGTATTCCTTTTCTTTCTCTGGCTTGCGCAGGGCGAGCGAGAAATACTGCTGGTCGCTACCTTCACGGTTGTCGAAGGGATGATACACCTTGCCAAGTAGCGACTGGAAATTTTCCTTGATGTACACGTCGGGATTGACATCGCTCTTGGCGGTCATGGCATAGAACTTGAAGTTCTCCTTTAGCATCTGCTGGATTTCCTTGCGGAACATCTGCCGAACCTTGCTGCGCCACTGAGCCTTGCTTGCCGAGTGGTTGCGTCCGTAGAGTGCCACCACGAAGAGGAAATTCACATCGTAGTGTGCAAGCAGGAACGTATCTCGGTCGAACAGTCTGTTCTCAAACTGCCTACTGAGGTAGTATTGCTGTCTGCGCTTGTCTGCATCCTTGTCGTTGTCTATGAGCTTGATGTCGTCTTCGGGTTGGAGCACGTTCTGGTTGGCTGAGATGAAGAAGTTAGGGATGATGTTGTAGCCCTCGGTCACGTCGTCACGCAGCTTCACATGACCATTCTTTTCCTCTGCCTTGCCGTCGTTGAAGAGATCGATGTTCCATTGTATCACATTTCGTGCGTAGGTAAACTGCTTGTATATCGACTCCTTGCCAAGGGAGTTGCCTCGCTTGTAATACTTGGAGTCACCGATGTAATAGATGTTGTCGTCCGTGTCGTTGTTAGTCAGCTCCTGGTATTGGTAGAGGTGATCCACTCGCTTACCGTCGGGCTGGTCTTTCAGATCCTTTGGCAACTTCTGGTCACCGGCTATCAGTTCATCGATGATGGCTTCAAACACGATGTGGAAACTCTTCACCAACAGGTATTCCCTTTGGTCTACGTTGAGCATGATGTTGTCGGGACGGTCGAAGAAGGCATAGCACAGTTCCCATAGCTCCAATGCTTTGTCGGAGAAGTATTTGTACTTAATTTGTTTCAACCTTCGCTTGCCGTAGCCGCCGATGTATCTCGCAAACTTGTCGCCTCGTATCAAGGGGAAGTTCACGTTGATGCTTACAGGGAAACCGTACTTGTCGTGCATATGCTGCAATATGCTGTAATAGATGACAAGCAGCTCCTCGTCGAAGTTTATCTGCCGTTTCTTGTTGATGGGATTCAGATAGCTCACGTCCTGTCGCCGTGTGCCACCAATACTTTCTTGTATTACGGCTTGGCTTCGGCTGATAGTGCGTGTCCAGTTTATCTTGTTGTAGCCGGAGTGGAGGTTCTTCACGATGAACATCACGAAGCTCTCGTTCCGTTTGTTCCACTCTTGCAGGGTGAGTAGCACATCAAGAAACGTGTTTGCCTTGCGCTTCCTCGTGTGTCCCATCATCGGGGCTTGCTTGTATAGCACGATGCTCGACTGGCGTTTGTCGTCTTCCACTCGGTCAAACTCATGGTCGCGGAACACGGTGATGGCTCTGTATATCCATACGCTCAGGTTGTAGATAAACGTGTGTTCCTCCGTGGTCAAGTCCTTGCAGTCCTCGGCTTTTATCAAGTCCTTAGGCTCGATATGCCCGAATACCTTTTCCTTGCCAAACTCGCCTTCCAACAACACCTTGGGCAGAATAAACACGCAGTCGTTCACGTCGGGGTCATCGTTGAAGTAGTAGCCTACATAGCTCAAACTAACTTTTCCCTCCACGTCTTGAAGCACACCAAGGCCTTTGAGAACGTCATAAACGTCCTCATATTTGTATTGGTATTCCTCGATTAGTATGCGCATGATTATAATTTTTCAACAGACCAATTTTGTTTCTTCGCAAATTCTATTATTGCTTGAATATTTTCTATTGTCCATTGTTTATAGATTGAATAGTTTATGCCCTCACTGGACTCGTAACCAGATTTGTAGTATCTTGAATACGAAGCCAAGTCTACATCTCCTTTGACAATGAGTCCAGGACCAGGAACTCCATTTAGCATACTATCTGGAAATGTCTGTTTTATCTGCTCAAAGGTCAAATCCTTATGCTCATTCAAGTATGTATCTATGATTTTCTGACCTAATGAACTCTTTCCATATTTTCCACTACCATTGAAATTGTACTGGCTTCTATCTACATTTCCTCCAGTAATTATCGCTTCTAATGCTTCATTATCTTCATTATCGGCATAATCACCTTTCAGTATATTTTCTTCGCCAACTACACCTATCAAAAACTTTCTTATTGCCTCGACATTCACGTTGTTGTCGCTGCCATAGAACGCATCGAAGCATATCTCTGCTTCTGGCTCGTCACTAACCTTGAAGAGCGAGATGTCACCGTCCTTGAACACGTCGTTCCACAGGTAGAACAACACTTTGCCGACAAACTTATCTTCCGTAATGGTATCGCTATCCTTTGGTGGCTTGCAGAAGAAATAGCCGAGTTTTTTGTCATCGCTGCTTGTTTCCTTTGCTATCTTCTTGTTTATTTCCTCAACGAACGTCCACCAGCCGCAGTATTCACCACCGCACTTTATCTTCCAACCCTTTCCAACATCGGCTATCTTCACATATTGCCAATCCCAACGGCGCTTGAAAGCGGAGTCGATGGGAAACAGACTTTGGTCGCTTGTGTTCATCGTTGCCCATATATAGAAGTTGTTGGGCAATAGCAATACTCGTCCGTTCTTGATGTCGTCTGACAACGTCTTGCCATAGTTGCTTGTATAGCCTTCCACTGCATCGTCCACGTCCAATTCGTTTTCAAGGGCATACTCTCCACCCTCTGTAAATGCTTCTCTTATCTCGTTCTGCAAGTCTGAATCGGCTTCTATCGGGTAGGTGGAGAATCCGTTGTCGCTTCTGTCGAGCAACTGGAACAAATCACCGAATATCTGGGCGCAGTTGCCACGATTGATTTCCTCAATCACCAAGAACTGCGGTTCTGCCGTTTCATCGCCCTTTGCATATTTCTGCCATGCGCCAAGGTATGCTTTCAGAAACGCTTGCTTAACGTAGGTGTAAACGATTCGGTCTTCCTGCACTCCCTCTACAATATGTCCCGACAAATCCCTCAGGTCTACCTTTTGCATTACTGGCTTATATGCACCTACAAACGTTGAATAGTCGCTATCGGGGTGGAACGTCGTGCGGATGGTCGAGTAACCTTTGGTTATCTCTTTCAACTCAAACGACTTGCCTGTTCCAGGTGCACCATAGTAGATTTGTTGAAGAGGTGCTGTTAATTTGGTTCTTTTTGTATTGCCTCCCATTGATAATATCTTTTTATCGTCGAACTCTATAGTATTAAAATCACTTTTAGGCAAATTAGCCAAGACATTCTTTTCTGCACTTAATGTTAAACAATAAGTGCCATTAGGCATTCGTTCCCCATTTATATTCACATTGTAATAATCTGTTGTATTTGGAGAATCTGCTCTTTTTTGTTTAGCTCCATTGAAAGAGATTTGAAGAATATCTTGTTTACCTCTATCATAAATATTGACTTCATATTTATTGATGCCTTTTTCATAAGGCTTCAATCTTTCTATGTTAGTTATTTCTGCCACCCCTTTTCTCACAAGTAACACCACTCTATGGTAGTTCTTGACAGTAAGACTTATGTCAGAGCAATCATTCTTCTTTATCTGATTTATTACAATTTCGTCACCAGGGGCGACTTTGTAATCACGATAAATTTCTCCCATTTGGTTTATTCTAAACTCTCTGTAATTAGAAGACTTTAGAGTATATTCTTTTGGTGATACTGTATCATGCACAAGAACGTCTTCACCTGGTGGAAAAATGTCAGACATATCTATATCAGTACCAACAAGCATATAACACTCGTGAGTGTTGCCTAATCCCAATTCTGTAGAGTTGGGTCTATGGACATATTGTGTTATTTTTGTCATTCCCATAGTTATAAATATTTCTTTATTACACTTGCTATTCCTTTTGCCATGAGGCAAGGCACAGCATTTCCTATTTGCATATATGTTTTAAGATAAGCACCCAAGAACAAATAGTCATCAGGGAAAGACTGACATCTTGCAGCTTCCCTTGGAGTTATAGCCCTTATTTGAAAAGGGTGGATATGCGAGTGGCAATCCATTCTTAAATGAGCTGTTATTGTTCTTGAAGGCTTTTCCGCAATTAACTTATAATATTTATCTTTGAAACAATGCAATCTGTTTGTATATGGCATTATGTCTGCAATTTTGGGGTCAGAGGCATCGTCTCCTTGATTAAGCAAACGATATATATCATAATTTATATCATTCACATATCTTGCCTTATGATTGAACAAAATAGGTATATTTCTTCCATCATTTATTAATTTTAGATACCCATTCTCATTTCCTAAAAATGTGTTTACATCTATTTTCTTTCCAGTATGTTCATCATCTTTTTCGTTTGTATTTTTTATTCTAGGTGCATCCAAAGGCTTAATTGCATCTAAAGCATCTTTCAAAAGATAATGAGGGTTGTTTACATTAGCTTCTTTAATTTCTTTAAATATGGTATCTGGTGTAATTCTGTTCTCTTCAGCGACATCATTTCTTATTGCTATATATATTAGCCGCTCTCGACTTTGAGCAACAGAAAAATCCACAGCGTTAAGAAGTTTGTATCCAACAGTATACGTATAGATTACCCCATCTTTCTCTTCTTTAATATTTTCATAATCTTCAACAACTTGGTCTGCAACTTTCAGCATCCCCTTGACATTCTCCATCACCACGAACTTTGGTAATATTTTCCTTATGCCTTTAATATAATATTTATATAGCTCGTTACGTGGATCATCTATTACTCGTTGTTGATTTGCACTACTAAATCCTTGGCATGGAGGACCACCAACTACAATATCAACATTCTCGTCAATATAATCTTTAACATTATCAACAATTTTTCGAATATCGCCTTTTATCACCTTGTCTGATGGTAACTCTGGATGATTGTATCTATATGTTCTAACACATACATCCTCGAAATCATTAGCAAAGCAGACCCGGAAGCCCGCTTGTGTGAATCCATAGCTTAATCCACCTGCGCCTGCAAAAAAATCAGCATATGTGGGTCTATTTTCTTTCTTGTACCTCTCTTGAATTAACTTGCGCTTTTTGTTGCTTAATTTATCAAGCAAATTACCGAACAATTTCCTGTGAATCAAATAGTAAGAAACGCTATTGACAAACCTAATATATTCGTTTTTCAGAAACATTTCCAGCAATATAATATCCTCACGAGAACACAATATTCCCATATCAATGATTTCGTCAATTACCGCATCTGACATAGTCGCTTCTGGAACAACATCCTTATTGCGTTCTGCGATAACCTCTACTATACGAATATAGACGAGTATTTTTTCCAAATACTCGTCTTTATTATCTATTTTATTTACTGGAGTAAAAATCATGCAGCCAATTTGTCTAAATTAATTTTTATTGCTTTTGCTAAAGCCTCTGCAAAGAGGGGAGGAACAGCATTTCCTATCTGTTTGTATTTCTCACCTCTTGAACCTGCAAATTCAAAATCATCTGGGAATGATTGTATTCTTGCAGCTTCACGAACAGTAAATGACCTTGCTTGCTTTTCATCAGGGTGAATAAATTGAAATCCGTCCTTGTGAATGTGGGCCAATATTGTCTTTGAAGGAAGTTCCCACCATTGAACTACATAGCTATTATCAAATAGTCTGGCATGTTCGTGCTCATACTGTGGCATGTTCCTGCGAAGTTGTCCAAACGTCCAGTGATTATGAATCATTACTGTAAACCTTTCCCTATCGAGGGCATTATGATTTCGAGCGATATGATCATACAAAGGATGTTCTCCTTTCTTTCCAATTCTTTTTAGGAAGGCATTATTACATGGATATTCAAATCTATCCGTAGACGCATCACAGCCTGGTGCTACTAGGGGTAAATCTCCAATGGCTTGCTTGACATCAACATATCTCGTTCTTCCTGCACGTTCTTCTTCAACCGTATCTGGATTCCAATGTGTCTTTATAACATCATGATAAAGGTCATTTACAGATACTTTATCTATATCCTTTCTTACTCCCATTATAATAACCCTTTTCCTTATTTGAGGAACACCATAATCTGCGGTGTTATGTACTAATACTGAAGGGTCATTAACTACATTGTATTTATGTCCCAATGCCTTTATTATCTTGGGGAATATTGGCCTTCCTTCAACTTTAGCCGACAACAATCCTGTAACATTCTCGAAGACAAAAAACTTAGGAGAATAATGCTCTAAAATTTTGACATAACTTTCAAAAAGATAATTTCTTGGGTCTTTAGCCATACCTTTTGCATCACGAACACGCCCTGCGGTCGAATATGCTTGACATGGAGGACCACCAATTATGATGTCAACTTTTCTTCCTGCAACAGCTTCGTCAATTCTATCTATAATATCAGAAGCCGTGATATCATATTCTATAACCTCCTTATTGAAATTCTTATATCCATAATGACGCATCCTTGTCCTTAAGGTCTCGCAAGCCCAATGATTTATTTCCACATGAGCCAAAGCCTTATAGCCAAGTCTATAAAACCCCTCGGACAAACCACCACAGCCGGCGAACAAATCAATAAAAGTATATTTCTTGTTTGCCATTTTATTTAGATGATACTTCTTTCAACCCCTTTTTCACTATTTCCAAATAGTTTACTTCATTCTCAAAATCCTCACCGAATTGTGTGCGAAGAACAATGAGTACACTTTCTATCTTGTTTGCTTGCTCCGTGAGCAACGTTTTCTTATTCTGTTCCATTTTTATTCTTTTTCTTATTGTTGTCTTAACGTATAAGCATAACATCATCCACTTGACGCTCAGCACCTGAGCCTATCACAACCATTTTGTTGACGTCAATAAAATGGTCTTCAACTTGCTGACCTACATTGGCGCATGCTTCTTTAGCTTTATCTATTACTTTTGTAAAATTCTGCCAAAGCTTATACCCTAAAAGTGAGCATAAATCTCTTGCGCTCCAACACTCCACGTCATTAAGAGTACAAGATACTTGCTCAAATTGCGAGAACAATAATTGTATTTCTTCTTTTTTCATAGGGTACTCTTTTTATTCCACATTGTCTCTAACGAGGTCTGCAATCTCCACATCTAAGAGTTTTGCCGTTTTAAGCAGACTCTCTAAGTCTGGTTGGCTGGAGTTGGTACACCATTTGGAAATGGTGGTTTTGTCCTTACCCAACTGCTCTGCCAACCATTTATTGGTTCGTTGCTTGTCTGCAAGAACCACTTTTATGCGATTCAATTGTTTGTTTGCCATATCTGTTTCTGTTTACGATGCAAAGATAGGCAATATCTCTCTAATTCCTTACGTTTTAATCCTACTTTTTACATTAAAATAGAATTTTAATGAAACATATTCACCTACACAATTCTACAAAAATCAAAGAACGAGGCAAAGACAGTAATGATATGGATGAAGAGTCAAAAGGCAAAGAATAGATTTACGATTTCCTCAAATCCGCAACCTATAGGGTTTAGTGGGATTTTGCT
>ULYE01030374.1_pt1 | contig 12197 bp, 6 predicted proteins | sample 1961921 | NCBI WGS metagenome assembly ULYE01 (sample SAMEA4835856, study PRJEB28245) | human gut metagenome | biome: gut microbiome; material: fecal sample | place: Denmark | collected 2008 | reverse complement strand
GTTATCCTACCAAGAAGCATCGTGCTGCCATCAGGGAATTTGGTGTTACGCCTTATCATCGTATGAGCTATAATCTTTTAGGCACTGGCGAATTGAGTATTGATTTCAAGGATTAGAGACCCCCTGTTATGCCCCTTTTTATGAAACAGGCTTCGATGGTCAATGAAACAGGCTTCGATGGTCAATGAAACAGGCTTCGATGCTCAATGAAACAGGCTTCGTTTGCCATCGAAGCCTGTTTCATTTTTTAGGGCAGTATTGATAAAAAAATAAGAGGACGAACCTTCACAGGCTCGCCCTCTTTGTTTTTTATTAAATATGTATATCTGATAATATAATTTAGTAAGTCAGATCACCACTCTTTACTGTGTGGTTCTTGCCACCATCCCAAGACTTACCAGTGCGCCAGCGTGGGTCACCGATTTCCTTGGTATAGATAGGATGTTTCTTCACCTTGTCAGAAGCATTGTAGTAGAAACCACTGATGTCTGAGTAACGGTAAGCATCCTTCTGGAACTTCTCCTTGGCATTTACTGTACCGATAGTCCAAGGGCTCTTGAAGAGCTCGCCAGCCTCAAGCTGGTAGCCTACAGCGTCTGCCTCATTCTTGTTATGGTTGTCACCAAACTTAATTTGGGTTTCACCTTCACCACCGATGTTGAGAGCTCCCTTGTTGTAGCCGGCACCAGTCTTAGAGTTAGAGAATGCGTTCTGCATGAACATACCATCCAGGAGGTTTGACTTAGGGTCTGTAGATGTCTTATACTTGTCGTAAGCAGGAACTACGGTAGAGTAGTTGTCTGCGAAGTCGTAAGTAATGTCCTTGGTATTGATGATCATACCCTTCTGGAAGTAGTCACGGGCACCATCATTCTTGTTACCGGCAAATACGAAGAGGTTCTTCTTGCAGGTAATCTTAGAACCACCTGGAGCATATTGGATTTCGAACATCAAACCGTGGCTCTTGTTGTTAGAGCGTGGTGAGAAGTTGACGAATGTATTGTTAGATACATTGATGTTCCATTTTGTACCATCAGGCCAAGCCAGGTTCTTTGCCTCTGAAATCAAGGCGTGGCGTGGACTGTTGATGATGGTGTTATTGGTGAAGGTCAAATTCTTGTAGAAGTTTGACTTGCGGTTGTTACCAGGACCTGCGAACCATGAGTAACCACGGCCGTTGGTATCATAACCACCTTCATCGTAGAATACACAGTCGTTGACGGTCAACTTTTCAATGAGCTGACGGTTAGGACCCTGGAAACGGATGAAACCACGAACATGGCCACTGAATGTACATCTTTCGATACGAAGTTCAGCGAGTGAGAATGACAATCCCTGGCTGTACATATTCATGAAGTAGTTCTGGGTAATAGTACATTGTGGATTACCATTTTCTCCCTTCTGGTCGAAGTAGTTGAACCAAGCCATTGGGTGGAAGTTGATGTCCTGCATGATGATAGGCTGGATAGCCAATGTCACACCATTCTCTGCACCAGAACGTGCATTGCGGCACAATCCCCAGTTCACTGCATTTGCTGCGGTCTTAGCCTCGCTGTTGTAACCGATTCCCTGGAGAATGGTTGCACGGCCCTTACCGGCAGCAATATCCGCAGGATTGGTTGCAATGGTAAAGCCCTTGGTCATTTCAACTGTTGAAGAGCAGTAGTATGTCTTGCCGCCTTCCAGATAGAATACCTGACCTTCTGCAATCTTATTGTCAGACATATAGTTGGTCAGGATGGTATCGATACGGGTAGCAACAAGGTTCTCGCAACCGAAGATCTTACCCTTCTGCAAGCCCATGTTCTGCAACAAGGTATCGCGCTTAGCCTCTTCTGCTGTATTTGCCTTGATGAGGATAGGCTCGCCTGGGTCACCTTCCATACGTACCATGGTAGAGTTGTACTGGCGGTCGTAGTAGCGCTTGATGTTGTTGTTCTGTCCGCTTACGATATAAGCAGCGTTAGATTCCAGACCTTCAATATGAACACGACCGGCGGCACGCTGTTCAGCAGTAGGCTTGATGATGTGTTCTGGAAGCTGCGCATTATCGGCAGATGGAACCACGCGGATTTCATCGAATACCCACTCGCCATCCTTTACCTCGGCACCTGCATTGAAGAAATCCTTGTAATCCTTCTCGTAATTGCCTTCTGTCTGTGGCATGAAGCACACATCCATAGAAGTCTTGGTCACATTCTCAGTCCAGAATACGCTTGGTACATCGTAGCGCATACCTGTAGTCAATGAACCGACCTGGTTACGGTCATCATCACGTGACTGGTCTACCTGATGAGAACCATCACCCATACCAAACCACTTTGAGTTGTGAGGATTGTTCAAATCGTTTCTGTCAACGAGGGCACGGATGGCATACAGATAACCTGTGCTATACTGCAAGTCTTCGTGCAGGAAAGAAAGCTGGTCAGCTGTCAATATGGTATCCAGAAGATTTGGATTTTCTGCCTTGTCCCATGAGGTTCCCATTACTTTTGCTTTCAATTCGTATGCATCTGCACCATCTACACCGTACCAGAATAAGCGCATGTCATTCACGTGTGTACTTGCCTTATAGCCGTGCTGCTGCAGGTAGAGTGAGATGTTTGGGTCTACTCTTGAAGCAATGTCACAATAATAGGGAGTGGTTTTTGATGCCGTGTTCTGTGTACTGCGGAACATAGGCATAGGCAGACGGTCTGCGTCTGCATCGTTGTAACCATCGTCGTCTTTGCATGAAGCAAAGAACGACATGGTTGCAGCTAATATCATTGAAAATATAAATAAATTCTTCATATCTTTTATGATTCTAAGTCATTGATTAATAACCATAATAATTCTTGTACTGTCCCAAGCTGCGGCTGATTACATCTTTTGGAATTGGCAGGATGTATCTTACCGGTGGGAGAGTAGACAAGTCAACTTCGCTACTGTATTCTGGAATGTTGGTTGTCTGCATAACGCCCAGCTGGTCGATGAAGATGTAACCTCTGATAGAGCATCTGCATTCTGGTTTTGCTATACCGGTGTCCTCATCGAGCCAGTTAAAAAGATATGCTTTCTTCCAGTCGGCTTCTCCACCTTCCTGAGGCATCAGCTTACCGTTGAGTCCCCAGTTCTCCCAAAGATTATCGATGCTGAAGTCATCGCCCTGAGTCTTGTAAACCTCAATGATACCGAGGCTGGCATCTGTATTGGCGAAGTTGAATACCTCAGGATAGTTGGCAGCATTATACTTCTCTGGGTTTTCTGCTACCTGCTGGTTCCACTGAGTTCTTGTACGGGTTCTGTAGTAGAAGTCATTTGGTAAATCATTGAAGTTACCATCTACGTCGTAGCTGTCGTCACGGTCGCAACCCATACCATAATACTTCCAGAAGTTCTTGTAGAGCACCTGGCTGTAGAGGTTCCAGCGAACAAGATCCTTCCAGCGGATATTCTCACCGCCAAATTCCCAGGCACGCTCGTCAACGATAGCCTTGAAGAACTCATCCTTGGTTCCGAGTGCACTTACATAGCCGTCTACCTTTTCTGCCTTGTTGGCTGCACCACGGAACGCACGCTCACGAACCTGCTTCAATGCATTCTTGGCTGCATCGGTAGGACCGTTCAATTCGTTTTCTGCCTCTGCATACATCAGGAGAACGTCAGCATAGCGCATGTATGGGAAGTTGATACCGGTATTACCCTCAGAGGTGTTACCCTGAGTATGACTTCTGTCCCAAAGCTTAGACCATTTCAGACAGTAGTTGGTATATGAATTCTGCAATGCAGCAATACCATTGTATCCGTAAGACCAGTAGCCTACAGTATTGCGGCGTACGTCTTCCTTGTCGAATGTGAAGCGATAGAAAGCATTCAAACCTACGCTACCACTCATCTTACCCCAAGGGTGATCGGTATCACCGGCACTTGAGAAGTCTGCCTTAGGACCTTGGATATAACCGATGTTTCCATTTACATTCTGTACGAATGGGATTTCGAAGATGACATCGTCGTTGCTGACAACGGTATAGTTACACTCATCGTTGAATACCTTCATATAGTCGTTGGTCAACGCATGAGTTCCTTCCTGGATAACAGAATCAGCGTATGTACGGGCAATCTTGTAATACTCCTCGTAGTCAGCAGCACGCTCCATGGTACCTGCAGCCTTTGTATCTTTGCCATGGCGGAGAGAATAACCGGCACGGAACATGGAGATGCGGGCAATGAGGGACCATGCAAACTCTTTAGAGCAGCGCTCTACGCCTTCTGTGATTTCCTTAGCCTTCTTCATCTTTGGCGCAGCCTGCTTCAGGTCGTTGATAAGAGCTGTAAGAATCTCATCACGGTTTCCCATAGGCATGATCAGAGATTCCTGATCGTAAGTACGGGTGAAGGTGAAAGGGATATCTCCCCAGAGAATCACCATGTCGAGATAGTTCATGGCACGGATACACTTTGCCTCGCCAATCATCTGGTCGAGGTCTGCATTGCCGTAGAGTGATGACTTCTCTGCTGCATTTATAAAGTTGTTGGCACGCTCGATAGTCTGGTAAGCCGCATCCCAGGTGCTCTTGATACTGCTACCGTCTGCCTCACCGTCAAACTGTTTCCAGTCGTTGTGATTTACGCTCTTTATTTCAGCTTTTGAAGTAGAGAATTCTACATCGCTGCTGAAATTGAAGGTTGTGAGGTATGCATTGCCGTATGTGTTACTGCTACAGGTAGACTGGTAAACCGCATTCAGCAAGCGGTCGGCTTCTTCTGTACTGCTGAACACTTGTTTGTCGGTCACCTTAGAAGGAGCGTCTACATCCAAGTAGTCGTTGCAGGAAGACAAGCCTGCCAGCAACAGACTGCACATCAATATATTTTTAATTTTCATATTGTATTTCCTTATTATATATTATATACCTAGTTTAGAATGAAAGGTTCACACCGAAGAGGTAGCTGTGGCTACGTGGGTAGCGGTTCCAGTCAACGTTAGGTGTCAAGCCATTCTGAATGTCAACTTCTGGGTCATAGCCTGAGTAGCTGGTGATGCAGAAGATGTTAGAGCCTGTAACATACAAACGGAGGCGAGAGATACCCCACTTCTTTGTAAGGGTTGTAGGCAATGTGTAACCGATTGTCAAGTCGTTGAGACGGAGGAATGAACCATCTTCTACGAAGTTAGAGAGGGTGTAGTTCTTGGTTACATCCTGTGGGTTCCACAAGGTCTTGCCGGCATTGAGCTCTTCGTAAAGATCGAGGTAATCGATGTGCTGTGAATTGCCCAACAGGCACTCGTTGAGGTTGTAGATACTCTTGGTTCCATCTGCATTCTCAATGTAGATATCTCCATGATAAACCCAACGGTTGTTATAGTCAAACTTCTTCAATACGTTGCGAGGATTGGTCTGGCTGGCACCCTTTGCTGATGAAAGCTGGTATGCAGTAGCGTTGATCACGTCGAAGTCGAGCATGTAGGTGAAGTTGGCTGTGAAGTCGAAGTTCTTCCACTTTCCTGACAAACCGAAACCACCCTGTACCTTAGGGTTGGTATTACCAACTACAGTACGGTCGTTGATGTCGATCTTGCCATCACCGTTGATATCCTTCAGCTTGATGCGGCCAGGAGCTGTACCAAACAGACCTGTTACGGTTGGCTTCTCCTGTACGCCAGGGTTTTCTGCCAGGTATTCCTCATCATTGGCTGCATAGCTGAAGCCATTTCTGTGGAATTCATTGAATCCATAAAGGCCTTCGTATACATAACCATAGATAAGACCTACTTCCTTACCCTCTACGAGGCGGAAGTTATCCTCTGAATCCCAAGACTTACCAGGGATGTAAGCGTCTGTACCGTTAATCTTCTCTACCTTGGTCTTGTTCATACCCATGTTGAAGTTAGCAGAGAGAACATAGTCCTTACCGCGGAGGATATCTCCATTGATAGAAAGCTCGAAACCCTTATTAGATACACGACCTACGTTCTGCCACTGCTGTGAGTAACCGGTTGTGGTAGGAATCTGGCACTTGTAGAGCAAGTCGCGTGTGGTGTTCCAGTAAATTTCAGGAGTAAGCGTAATGCGACCCTTGAAGAGAGAAATATCAGCAGCCAGGTTGCGTGTTACGGTAGTCTCCCACTTAATCTTGTTGTTAGGGAACAAACCGTCTGATGCATAATACTTGTCACCATTTTGGGTTGTTGTACTCTCGCCCCAGCTAGGACCACCCTGGGCATTGATGTTATACTGATAGCGCCAACGGTCATCACCGATGTTGTTGTTACCGGAAAGACCGAAAGCTGCACGGATCTTCAACTGATCAACAACGTCCTTGTTCCACCAAGATTCCTCAGAGATAACCCATGCACCTGAGATAGAAGGGAAGTAACCCCACTGGTTACCTGGGGCGAATCGGGTAGAACCATCGGCACGCATGGTACCTGAGAGCAAGTACTTGTGCTTGTAGTTGTAGTTGATCTGACCGAAGTAAGATGCAATACGGTTAGGAGTGGTTACGCTTGATGTGCTGGCGTATGCAGAACCCAGACCCATGTTGTTGAAAGCATATCTTGGTGATGTGCTCTGTGGGAAATAGCGGGATGCCTGATAGTTGGTTGTGGTTTGTGTATGCTGAACTTCCTGACCGAGCAAGAATGAGAAGTTGTGGTTCTCCTTCAGGGTTAAGCTATAGTTCAGGGTATTTGTCCAGGTATACTTGAAACCACGGGTATTGGTAATCTGAGCCACAGGCATGTTCTCATTCTTGGCAGCCTCGTCAGTCAGATAACCATAGAAACGGTTGTTGTCTGAGAATGACCAGAACTGAGCGATGTCTGAACGGAAGGTCAGGTTAGGAATGATTTCCCATGTGAGACTAGCCTGGTTGGTGAAACTGTAAGAATGCTTCAGCAGATAATTCTGATTGATGTCGTCCATAGGACTAGCCAACTTCCAGTAACGCTCTACAGAGAAGTCCTGCCACTCGTCATCATAACTGGTAAACTCACGGAGACCATTGGTTGGCTTGTAGTTCAATACGCCCACCAAACCACCTGTACCGATGCCACTGGCACCTGCACCGAGGTCACGACGATATGTGAAACGAGGGTTTACCAGGAGATTAACGTTCTTAGCCAACTTGACGTTGATCTTGGTATTCATGTTGGTACGGCGAACGCCTGAGTTAGAGATGATACCATCCTGGTTGTGCTGGGTGAGAGAGGTGCTGAAGCGCAACTTCTCGTTACCACCATTTACGGTAACATTGTACATCTGGGTCAAGGCTGGGTCGCCCATCAGCTCATCTTGCCAGTCGTGGGTAGTCTTTGTCTTGTAGATGTCAAGGTCGTTAGGGTTACCGAAGTCACGGCGGAATGCGTGCTTCTTGTCGTTTTTGTCATAGGTTCCGTCCAACTGATACTTGACGAACTCGTAAGTATCCAGCATTTCCTGCTTGCCTGCCAACCAAGAGAGCTGACCGTATGCATTGAAATCAACCTTCACCTTACCAGCCTGTGCAGATTTAGTAGTAACGATAACTACACCATTACCACCTCGTGCACCATAGACAGCTGTGAGGGAAGCATCCTTCAATACATCGATACTCTGGATATCGGTAGGAGGGATGTCGTTGATGTTGTCAGCCTGGAATCCATCGACGATAAACAAAGGTTTAGAGTCCTGGGAACTTGAGATGGCTGAACCACCACGAATACGGATGTTGATGTCGGCACCAGGAGCACCATCGACTGTGGTAACCTGTACACCGGCAATTTTACCAGCCAAAGCCTCAGCAGCAGAAGCCACTGGAACAACAGCAAGCTTTTGGCCAGAAATAGAACCTACAGAACCGGTGAGGTCCTTGCGGGCTTTACTTGTATAACCGACAACGACAACTTCGTTGAGCTGACTGTTGTCATCCTTCAATACGATGGTTTGGGCTTGCCCCCCCACTTTTACCTCTTGTGCCACCATACCGATGTAAGAGATAACGGCAGTCTTGCCGGCTTTCAGGTTGAGCGTAAAATTACCATCGATGTCAGTAACTGTGCCATTCTTAGGGTTTCCCTTTTCAATGACAGATGCTCCGATCACTGGCTCGTTGTTTGCGTCCAGCACGGTACCTTTCACGACGTTCTGTGCGAGGACAGAAGATGGTGTTAACACCATTGTCGTTACTAGGCAGACTTTACACAATTTTTTGATTGCGTTCACCATGTAACTAACTTTTAAAATTTTACTATTTGTTTTTGTTTATGTAAATTAGGCCTTTAAGCATGCTACACATTATTATATAATATATAGGAGCCTATTACCAGAATTTTCAAAAATTATTTATTGCGTCTTCTAACATCTGAGAAAAAACTTCGGCTGAATCTATATAAAAGAATCCAAGAGGAAAGTTTCTTAAGTCTGTATTTCTAGGTTGCGTCATTTTTTTATCGCCTACAAAAGTACAAAAAAGATTTAAGACTTCCAAGAAAAAAATGAATTATTTTAAGAAAAAACGTAATTTTTTATGTTTTTGGTTAAAATGTGTGCAAAAAATAAAGAAGATTAGAATCTCAAAGAGTATTTGTCATACTCCTTGGAGGCATTGGCATGCGAGAGCTATGCATACAGCAATTTGGGCTTTCTTTTTATTAATCTTCATAAATCTTTTAATTTTTATGCAAAAATAAAAAAAAGTTAAATAAACAAAGAATATTTCTTTTTAATTTTGATGTTTGGTATATTTTATTAATTTTGCAAATATTTTAAAAAAAGAAAGCAATGACTAGTAAACAATATCGTAAATCTTCTTATGTGATTTCTGCACAAGTAGATACAGATAAGTATGTTATGCTCCATGGATATAGTGGAGCTATGGATATCTGCATTGTGATGGCGATAATGGATGCCATGAAAAGTATCAATGCTCTTTACACATTTAAGTATTTATGAAATTTAATTAATGAGGTTAATGATGAAATTTAAGATGAAACAAACTGCTTTGCTAATAGTATTGCTATTATCTATAGGGTGGATAAAAGCTGATGCAATGAATGAAAATAGAATTCATTGCGTGGTATTGAATACTCAAGGAAATCCAATACCATTTGCTAATGTGATGGTTTTTAAAAGTCTAAAAGATTCGATTCCTAGTAACATCTTGTCTGCTGATAATCAAGGAAATTTTAAGCTGGATATAGATGTGCCAATTTGGCTAAAAGTGTCTTGTATGGGGTATGAAACAGAAAGCCTAATTATAAGAAATGTAGATAGTAAAAGCGTTCAAATCAAACTAAGACCATCGGAAAACATGCTCAATGAGGTTACTGTAGATGCTGATAATGTTTTCTTAAAAGACGATAAGATGGTGATTCTTCCTACTTCATTGCAAAAACGAAACGCCCATGATGGGTATAGTATGCTGTCACTAATATCCATTCCTGGATTATATGTTGATGTTGTAGATAAGACCGTGTCAACTAGAGGAAATGGAACCTTGATATGCATTAATGGTCGTGAGGTGAAATCAGACGAAATCGCAACTCTAAATCCTCAGGATATTAAACGAATTGATTATTGTAAAGATTTTTCGCCAGCCCATCCAACGGCTAGCTCTGTAATAGATTTTATCATGAAAGATAGAAATCATGGTGGACAATTATATTTAAACGGGAATCAAAACTTGAATCTACTGAAAGGTAATGATCTGTTGGATTGGAAGCACTACCGAAAGGGACAAGAATTTAATGTGCAGTTTTCCGATAACTATTTCCATTTTAAGCCAAAGGAGGGCGACAACTCCTTGGTTGGAATGCAACTTAATGATCGTACAGTATTGAAGGATGATAAAATACTAGCATCACCTAAGCACAATAATGCTTTGACAGGTAAGCTTTCTTACTTGAAGCAATGGAAAAAAGATATGTTTCAAATAGCTGGGTATCTTAGTAAGAATCATGAGTGGTATCAAAAAAACATTCAAGAAATTTTTGATGGAGTTGATAGAACTTCATCAGATGTAAAGCATAAAGATTATTCTTCTTATGCGTTGCAGTTGTATTATCAACGAAAAACAAAACAGTCAATTTTCAAGGTTAAGTTAAACGGTAGTTATAGTGAGACGGATTTGACAAGAAAGTATAACTCGTTAACTAATATAAACGCGGTTACAAATGAAAAGTTTTATCATGTTAGTCCAAGCGTGCTTTATGGATTACTTATAGGTAAGCAATTAGCATTTGTGGATGTCAATTACTCCTACGATCAAACGAAGAGTATTTATAATGAAAATGGCAAACTGTCTACGAATAAATTGAATTATGACCAAGCTATCATTACCATTGGAGATAATATACAACTGGTATCTCATAAACTAAAGATAACTCCCCAGTTGTCGGAAAGAATAATGACGATAGATGATGGGAAAAATCCGTCTTATACTAAATTTTATTTGGTGCCATCTATGTTTTGGCAAGCGAATTTGGCTTCTCGTAAGACGTTAAGTGGTAACATAGGAGGCGGTGTGTATGACCCACAGATAAAATATTATAATGACTCGGAGCAGACTTTGGATAAATACCAAGTTTTGAAAGGTAATACAGATATTAAGACGAGTAGTACTTTCCGGTCGAATATAACATACAATAGTCTTCATAAATGGGGTATGATAGAGCTGTTTGTGCAATATGAAAATACAAGTAAGCTCTTGTTTGAAAATGTGTATTATGATCAAGAAAGGGATTTGTTTGTTCATCGGTATGAAAATGGGGGACTTTATGAGCGATTTCTTATGAATGGTGCCATTCAGTATAATCTGATACCAAAAAGATTGAGTTGGTTAGGGACAGTTGAGTACACTTATAGTATTGAAAGAATATTCCCTTCGCTTACTAATAGTCAAGTGATGTTTGGAACTATTTTTACGTATATATGTAAGAATGCAAATGCTAAAGTTGAGTTGTATTCTCCGACTTCTGTCCTTTCTATGGGAACGAGAATTAAAAATCCGATGTCATTAAAAATAGCACTGGGATATAATTATAGGAATTGGCACTTTACGATAAATGCAAAGAATCCTTTTATGAATAATAAAACAACTATAGAGTACAATAGGGACAGGTATTATAAGAATTCACACCAATATAGCCCACGTATTTCTACGAATATGTTTACTTTAGGTTGTAGTTATCGCATTTCGTATGGAAAGAAACACAATTTCCAAGATGTGGAATTAGATAAAAAGGAACGTTCTGGTGTTTTGGAATATGATAAATAGTAATAATAATGAGGCAGTTTGAAGCTTTAAATATAACCGAACTTTGTAGCTCGGCTTTGGAAAAACGTTATTTGGTTAGCTTTCAAAATTCTTTTTTTGAGGCTAACCAAGTAATGGTAGATTTGTTGGTGTCACTTTGCAAATACTTGCTGAAGTGCTATGTCAAGAAAATGGGTATTTGCTATCTTCTATGTGTATGAATTTGTCTCGTTCGCCAGTCTTGCTAATTGTACTCATCAATAAATCACCTTCTATAAAGTGTAAGACAAATTCGATTTGTCCGTGTTATTTGATAAGGATGATAATGCTAAGTAACAGTAAAAAACTTGGTGCAAATCTGCTTAGCATTTTGTACCAAGTTATTTTTTATCATTACTAAGGAGTTTGATAAGCTTTTGCAAGCCCTTTATTTAAGTAAGGAAGGACTTGCAAAAACTTTATATGAGTTCTTTAGAAATCGAGGGTAATACCCTTCTCGTCAATCTTCTTATATGTCTTGTCGTTGACAGTTACATTCTTTGAGTTCTTGGCATCGAAGGTGTGGGTCTTTGCACTTACCTTGATGTTCTCAAGCTTCACGCCATCGGTACGGTTGATGACAATACCATGCTCTGCATTGTTTACCTCCATATCCTTGATGTGGATATTGCTTACCGGCATCTCTGGAAGGCCGTTAAAGTAAGCTGCTCGACGGGCTGTACGGCAGATGACATGGTTGATGTCGATGTTGCGGAAGCAAGGTGTTGTTTCGTCTACCTTGAACTTCTGTACCTTCTGGTTCTTAGCCTCATCGCCATCGTTGAGAACCTCTACGGCAGACTTGCCACCATAATAAAGGTCGAAGGTGATAACATCGGTCTGAATATCAAACATAGACATGTTGTCGATATAGATGTTCTCTACTATGCCACCACGGCCGCGGGTACTCTTGAAACGGAGACCTACATCGGTGCCGAGGA
>ULYE01034053.1_pt1 | contig 12533 bp, 10 predicted proteins | sample 1961921 | NCBI WGS metagenome assembly ULYE01 (sample SAMEA4835856, study PRJEB28245) | human gut metagenome | biome: gut microbiome; material: fecal sample | place: Denmark | collected 2008 | reverse complement strand
TTACATACTGTTCAGTTTTCAAGGTTCTTTGTTGTTGTCTCATTGACAGCTCATTTATATTACCACAAGCAGTTATCTTTGTCAACAACTTTTTTATTTTATTTTTCGCAACTGAGCTTTCGCTCAACAGCTTGAATATCATATCATAGGCAGTTGTCGTTGTCAACTATTTTTTCTTAATTTTCAAAACATTTTCGCAAATAAGAAAACCTGTGATATTCGATTTTCCCTGCATATGCAGACCAACGTCAAAACACGTTAGAGTTAGAGTTTACCATTTCAGCATTAACTTGTCAAGGGATTTTCACTTGTTTTTTCGCTGACATATTCCATACAGAATCATTGCGCATCCTCGCGGAGCGTTTATCTCAGCCGAAGACCCAACTCCCACTGAGACAACTTTGCTATTACTCGCCACCTAAAGAGGTGGGAGTCTTCTCGACTGAAATAAAAAATTTGGCACACCTAACTCATCACTAAGTAGCGAGAATGCGGTGTGCCGTTTTTCAATATCACAGTTTTTCTCTGTAAGCTTTTAAATAATCCGTTTCACAACACCCATCAGGATGCTTCCAAGCATATTGTGGTCATACAGCCAGGTCAGCCAGATATTGCTTTCTATCTGGTTCAGGAAAAGTTCACCAATCGCCGTTGCCGAGAACAGTGTAATAAGCAGTGCTGCAATCCAGACGAAAAAGATCCCTTCCGCACCCCCCAGCGCGGCACCTGCCAGACGGTTCAGCCCCGATATGATCGGCAGCCGGGAGACCACATTGAGCGATACGGACAGAACACGCAGTCCGCCGAACACGGCTGCAAACAGCAGAAAAAAACTTATAATATTGATCAGGCTGTTTGCCAGATAACGGCTGACGTAGTGGGTAAAGCTGCTTACACCCAGCGCCTCGTAAACTTCGCTGTTATTATTCTCCAGAAGCGCATCCTTTAACTGTTCCGGAAGCTCCATTTCTTCAATAATACTGCGCTGTACGGATGGCGGCGCCGCGTCAGCTGCCTCATTTTCCGCCTCATCGTCCTTTTGGATAAATTTCGTCACGCTGTCCTCCACCGCCTGATAGACCACCTCATTGCTGCGAAGCAGATTCGCGACAGACGGCGCACCAAAATGAACCACCCCCAGCGACAGCACCAGGGAAACGGCCGAGACTGCCAGGCGGACGAATCCGCGGTAATGCCCGTACAATACCATGGAAACCAGATAGACTGCCACCACCACGAACAGCCAGTTTTCTTTTATATAAGCACCCATTGTCTGATCGCCTCCGCTACGCCCTCTTCCCGGTTCGAAGCGGCAATCCGGTCTGCGCGTTCCTTTAAAAATGGGGCGCCATTTTCCATCGCCACGCCGATTCCTGCTGCCTCCAGCATGGGCCAGTCGTTTTCGCCGTCTCCAAATGCCATCGTCTCCTCCGCTTCAATTCCCAGATACTGACAGAGATTCCGCAGCCCACTCCCCTTTGTGATGCCCGCCGCGTTGAGTTCCAGATTCCACGGAAGCGAGGAGGTCACCAGAACCTCCGGCATCGCTTCCAGCTTTGCCCGGACTGCCTGCTTGCTCTCCCGGTCCTTAAAATTTAAATTCATCTTCTGCACCGGGCATTTTTTCTCCCGCAGATACTCCACCATGTCAGTAACTGCCCGGCGTGTCGCCCGGATATAGGCGCATTCACGTTCCGGTATCCCGTATTCTTCCAGCTGTGCCAGCAATCGCGTCTCGCTGACGCCGCCCTCTGATACATACATATCGTAAATAACCGGATGTCGGCGCAGCACCTCAATCACCCGGATCGTCTCTTCCCAGCTCAGGCAGCTTTCCGACACCCAGGTATTTTTCCCGAAATCCCGGACGACCGCCCCATTTGTAAATATGCCATAGTGGACGCCCGGCAGGCTCAAAACCTCCTCTGGCACTGCCGGGAGCGCGCGCCCGGTCGCCGGAACAATCTCAATCCCCCGCTGCGCGCACAGTTCCATCATCTGTCTTGTTTTTTCCGACACGTGCATTTTTTCATTTAACAGTGTCCCATCTAAATCGAGGGCTATTAACCGTGTTCCCATCTTTCTCTCCCGTATCTCTTTTTACTGTCCACTACCAGAAAACGCTGCCGGGAAGCATTCCCCCGCAGCGCTCTCTTTTACTAATTGGTTTTAATTTTAAAATTTCTCGAATTGTTTTAATTAATCAAAGAAATGCTTTTCTTTCAGAATCAGAAGTCCATCCTTATCATATTTCGATGAGAACAGTCCGCTGAATGATTTCTTCTCCGCCTTATCTGCAGCTTCCTCGATCAAATCTTCGGCACTTGTCTTGGTAAGCGGTTCTCCGTCCTCCTCCATCATCTCAGCGCGCTCGTACAGAGCCAGCATGCTCTTTCCCGAAATACTGCAGTCGATCTCCGATGCATATTTGCAGGCATACTGAACAAACTCCTCAACATCCATATCGCCGGACTTTTTGGACGGTTTCTCTTCCGGCTCATCCTCTGGATAATTGGAATACTCGTCGTCCTCGCGTTCGTCTTTATAGCTGTCTTTGTAATCGTCCTTATAATCATCACGATAGCCGTCACGCGCATAATCATCCTCCGGCTCATACTCGTCCTTCTCGTAGTGATCTTCTTCGTCTTCATACTCCGGCTCGTCATCGCGTCTTGCCTCTTCCTGACGGCGCAGTTCTTCTCTCTGCCGCTCTGCCAGACGGCGATCTTCCTCCGCTTTACGCGCTTCTTCTGCCTCTTTGGCTGCCAGTGCCTGTGCTTCTTCCTTGGCGCGCTCTTCTTCCTCACGGCGGGCTGCTGCTTCCTGCTGTCTGCGTTTTTCCTCTGCCTCTTTTTCTGCCTGACGGCGGATCTCCGCTTCACGCTCTGCCTGACGTTTTCTGGCTGCTTCTGCTTCCTGCTGCGCCTGCTGGCGTTTCAGCTCTTCCTCGCGCGCCTGTGCCAGCTTCGCTGCATCGTCTTTCTGGTTTTCACAGCCGATATACTGGAAACGCTCTGCTAATGCCGGATATGCGCGGTGCATCTGCTCCAAACGTGCCTGCGTATCAATCAGAACAACGACCATGCCGGTTTCATCCTGTGTCATCAGTTCTTCCAGCTCTTCCACCGTCAAATCGTCCAGATCAGCTGCATGCTCGACCACCAGATCCTTGCCTGCCAGGCGCTCCGCCACCGATGCGATGCCGCGATGGGAAAGGTTTGCACCGCTGATCTTGGCAACCGGATGCTTGGTTCCCAGCTCGCGGTGAATCTTTTTCAGAGAATCAAGTGCCATCGCAAGACCGGCTGCCGGATCTTCCGCCTCGATCATCAGATGATTTGATTCCTTGATCTCCTCTTCTTCCTCTTCCGGTTCGAAATCCCAGTCTTCCACTATGGTTTCCTCTTCCTCTTCAAATTCATGAATCGGAGCTTCCTCGCCCTTTTCCTCTGCCTCTGCCGGTTCTAGGTCGCGGAGATTCCTGAAAACACGTGTCTCCCCTTCGGATGCGCCCTCTTCCTCATCGTAAGGCTTGATCTTGGACACTTCTTTTGCCAGCGCTTCTTCCGCCTGTGCTTCATGAAGGCTTGCTACTACATCCTCGTCCAGCGCAGCCTTTTCTACTTTCTCGTCCGCCGGTTTTGTCTCAGCTTTCGGTTTTCCTGCCTTCTCTTCTGGCTCTGCCTGCTCTGGCTGTCCCTCCGGCTCATTCTCCGGTTCGTCGTCCAGCTCTGCCTCCGGCTCATCCGTATCCAGATACTCTCCTTCCGGCTCCGGCTTGCGGTATGTACCGTTCTTGTACTCTTCTTCCACCGCACGCAGCTTCTCTTCGTACTTCTCGCGGTTTTCCACCAGATCCATCTGATATTTCGTCAACGGCGCATACTGAAGTTTCAGTTCCATTGCCTTGTCCACATATTTGCCAAGACCGAACATCAGCATGATCTTATCGCAGATCCGCACACAGTCGTCCGCCTGGTTCGCCTGATGATAAAGCTCTGCCAGGTGGTACAGCCATTTCTCATCCAGCTCTTCCTGACAATATCTCTCCAGAGAATTGATCTGCTGCTCTAACGGCGCATCCTTCGCCTCCAGAATCAGGAAACGAAGCAGGTACTGGCGCGGGTCATCGCCGGACAGCTCACAGAACTCCCGGTAATATGCCTCTGCCTCCTGAATATTATTTTCACGCAATGCAAGGTCAGTCAGCTTATATAAAAGCCCCTTTCCAAGCGGTGCTCTCTCATATGCCAGCAATAAAATATCCTTGGCATCCTGATACTCTGCATTTTTCTCATAAATCTGGGAAATCATCGTAAGCAGGCTGGTGCTGCGTACACGACGCCAGTCGATGGTATCGGCGATCTTCATCGCCGTCTCGAAATCTCCCTTGTTGACCAGTTTCTTAATCTGCTCTACCTTGATGTTAAACTCGTATTTATCCATCTTATGCATCTCCTAACTTCCTGCCGCGGCAGAAGTTTTATTGTTACTGTTCACGCATACGTGCCCAGTAACGTTTTATTTGCTCACCGGCTACAGCTCTGTACGCCCATCCAGCGCGCGCAGAAGCGTTACCTCATCAATATATTCCAAGTCGCCCCCGACCGGAACGCCGCTGGCGATTCGCGTCACCCGGATCCCTGTCGGCTTAATCAGCTTGCTCAAATACATCGCGGTCGTCTCGCCCTCCAGGCTTGAGTTGGTTGCGATAATGACCTCACGAACCTCCTCTTTCTGCAGGCGAGTCATCAGCTCCTTGAGCCGAATGTCGCCCGGCCCGATCCCCAGCATCGGGGAGATCGCCCCATGCAGCACATGATAGACCCCGTTGTATTTTCCTGTCTTTTCATATGCCGCCAGATCGCGCGTATTTTCCACCACCATGATCGTCTCATGATCACGCCGGTCGCTGCTGCAGATCGGGCACAGTTCCTTATCCGTCAATGTGCAGCACTCCTTGCAGTAACGCACATTCTGCTTGGCTTCCAGAATCGCGCCGGACAAGTGCCTGACCTGTTCTTCCGGCATATTGATGATATGAAATGCAAGACGCTGCGCCGATTTACTTCCGATTCCGGGAAGTTTTGACAATTCTTCGATTAGCTTGCTAATCTGGCTGCTGTAATAATCCATCACTTAAAACGGGAATCCGCCTCCCAGACCGCCAAGGCCACCGGTCAACTGGGACATCATCTGGCTGCTGTCCTCTTCCGCCTGACGGAATGCCTCGTTGGTCGCCGCCACGATCAGATCCTCTAACATCTCGATATCATCCGGATCCACTACTTCCTCAGACAGTTTCACGGAAAGAACCTCTTTTTTACCAGATACGGTCACGGTTACAGCGCCGCCGCCTGCGGATGCGCTGTACTGCTTCTCCTCCAGCTCTTTCTGCTTCTCTTCCATCTGGCGCTGCATTCTCTGCGCCTGCTTCATTAAATTGTTCATATTGCCCGGCATACCGCCTGGGAAACCGCCACGTTTTGCCATGGTGTCATTCCTCTCTTTCACTTCTTTTTATTTATATTCAGACTGGCTGCCGATTGCAGCCGGTTCTATATATCATATAAACCCACTAATATCATTTATCTGCATTTAATCACAGCTTCTTGCATTACAAAACAAGGCTCATCTTTGGCAAACTCCACTACACGGAATCATCCTCTTCGACAATCACATCGGTATGGATTGCGTTCTTTAAATCCTCATCACTGACATAAACCGTTCTTTGCGGCACAGCAGATGATTCTAAACGGACTTTAAATTGCAGAGTCTTTTTGTATTTTTCTTGCACTACTTCCTGCAAATTCTTAAGCTCAGGCTCCCGATTGATAATTCCAAACGTATTTTCATCTGTACACACAATGCAAAGGCAGCCTTCGCCCGCCGGTTCTACACTTGTCTTGGGAAGACTGAGTCTAATCGAACCCACAAGCTGGCTCAGGGACGCAATCCGTCGCCATTCTTTCCGCATCAGCATCAGATCTTCGTACTGTGCCGGCGGAAGGGATACCGTCTTCGGCTCAGGCGGCGTTTCCACCACAGCCGTTTTGGAGGATGCCGCCTGCCCCGCTGCCGGTGCAAGGGACGCCAGTTTCTGTAGATTGTCCGGCATTTCCTGCATTTTCTGCTCTAATAGCGTAATCCGCTGTAAAATGGAATCAAGATTCTGTTCCATCGACGGTGTCGTCAGCTTGATAAAGGCAATCTCCACCAGAATCCGCTTCTGCGACGCGTAGCGCAGCTGCCCGGAAAGCTCCGAGAAAATACGGATGTAACGCATCAGCGTTTCCGTATCAACGCCTGCCGCCTCTTCCTTTAAAACTGCCAGATTTTCCTCCGACATATCGAGCATATCGCCCGGTTCGTCGGTCGTCTTGGCAATCAGGAGATTTCGCATATACCAGACGAAATCGTTGACGAGCTGCGAAAGATCGCGCCCCTGGATGATCATTTCCTCAATCTCACGGATGCACGCCTTCGTATCACTTGCAAGCACCGCCTGAAACAGCTTGCTGAACACGCGGTTATCGACCGCGCCCAACACCTCGAGCACATTGTCATACGTCAGCTTTTCCCCGAAATGGAACGCCACGCACTGATCGAGAAGACTTAACGCATCTCGCATCGAGCCATCCGCCGCACGTGCCACATACCTAAGTGCCCGATCGTCTACATCGATCTGCTCCGCCTGCGTCAGCTCCGCCAGCCGTCCCGCGATGGTATCGATCGAGATCCGCTTGAAATCATATCTCTGGCACCGGGACAGGATCGTGATCGGGATCTTGTGGACCTCCGTCGTCGCCAAGATAAATATAACGTAGGACGGCGGTTCTTCCAGCGTCTTTAAGAGCGCATTGAACGCGCCGATCGAAAGCATATGAACCTCGTCAATGATGTAGACGCGGTAGCGCCCATCCGTCGGCGGGTACTGCACCTGCTCCCGGATATCGCGGATATTTTCCACACCATTGTTGGATGCCGCATCGATCTCCACCACATTGAGGGAAGCTCCTTCCGCAATCTGGCGGCACATACTGCACTCGCCGCAGGGGCTGCCGTCCACCGGATGTTCACAGTTGACTGCCCGTGCAAAGATCTTGGCAATACTCGTCTTACCGGTTCCGCGCGTCCCGCAGAAGAGGTACGCGTGCCCGATCCGCCCGGAGTTGATCTGATTTTTCAGGGTCTTTACGATATGGTCCTGACCCCGGACCTCTTCAAAGGACGTCGGACGCCATTTTCTGTACAGTGCTGTATATGACATAAACTACTACTTCCTTACTATTCGTCGCCGAAGCTGATGCCTACATCCTTAGCTTCTCGGATAATATCGCTCTTCGGATCGACCATCTTTAATTTACCGGCAATGTCCGCGAGCGGAATTTTTTCAATCTTATTGTTGTTTAAAGCGACCATATAGCCGTATTCTTTGCGGCGGATCATCTCTGCTGCCTCCGCGCCGAGGCGCGTCGCAATCACGCGGTCATACGGACATGGCTCGCCTCCGCGCTGCATATGCCCCGGAACCGTCACACGGATCTCCTGCCCCGTCCGCTCGGAAATCTGGGCGCCCAGCTCGTAAGCGACCGACGGATAAACCGGTCCATTTTTCTTCTTTTCTTTTAATTCTTTCTTGGTCAGGGCTGCATTTTCCTTGGAAATCGCGCCCTCTGCGACCGCCAGAATCGTGAAATTCTTGCCATTTTTAGTACGGCTGCGGATCGCATTTACCACCACATCAATATCATACGGGATCTCCGGCAGGAGAATGATGTCAGCTCCGCCCGCGATGCCTGCATAGAGCGCCAGCCATCCCACCTTGTGGCCCATGATCTCCACGATGAAGACTCTGCCATGAGACGCCGCCGTCGTATGAATACAGTCGATGGCATTGGTCGCTACATCAACCGCACTATGGAATCCAAACGTAAGATCGCTGCCCCAGAGATCGTTGTCTATGGTCTTCGGAAGAGAAACGATATTGAGTCCTTCCTCCCGCAGCAGATTTGCCGTCTTCTGGCTGCCGTTGCCGCCTAAAATGACGAGGCATTCCAGTTTCAGCTTGTAATAGGTGTGTTTCATCGCTTCCACTTTATCCAGACCATTCTCGTCCGGCGTCCGCATCAGCTTGAAAGGCTGTCTGGAAGTTCCCAGAATCGTACCTCCGCGTGTCAGAATCCCGGAAAAATCCGACTGTTTCATAATCCGGTAGTCTGCATACATAAGACCTTTATAGCCGTCTTCAAATCCAACTATCTCTATGTCATCGAACATCTTGTACAGCGATTTTGCCACGCCTCGCATCGTCGCATTTAAGCTCTGGCAGTCGCCGCCGCTGGTTAACATACCGATTCTTCTCATGAGCGCTTTCCCTTTCTTCATAACCGTCCAGTACCTTCACAGTTACCCTTATTCTAAGTTTCCAACAACCCCCATATCAGGATAAACTACACCCATTTTGTAATTATAATACAATCATATCCCGCGGGCAAGAAAAAATTCCTTACAAATATCATAGACATAAAAATACCGGGATACGCGCTTTTAATCTGCTCCGGCACGGTATTCCTACCCCTTGGCAAATCAAATTCCACATATCCCGGCTATATTCACACACCTGCAAAAATGCTTGTTTCTGTATCTATTATTTTCTATTTTTATTTCATAGGAAGCAATTTCCTATGAAATAAAAAAATCCGCACGCCCGGCTTCGAACGTATGCCATGGACGTTACCCTGACAGTTAACTCGGTCCAGGCTGCCTTGCGGCACACAGAAGCTTCTGCTTAGTGCTGCTGCATTCCTGCCCTGACACGGTTCACAGATTTCTGTTGCGCAAGACCCAGACTTCAACGCCACTTTTCAGGGGCAGCCCCACAGTAAAAACGCCCTCGGTCGGACAACACCCCTGCTATAGCGGATTGCAGGTACAGGGCACCGCTAACTCCCCGGCTGTGCGGAAACTTTATGACTTGATCTTATATGACGGAATGACCTGCAGACCGTCAGCCTGTTTAGTATACATGGCAGCCGCCGTTTTGTCAAGCCGGAGCTTGACTAACAAGCATTGTATAAAAATACACAAGAATACATTTTATTGTTTTTTTATCATTTTTTATCTCAGAATCTTGCAACAGAAGAAAGAAATTATTATAATAGGTATAAATCTAGCGACTGCAAAAAGTCAAACAGTTACTAAATCATAAAATTCTGTAAGATTGGAGCAACGATTATGGAAAAGAAAAATATCGACTGGAGCAACATCGGTTTCGGCTATATGCCAACGGATTACCGCTATGTTTCCATGTACCAGAATGGTTCCTGGGACGAAGGCGCCCTTACCTCCGACCCGAATATTACCTTGAATGAATGTGCCTGTGTTCTGCAGTATGCACAGACTTGCTTCGAGGGTCTGAAAGCGTATACGACCGAGGACGGCCATATCGTTACGTTCCGTCCTGACTTAAACGGCGAGCGTATGGAGAATTCCGCAAAAGGTCTTGAAATGCCGCCATTCCCGAAGGAGCGCTTCGTAGACGCCATCACAAAAGTAGTAGAAGCCAACGCAGCATTCGTACCGCCGTATGGTTCCGGTGCAACCCTGTACATCCGCCCGTATATGTTCGGTTATGATTCCATTATCGGCGTTAAACCGGCAAACATCTATCAGTTCCGCGTATTCTGTACACCGGTTGGCCCGTACTTCAAGGGCGGCGCTAAACCGATCACCATCCGCGTCAGCGATTTCGACCGTGCAGCACCTCACGGAACCGGTCACATCAAAGCCGGATTAAACTATGCGATGAGCCTGCATGCGATCGTCGATGCTCATAAGAACGGTTTCGATGAGAACATCTACCTGGATCCGCAGACACGTACCAAGATCGAGGAGACCGGCGGCGCAAACGTTATCTTTATCACCAAAGACGGCAAGCTGGTAACTCCGAAGTCCAACAGCATCCTTCCGTCTATCACACGCCGTTCTATCCTGCAGGTTGCAAGAGATTACCTTGGCATGGAGACCGAAGAGCGTGAAGTATACTTAGACGAAGTAAAAGATTTCGCAGAGTGCGGTCTGTGCGGTACCGCAGCTGTTATCTCCCCGGTTGGCAAGATCGTTGACCACGGCAAGGAAATCTGCTTCCCGGCAGGTATGGAGAAGATGGGTCCGGTTACCCAGAAACTCTACGAGACACTGACCGGCATCCAGATGGGTCACATCAAAGCTCCGGAGGGCTGGATCCACGTAATCAAATAAGGACTGTATTTTTCGGTTTGAATGGGAAATATGGAATGCAAAAAAGCTGGTGGAAATCATTCACCAGCTTTTTCTTCTTTCTTCTTTTTTCTCTTTTCACGCAATTCTTTGAAAAATTCTTTCAACATCATCGAACATTCCTCGCCCAAAAGTCCTTCTTCTGTCTCCACCTGATGATTGAATCCTTTTTCATCCAGAAGATTCAGTACCGAACCGGCGCAACCGGCTTTCGGGTTCATGGAACCGATGTAAACTTTCGGAATCCGCGCCTGCACGATCGCCCCTGCGCACATCGGGCACGGTTCCAGCGTCACGTACAGCTCGCATTCTTCCAGGCGCCAGTCGCCCATGCGCTTGCACGCTTTTTTGATTGCCGCGATCTCCGCATGTGCCAGCGCGCTATGATCGACCATCCGGCGGTTGTAACCCCTGCCGATGATTTTGTCCTCATACACGATCACGCAGCCGATCGGCACTTCTCCGAGCGCCCAGGCTTTCTTCGCCTCGCGGATCGCCGCTTTCATATATTTCTCTTCCCGTGTCAATTTTGCTGCCACTGTTTTTTCCTCCGTTCAAATTCATCCGCTTCCAACAACAGACATCCTTATCCCAGTTTCCCGACAAGTTTGATCCGCTACCAACCAAACACCTGAAAGCATTTGACCCGTGTCCATCCTACCCAGAAAAGCTATCCTTTGTCAAGTGTTCTCTAAAAGGAGCGACCGGCTTTTATGTAAAATTCAAATCCGTATACCAATACCCGAACCGGCTGTCGCGCGGCGGCTGGCGGGTGGAACGGACAAAGCGGTCAAAGCCGAACATCGCCGCCATATATTTTTCATTGTTTCCATAATGTCCCGGCACGCCCAGAATGTAGCGCCCCCGTTCGCCAGATTTCCCCAGCCTCGCCAGAATCAGATATCGGTAGTTGTAGTAACCGTGCAGAAGAAAGCTGTTATTTCCATACACCCAGTTTTCCCGCGGCAGAAGTCCGATATCCTGCGGTTTGATTACCAGAATCTCGCAGCCGTCGGCGCATTCGAAGGCGGTTACTTTGGGATAGGCAGCACGCAGACGGTTCCAGAGGGACTCGGCGGGATCTTCTTTCGGAAATTCCTTGGATGAATCTGGTTGCGGTTGTTTTTGATTTTGAGAGTCTGACTGAAATGCCTCTTGATGGTCTGGTGGAGAATCTGGAGGCATTTCTTTCCGGACTTCCCGGGTGGATTCTTGAGAATCTTTCCGCCGTGCTTCTGTCTGTGCTTCCTGAAAGGATTCCTGAGAACTTTCCTTCGGTGTCTCCGTTTGCACTTCTTGAGTGGATTCCTGAAAACTTTCTTGCGGTGTTTCCGTTTGCGCTTCCTGAACAACTTCTGCCTCTTGATGATCGGATGTTTCTGAGATATCTGGAACCGCTTCCATGGTTTCCGTGTCCTCGAAAATCTCCAGGTTTGAATCCTCCAGCTTTTCTGGCTGGGGCTGGCTGATTCCGAAGTCCGTTTCGTTTATATTCACAGCTTCTTTCTTCTCTGTCTCCGTGGATGTGTCCTGACTCTCCATTTCTCCCGACCGGGTAAGTTCTGACGCCTCATCCAATTTTTCTTTCCCTACAGACGCGCTGTTCACTTCCCCAGATACATTCTCTGCCAGTTTCCGCGTTGCCTCTTCCTTCTCCGCTTCCTGCTCCCGCACTTTCTCAGCAGTCACATCCGCCAGCTCAACCTCTGCCGCATGCGCGACGGCATCTTCCCAGATCGTCGTATAGGCACGCCATGCGCTGTCCGTCTCATGAAGAGTCAGACCACAGCACTCTTCCATATTGCAGCCGCTTCCTTCAATATTTTCACAATTGACGACGGCACGGAACTCCCCATTTCCGCCACGGACAAACAGGGTGCCGATACGGATCTCCTCCTGCCCTGCCAGAAGGTATACGCCGATCGGGCTGCCGCCCGCAAAGACACGGCGGACGCTGACCTGAATCCGGCAGGAAGTTCCCCGCGTCTCCAATTTCGCAAATCCCGTATTTTTCCCTTTGATTCCGCCCTCGTATGCATAAATATATGATATTAACCGATGATATGCAGACATGTTTTCACTCCTTTGCTTTGTATTATATGCAAAAGAAGCGCCGGTTTATGACAGGATTTCTATATCCTGATATAAACCAACGCTGCAAATACGTCCGTATAACGCAAAATCGGGAACAGTTAAAAACTGTTCCCGATACTGCCGGCGACCGGAATCGAACCGGTACGAAGTTTAACCCT
>ULYE01022648.1_pt1 | contig 12610 bp, 10 predicted proteins | sample 1961921 | NCBI WGS metagenome assembly ULYE01 (sample SAMEA4835856, study PRJEB28245) | human gut metagenome | biome: gut microbiome; material: fecal sample | place: Denmark | collected 2008 | reverse complement strand
GTTCATTTTCAAACGATTATGTAATTATTAACAGAGTATTGATATGATACAAAATTAATAAATAATATTGAACATGATAACATTCTTGTAGAAAAGTCACAAAAAATGTATACCTTTGTCTCCTGCAATGGACAAGATGACACGTGAGCAGCGCCATCGCTGTATGGCGTCTATACACAGCAAGGACACAAAGCCGGAGTTGATAGTGCGGCACTACTTGTTCGGCCGGGGATTTCGCTATCGGCTGAACCATCCCCGTCTGCCCGGTCGTCCCGACATTGTGATGCGCAAGTATCGCACAGTGGTGTTTGTCAACGGCTGCTTCTGGCATGGACATGAGGGTTGCCAGTACTACCGACTGCCCAAGACCAACACCGACTTCTGGCGTGCAAAGATAGAGCGCAACCGCGAGCGTGACCGAAAGGAACAAAAACGGCTTGTTGAAATGGGATGGCACTGCATCACGATATGGGAGTGCCAACTAAAGCCTGCTATACGGCAGCAGACATTGGAGTCGCTGGCTTTCACACTCAACCATATATTCCTTAACGACCACACTACACACCGCTACCAACTGCCTGAGGAAGAGAGCAGCATGGCGGCGGAACCCCATAATATTCCTTGACAAAGAATAAACCTATAAAATGATATGGAAAACATTGAAGTAATGGTGATTCTATTCATCATTGTTGTGCTTGGCTATGCATTGTGCAAGCTTGGCTACATGGGCGACCGATTCGACCAAAAGTTATCGTCAATAGTTATTGACATCACGTGTCCTGCATTGATTCTGTCATCGGTAATGGGCCATGAACTGCCCGACCGTACATTGATTCTACCTCTGTTAGGCGTAGGTTTCTTGACTTATATCTTGCTGCTAATATATGGATTCTGGGTGCCACGCCTTGTCAGCAAAAACCGTGACGAACAAGGCATGATAGGATTTGCGCTGATGTTTGCCAACGTAGGATTCATAGGCTACCCGATAGTTTCATCCATCTTTGGTCCGAAATCAATATTTTATGCTGCCCTGCTTAATATGCCTAACACCTTCTTTATATTCACGGCAGGTGTTATGCTGGTGAAGGGCGAATACAGCATCAAGAGCCTCAACCCCAAGGTGTTGTTCTCGCCGGCAATGATAGCCGCTTTCATAGCAGCGCTTATCGTGGCTTTCGGCATACGCACTCCCGACATCATAGCGCGCCCCGTTACGATGGTGGGCAACATCACCGTACCGGCAGCATTGATGATTATTGGCTCGTCGATGGCACGTCTGCCGCTTAAGGAGATTATAGGTAGTCCTAAGGTATATGTAGCTTCGTTCTTGCGCCTGGCAGTTGTTCCCGTATCTGTCTATTTTCTGTTTAAGATATGTGGTGTGAGCGACATTATCAACAACATCAACACCGTGGTCATTGCCATGCCTGTTGCCTCGTTCGGCACAATGTTCTGCATGAAATATGGACGCAACCCGTCACTTATGACCGAAATTACATTCATAACCACTGTGGCATCGATACTTACAATACCGCTTATAACGTTGCTGTTTGGATAAAGATTGGGCAATGTGGCTATTACATTATCAAAATATGCTCTTTTCTCAAAGACTTTAGCTATCTTTGTAGGAAAATAGCTGCATAGCAATGTTTACCCGCAAAACTGCATATTATGTAGCTGAAACTTTAGAAAGATAAATGGAAACAAACAACATCAAAGAAGAACAAATCCTTATAAGAATAACGGGCAACGACCGCCCTGGTCTTACTGCCTCAATAATGGAGATTCTTGCAAGCAAGGATGCCAACATATTGGATATTGGCCAGGCCGATATCCACTCTACCCTATCATTGGGTATACTTATACGCATAAGCGAGGAGGCTTCAGGCCAGGTTATGAAGGAGTTGCTGTTTAAGGCCACTGAGCTTGGTGTACAAATAGGCTTCTCGCCCGTAACCGACAACGAATACGAGAATTGGGTGAGCCAGCAAGGCAAGAACCGATACATCCTAACGCTTATTGGCCGCACACTTACAGCAAAACAGATTGAGGCTGCTACCAAGATTATATGCAAGCAAGGGCTGAACATCGACTCCATACTGCGCCTTACCGGACGTATGAGCATCAAGCATCCTGAGCGCAATATGAGGGCTTGCATAGAGTTCTCGCTCCGTGGAACCCCTACCGACCGCGCTGCCATGCAAGAGGAGCTGATGCATATATCTGCAGATATGGAGATTGACTTCTCGTTCCAGAAGGATGATATGTACCGCCGTATGCGCCGACTTATATGCTTCGATATGGACTCTACACTTATACAGACCGAGTGCATTGACGAGCTTGCCGAACGTGCCGGCGTGGGCGACCAGGTGAAAGCCATAACCGAGAGTGCTATGCGTGGCGAAATAGACTTCAAGGAGAGCTTTACACGCCGCGTGGCTCTGCTTAAGGGTCTCGACTCAAGTGTATTTGAAGAGATAGCCAACAAGATGCCGATAACAGAAGGTGTAGATAGACTGATGGCTGTGCTTAAACGATGTGGCTATAAGATAGCCATACTTAGCGGTGGATTCACCTACTTTGGCGAGTTCTTGCAGCGCAAGTACGGCATCGACTATGTATATGCCAACGAATTGGAGATTGGCGACGACGGCAAACTGACGGGACGATATGTAGGCGAGATTGTCGACGGACATCGCAAGGCTGAGCTCTTGAAACTCATTGCACAGGTGGAGAAGGTGAACCTCGCACAGACAATTGCTGTAGGCGACGGTGCCAACGACCTGCCTATGCTCGGTGAAGCCGGACTCGGCATAGCCTTCCATGCCAAACCACGTGTTGTGGCAAATGCCAAGCAGAGCATCAACACCATCGGTATCGACGGCGTGCTGTATTTCCTTGGATTCAAGGACAGCTACTTAGGAGAACAGGGCAAGTTCTAAATAAAAAAAAAGCTACCTAATCAGGTAGCTTTTTTTATTGATAAGGAGTTTTAATACTCGTCGATGTTCTGAGTCTTGCGGTATGTATCGAGCTGCTTCTGGAGCTGCTTGGTTATCTTCTCATAACCAGGCTTGCCATAAAGGTTGTTAAGCTCGTGTGGGTCGTTCTGCAAGTCGTACAGCTCGTTGTAGTTTACAGCCTCATCCTTCGGCTCGAAGTAGTTGATATCGATAAGCGACTTCAAGGTAGCGTTCTCTCTTGTACCCTCCATGTTCTGATACTTGTTCTCAGGCACTGCGTCGAGTCCACCCTTACCGTAGAAGTGAATCAACTTGTAACGGTCGGTGCGTACACCGTCGTGCTTGCGTACCATGTGGTATGTTGGGTAGTCGTAGTAGTGGTAGTAGATGCTGCTGCGCCACTTCTTCTGTGCGTCGCCATTCTCAAGCACTGGCAAGAGCGACTGGCCCACCATCTCCTTAGGCTTATTTACACCAGCAAGCTCGAGGAATGTAGGAGCATAGTCGATGTTCTGTACAAGCTTGGTGCAAACGCTGCCCGGCTTGGTGTGCCCAGGATAGCTGATGATAAGCGGGGTGCGGAGCGACTCCTCATACATAAAGCGCTTGTCAAACCATCCGTGCTCGCCCATATAGAAGCCCTGGTCGGATGTGTATACTATGATGGTGTTGTCGGTCAAGCCGTTCTTGTCGAGATAGTCGAGCACACGGCCCACGCTCTCGTCAACACTTGCTATTACAGACATATAGTCGCGGATGTATACCTGATACTTCCATTTGTCGAGGTCCTTGCCCTTAAGTTTAGCTTCAAGCAACTTGCGGTTGCGTGGGAAGTAGTATCTACCCCAAGCCGAACGCTGAGCAGGTGTCATACGGTTTATTTCGCCCATAAGTGCGTCGTAAGAGTCCTTGCTGTCCTCGTTGTTAAGGTCGAGCATCTCAGGCACCTTGAAGTCTTGCTCCCAACGCATGTGCTGTGTTACCGACATCTTCTGTGTGCGTGCAGCCGAGCCACGTGTGGCATAGTCGTCGTAGAAGGTCTCCGGCATTGGGAACTCAACGTTGTCGTACATACCAAGGTTCTTGATGTTGGCCTGCCAGTTGCGGTGCGGAGCCTTGTGGTGGAGCATAAGGCAGAATGGCTTGCTCTTATCGCGCTTGTCCATAAACTCGATGGCGTGGTCGGTTGTAAGGTCGGTGCTATAGCCTTCCTCTACAATAAACTTGCCGTCAGGAGTATCGGTACCACGATATTGTGGATTCCAGTACTGGCCCTGGTCGTTGTAGATGTGGTAGTAGTCGAATCCCTTAGGATCGCAGCTCATGTGCCACTTGCCTACAATACCAGTCTGATAGCCTGCCTTCTGAAGCAGCTCTGTAAAGAACACACGCGATGTGTCGATACCCTCGCCAAGCTGGCGCTGTCCGTTCTGGTTGCTGTAAAGACCTGTCATCAAACAAGCGCGAGACGGTGTAGAGAGCGAGTTCTCAACAAACGCCTTGTCGAAGCGCATGCCACGCTCGGCAATACGGTCGATGTTAGGTGTCGGGGCAAGCTTAGAGATGCCATGTCCATAGGCACTGATACACTGAAAAGCATGGTCGTCGCACATTATATACACAATGTTAGGACGCTGAGCGGCTGCCTTCTGCTGCGCCTGCATAGCCGAAGCGAGACAAGACAGAGCCGCAATGGATAAGATTGATTTGTTCATCTGTTATAGATAAGTTAGTTAATATTATCAAAGAGTTGGTACGAATGACTTCTTGGGAAGTTTGCACACCATATAAGGCAGCGACACTCTAAACATCGGATTGTCGGTGTGCTCCTTCTTTATTACATCGATAAGCTCGTTTACGATGTCGGGATGTTGTTCTGCCACATCGTTGTCCTCGTGTATGTCGTTGGCAAGGTTGTACAGCTTTGGCTTGCCCTTAACAACTATTAGCTTCCAGTCGCCACGGCGCACAGCAATCTGGTCGGTCTCATGAAACTCCCAATACAGATAGTCGTGCTGCATCTGTGCCTTGTCGTTGCCAAGCAATGTTGGCGCAATGGACAGTCCGTCGAACCCGTCGCCTGGTACATCACGGTTGGTATAACGCTTGCTGAAGTTGCGTATGCCTGCAAGATCGCAGAATGTTGGCATTATGTCGTAGAAGGCAAAGGGCAGATCGCTAACCGCTCCAGCCTTGATATGCTCTGGCCACCACGCAATGAAAGGTATGCGTATACCGCCCTCATAGCACTGGCGCTTCAAGCCACGCAGCTTGCCGTCGCGTCCAAAGTAGGCAGGATCGGCACCACCCTCCTCGTGAGGTCCGTTGTCGGAGGTGAATATCACGAGTGTGTTCTTGTCCAATCCCTTCTGCTTGAGCTTTGCCATAACCTCTCCTACATAACTGTCGAGGCGGGTTATCATTCCGGCAAAATGGGCATGTGTATGCTCTACGGCATTGTAGCGAGATGTGGGTTGACCGCCCCATGTCTTGTCTACAAAGAACTTCTTTTTATAGCCCTCAAGTATGTCGTCGTCGGGCTGAGCCAGCTCTGCGTGCGGCAATGTATAGGTAAAGAAGCCTACAAACGGATGCTTGGCGTCCTGTCGGTCTATCCACTCAAGTGCCTTGTCGTGTATGATACGAGCCGAATACTGCGTGCGCTTATAGTAGTCGCGACCCGACATAGGGTATTTGATGTTGTCCTCAAGCACCTCTCTCACAACAGCTGTATCGCCCATAGAGCGCGAGTAGCGGTTGAGGAAGTTGGGATAATATAGATGAGCCTGAAACTGACATATATAACCATAAAACTCGTCTATGCCCCGCTTGTCGGGAGTAGATGCCGATCCCTCATAACCTCCAGCCCACTTGCCGAACATACCGGTGCGGTAGCCGTTGTCGCGAAGCATCTCTGGCAGAATCTTATGGGCTGGGGCGTACGGCTCCTGTCCCACTACGGCATAGTCCACATTGTTGCCATACTTCACCGTATTGCTGTTAGACCAATACTCCTTGTTGCCACGCACATGTGTATGTCCCGAGTGTTGTCCGGTCATAACAGTGGCTCTCGACGGTGCCGACACCGGCGAGCCTGCATACGCCTGTGTAAAGCGCATACCCTCGCTTGCCATACGGTCGATGTTGGGGGTCGAGATAAAGGGTTGGCCGTAGCAAGCCAAGTCGCCATAACCCATATCATCGCACATTATAAATATAATGTTGGGACGCTGCTGATTGGCCTTCGGCTTCTTTGGCGCTTTAGCGGCAAGCACTGCCGGAAGACACATCATTCCGGCAGATGCCAATAATATCTTGTTGTTCATTAACAAACAATTTTAGTTTCACAAGTGATGGCTGTTTACATCCGGACTACTTGGCAGACTCGCTGCTGAAATACGGAATAAAGCGCATATCGCCGTCTACCACACTGCCAGGTATCTTAAACTCGCCGTTGCGGAACTGTCCCACGCCAATAGTGGTCTCGGTCCAGTTGTGCTGCTTCTCGCCGTCAAGGTTTCTGCCATGACGTATCACGAGCTTAGAGAAGCGGAAACCCGGAGCCGGAACCGCCTTTACCTTCAACGGCTTGCCGCAGATGGCGGTCTTGCCGGTTAGCGGTGTGCCGTCGCCAAGGAGGATGTCGCCATTAAGACCTCCACCCTGTCCGTCTACACCACGGCTCAGGCTTACAACATCGCCTGGCTTGAAGCTCTTTACGGGGCTCTTGCCGCTGGTAGAGAAGAACGGAGCCTCGTCCTCGCTCAACACAACGTCGTCTATGTATACAGCAAAGTCGGCTGTAAGATTATGTGGAGATGTGGCATCTGGCACGATAAGCAGATGGCGTATGGTAACGCCATTAGAGCCCGACACGGCAAAGACGGCATCATTCCACTGGTTGGCTACAAGCGGCTGGGTAGTAACGCTCCAGAACTGCTCTGTCAGTGGCGACTGATTAGGACGGTCGTCTCTGTTGCCCAAGCCTATAAGCATAGCCGGAGCAGCCTTTGGCGAGTATATCTTTACGTGTATATACTGTGTTTGCTTGGTCTGGGCTATAGGCTCCTTAAGCTTTAGAAGCGCTCCAAAGGTGTTGCTGCCAAAGCGCGAGCGCTGCAAGGCAAGCACCTTAGACGATGGATTAGGGGCAAAGCCGCGCATTGGGTCGGCTGCTGTAAGATGATTGGCAACAACGCGCACATTGCCTGCAAGCGTTCCGTTGCGGAAGGGCGAGTTCTCCCAAGTGTCGTACACAGAGATTGATGCGTACGAGTTGGCCGACTCAAAGTCGCACAACTTCTTTTCTGACATCTGTGCAGAAAGCGATGCCGACGAAAGAAGGGCAAGCGAGAGAGCAACCAACTTGCCTGTATATCTTGAACAATTCATATTTAGGTTCATTTAGATTGTTGTATTTAATAAGACTGAAAGTTTCCCAATCGGATGTCTTTAATAAACCGAAAGGTTCTCAATCAGCGGACAAGCCTTGCTGTCGTTGATGGTTATGCGCACAGCACGCACGTTGTAGCCATTGCCCTCATAGCTCTTCTCGGTTGAGCCATTGAGCGGTATGATGCGCTTATAGCCTATGGTTGTAGTGGCTATATTGGTGGCACGCGGTGTAAAGTTTATGCCGTCCTCGCTTGTCTCCACCGTGAACGAACGCACACGCTGACCAAGCTTTATGTGCTCCATAAGCTGCACATAGCGCACGGTTGTGGGCTTAGCCCATGTCAGTGTTAAGGACGCCTTGGTTGTACCGTCGTTGGTAGCCCAGTAGGTATCGCGCTTTCCGTCGGTCAGGTTGCGCACCGAGTAGTTGCGGTGCTGTCCGGCTGTACGTTCCTCGCTTGCTGTAATCACAGCCTTGCGAGCAAGATCGGTGCCAAGACGCGAGCGCAGCATAGCTCCAAGCTCTGCCATACGCTTAGCTGTAGCCTCCGGCACAAGGCCGTTGTTGTCGGGAGGAAGGTTGAGGATAAGTGTGGCGTTGCGTCCCACTGTCTCCAGATACATCTGGAACAGGCGCTCTGCCGACAGCACCTTCTCGTTCTTCTTCCAGAACCATCCGCCTGTTGTGGCTTTGGCATCGCTCTCTCCCGGATGCCACTGCCATCCGTTCTCGTCGCCGTTCTCGGCATTGCCCATAGCCCAGCAGGTCTCGCCACTGTGTCCAGCCTCATTGCCTATCCAGCGCACTTCGCCTCCCAAGCCCCACATAATGACGTTAGGCAGGAGCGAGTGTATAGAGTCGCGGAGGTTGGGTATGTCGTAGAATGTCTGCGCATTGTCTATCTTGCGGTATCCGGTTGTGCCCTTGCCACCATATTCGCCGCCATAATAGCCAGCGTGGTCGCCGCCGGTTGCACCGTCAAACCACATCTCAAACTGGTCTGAACCATACTTGGCAAGCTCTACACATTGCGGAAAGAACACCTTCTTGGCATAGTTGTCGGTATAGTTGCCGTTGGCATCCTTCTCTCCCCAATACTTGCTGCTGAGGTCCCAAGGCGACACATAGAAGCCATACTTCATCTTAAGCTTGCGGGCTGCATGTGCAAAATCGCGTGGAATATTGGTCTTGCGGGCATTCTCGCTCGACGAGCTAAGCACGCTGTGTGTGGTGGTTGCTGTTGGCCAAAGGCAGAATCCGTCGTGATGTTTAACCACAGCAATGCCTCCCTTCATGCCAGCCGACTTGGCTACACGCAGCCACTGTGCTGGGTCGGGCACACGTGTCGGGGCAAATGTCGACGCATCCTCGGTTCCATCGCCCCATTCCTTGCCGGTATAAGTGTCCATACCATAATGGAAGAAGGCATAAAACTCGGTCTCGTTCCACAACAACTGGCGACGACTTGGAACGGGAAATACGGGACGTGGTGTGTTGTCGGGATTGGCAACACTACTCTGCGTCAATTCAAATTCGGTAGACTTAGCTTGAGCCAATGCATCTGCCGAAGTCAATAAACACAAGCCACAAACTATGGCGTGAGATAGCTTCATATTTAGTAATGTTAGGATTGGTAATAATAATATATAGATTAGCTGCGATGCAAAGTTAAAAAAAATATGGGGAATATGGTATAAGGTTAAGTAAAAAACATTAAAAATAAGGATAAAAGAGCTGAAATTAAAGGTTATAGCTTGCGTGTTACAGCCAAAACACCATAACACGCAAACGTCTTTAGCTCTCTTTACCTTTAAGAAAATTGCCCACTATTGTGTGGCCTTCGGGGGTTAGAACACTCTCTGGATGAAACTGTATGCCGTGCACATCATACTCGCGATGACGCAACGCCATTATCTCGCCGTCGTCTGATGTTGCCGTTACCTCAAGACATGGGGGCAGCGATTCCTGTGCCACTACCCAACTGTGGTAGCGTCCCATCATTACACGCTCGGGCATGCCGCGGAAGATGTAGTCGTTGCCAAGCTGTGTGCCTTCGGTCTGCACGCCGTGGTACACCTCCTTAAGATTCTCAAGACGCGCTCCAAACACCTCGCCTATGGCTTGATGGCCAAGACACACGCCCAAGATAGGCTTCTTGCCGGCATAGGTGCGTATGACGTCGAGCAGCAATCCTGCCTCCGAGGGGATGCCCGGACCAGGACTAAGGATTATCTTGTCGAAACACTCAAGATCCTCCAGCTCGAACTTGTCGTTGCGCACAACCGTTACCTCGGCTCCAAGCTCCTTTAGAAGATGGGCAAGATTGTATGTGAACGAGTCGTAGTTGTCGATTATTACTGTTTTCATTTATTATTGTTTAATTCGTTGTTTTAATGAGGTTAGCACGCTATCGCTTAAGACCCACTATCTCTATTGTGCAACCTCAGCTTCCTTTATAGCCTTTCTTAAAGCCCCGAGCTTGTTGTTCACCTCCTGCAACTCGTAGTCGACATCGCTCTTTGCCACGATGCCGCCGCCTGCCTGGAACCACAACTCGCCTCCACGGCTAACAAATGTGCGTATGGTTATGGCTTGGTTCAGGTTGCCGTTAAGCCCTATAAAGCCAACGCATCCGCCGTAGGCACCACGGTTGTGCGGCTCGAGTTCGGATATTATCTGCATTGCCCTAACCTTTGGAGCGCCCGACAGCGTACCTGCCGGGAATGTGTCGATGAACGCCTTAACGGGGTCGGCACCCTCATCGAGCGTTCCGCTTACCCTACTTACGAGATGCACCACGTGCGAATAGTACTGCAGGTCTTTGTAGAAGTCTACCTTAACAGCATGACAGTTGCGCGAGAGGTCGTTGCGCGCAAGGTCTACCAGCATCACGTGCTCGGCATTCTCCTTAGGGTCTGCACGCAGAAACTCGGCTGCACGGCGGTCGGCATCGGCATCGCCTGTACGCTTGGTGGTACCTGCTATCGGGTCGATAAACGCCTTGCCGTTGTCTATGCGGCAGTGGGTTTCCGGCGAAGAGCCAAAGATACGGAATCCGCCAAAGTCGAAGTAGAACAGATACGGGCTGGGGTTGATGCTTCGCAGCGTTCGGTACAGCTTGAAGTCGTCGCCCTCATAACGCTGCACAAAGCGTCGCGACAGCACCACTTGAAACACATCGCCACGCAAGCAATGCTGTATGCCGCGGCGTATGTTGGCACGATGCTCGTCGTCGGTAAGCGGCGAGGTACACTCGCCCACAGCCTTGAAGCCGAAGTCTTGCTCTGCCGGCTTGTTTATAGTCTTGAGGAGGTCTACCAACGCCTCCTTGCCGCCGAGCGTGGTAAGCGTCAGTCGGCTGTTGAAGTGGTCTACCACGACAATGTCCCGATACATTATATATAATATATCTGGTGCGTCGTTCTCCTCCTTTGTCTCGTCCTTGACGTCGATATGCTCGAAGTAGCGCACGGCATTGAAGGTGGTATAACCGAAGAGACCGAACACTTCGGCATTTTCGCCTTCTATTTCAAAACGTGACATAAAGGCATTTATTGCACAATCGCACGTATAATTGTCGTCGATATTGTGCTTCTCCACCACTCCACCAGGAAAACGCAGCGTTGCCACACCATGCGATATGGACACACTGCCAAGCGGATGTGTGGCTATAAACGAGCGGCTGCTTTGTCGGTCGTGATAGTCGGAGCACTCCATAAGAGCGCTCTGCACGCCCTTATATCTTAAGCGCATATACAGAGATACGGGGGTGTAAAGGTCGGCAAGAATTTCTTGCGACGTCGTTGTATATCTTAGTTTAGAAGTTTCCATATTCGCCTGCCATTTCTTTGTTGTTGAGATAAGTCTGTACATCCTTGTCGCCTCTGCCGCTTACGGTCAGCACCACGACATCGTCCTTCTTGAACTTGAGGTGCGACAAAGCCGCTATGGCGTGTGCCGACTCGATTGCTGGTATGATGCCCTCCATACGTGTAAGCTCGTAGCCGCCACGTATAGCCTCATCGTCCTTTATTGCGAGCACCTCTACCCTGCCCTCTTCGGCAAGGTTGGCGTGCATCGGACCTACACCCGGATAATCCAATCCAGCCGAGATGGTGAACGCCTCTTCTATCTGTCCGTCCTCCGTCTGCATCACGAGGGTGCGTGCTCCGTGCAATATGCCCTCCTTGCCGCAGTGTATTGTGGCAGCGGTATAGTTGGTGTCGATGCCGTGTCCGGCTGCTTCGGCAAGCACAATCTTGACGTCAGGGTTGTCCACATAATGGTATATGGTTCCGGCAGCGTTGCTTCCGCCGCCGATGCAGGCAATAAGATAGTCGGGATAGTTGCGTCCTATCTTCTCGTCAAGCTGCCATTTAAGCTCTTCTGAGATGATGCTCTGCATACGTGCCACGATGTCGGGATAAGGATGCGGACCCATTGTGGAACCTACGATGTAGAATGTGTCTTGCGGATGGCAACACCAGTCGCGTATTGCCTCCGAGCAAGCGTCGCTCAGGGTCATGTTGCCGGTTGTAACCGGGTGCACCGCAGCACCGAGCATACGCATGCGCTCTACGTTGGTGTGCTGTCGTTCGACGTCGGTCTTGCCCATAAATATCTCGCACTTCATATCCATCAGGGCGCAAACGGTGGCTGTAGCCACTCCGTGCTGTCCGGCTCCTGTCTCGGCTATGATGCGTGTCTTGCCCATCTTCTTAGCCATCAGTATCTGTCCGATGGTGTTGTTTATCTTGTGGGCGCCTGTATGGTTGAGGTCCTCGCGCTTAAGATAAAGCTGGCAGCCATACTTCTCGCTCATGCGGCGGGCATAGTATAAGGGCGACGGACGTCCCACATAGTCGCGCAAGAGCGAGCGATACTCCTTCTTAAACTCGTCGCTCTCGATGATTGGCAGGTACGCCTGCTGCAAGTCGGTTACACACTTGTATAATATCTCGGGGACGTAGGCACCGCCGAAACGTCCATAAAAGCCATTGGTTGGGGTCGATTTATAACTCTTTGTCATATCTTCTAATATTTAAAGCCCCCCAGCCTCCACCCTATGGGGGAGGGGCTGGGGGTGGAGCTTCCATTTTGTATTACTTCTTCAAATCCTCCAACAGTTGCTCCACCGCTTCCGTCGGGTTCTCCTTCTCTCTCAACAGCGTTACAAACTTGCTGCCTATGATGGCGCCTGCCGCATTCTGCTGCGCACTCTCAAGTGTCTGCCTATTGCTGATGCCGAAGC
>ULYE01030834.1_pt1 | contig 12624 bp, 7 predicted proteins | sample 1961921 | NCBI WGS metagenome assembly ULYE01 (sample SAMEA4835856, study PRJEB28245) | human gut metagenome | biome: gut microbiome; material: fecal sample | place: Denmark | collected 2008 | reverse complement strand
ACTATGGTGTCTTAATGAGCTATTACATGAATGGTATTGATGAGGGTGTTGCCAAGGGTGAAGCTAAGGGTTTTGCCAAAGGTGAAGCTAAAGGTTTTGCTAAAGGTGAAGCTAAGGGTTTTGCCAAAGGTGAAGCCAAAGGTAGTTATCACAAAAGTCTTGATATAGCGAAGAAAATGCTATTAAAGGGTATGGATGATGACTCTATCATGGAACTGACGGGCTTAACCCATGAGCAATTGCATCAATTGAAATCATAAAATTATCAGATACAAGTTCTCCCCATAAGCCAGGCGATAGATGCCTGAACTTATAGGGAGTTTTTTTTGGCTTGAAAGTTATTACCTTACTCTGCTAGGGAGGGGTGTCATGTCACAACCAATACGCCCTTTTAGGGCGTGCATGCCTATGAATTAGGTGTTCTTTCAGGGCACAAAAAAAAGTCGTGGAATCTTAGAAGGTGAGTCACCTCGGCAACTAAAATTCCAACGACCAGTCTAGTCTAGTCTTCGCAAATTTGTATAATAGTAAATGATAATAATGTCTTATAATAACTAAAACAAGGGGGGAGGAAGTATTCCAAACTTCCTTCCCTCCTCTCTTACAGATATATGATTCTTAACTTTTGTATTTTGCTTGTTATTTCAAAACCTTGATGCAACGGACTTTACCTGACGAATAGTCACTCCAGTTGGTGGCCATTGTGAAAACGTCGGTATATGTCCACGACTTTCTGAAGTTTGTATTTGAGAATTTTGTTCTGCAATACGTAAAATAGATTAATGAAGGATCTATTAAATACATCACAGACATTTCTCTCTGATTTGGCACTCTCCATTTGCGATCATCTTGATAATAGTTACCATTACATTTGAAATTTCCCTCTACAACATTCTGCATACTTGCACTATAACTGTCAGATGTTGGATATGTCTTGTCTGCTATTCTGAACGATTTAGCTGGTTTGTTGATTTCTGATTGTTCTCGTTCTGTATGCCCAATCAATTCGTTACAATTACCGCCAACGATAAGAGCTCTAGAGTCTACCTTGTCCAATTCAACATCTTTGTCGGAATTGCTAGTTGTCCAAAACTTGGTTGGAGTTTTAGCATATCCTTTATCATTGTCATTGGATTGCAGATTGCGGACGCAACGAATCAAAGTAGCTTTCCACTTGCTATTATGGTTGTTGGTAGCCATACCCTCTTCAGAGAAGTAGGTATTTATACCTCTTGTGGAAGTGTAATACAACATACGGCACCCAGGATCATTGTCTTTACTAAGCGTAGAGGTTTGCTTATTAAAGAGTTTTGCCTCAGTACTCATTACTTCCTCACCAATCCAAAGTCCAATATACTGGTTGACTGCAGGAGCGTACCATCTGATTTCATCGTCATCGATCGTACCATTACCATTCAAGTCTCTGTTACGGCTCATACAGGCCTTTACGAGTGCCTTGTTGCTCTTAATGTTGTCCCATGTGAGACCTGAGAGATCTTTCTTCATATTTGCTCGACCATCCCACTTGTCACTACCTTTTGACTGGTATGGATCCCAATATTCATTTGTACTTGTACCTCCTATACCATCGTCAGAAAAACCCTTGCCTTCTTCGTCATTGATGGTTTCACAACCGTAAGCAGTAACTTTTCCTGCCTGCTTCACATCGTAGAAGGTCTGGATATTATGCTGGGTCAAACCATATTGAGCTTCAGCATATACGCTTCTTGTATCTTTGCTAACCCATACGTTGTTTGCTACATAGAAAGCTCGCTTATTAACGTCGTTAACGTACTTGTCCCAACTGAGCCCGCTATAGTAGTTCTCACTGACGAAGCAGGTCGCATCAATGTATTTGCCTTCAGTCCAGAAACTATTGTTGTCTGCATTATCATACAGCTTTTTCAAGAATGTTTCGATATCCATGGTGTTTCCTTTACCAGGATAATCGCATGGAGTACCTCTTCCGTCATTTTCGCGGCCATAGCTACTCTTGCTGCTGTTTCTGCCAGTAATAGCAAACTCAATCCACTTTGTATCTACACCATTCAGCTGCTGTTGGTGTTCCTGTGTCATTGGATTTGCTTTATCTTTTACGTTTATTGGCTTTGTCTTCTTGCCCAAGGCATAAACCTGATAGTAATATCCTAGGTTGGAGCCTTTCAGGTTTTTGATGTCCTCCTTATTGAAGCGCATTACCATATATTCGTAATGACTATCGAGTGTTAAGTTCTTACCAGTATTGCCATATTTCAATACCACACCTTCTGCACCAGGCTGATCGTTTCCTTCTTTTTTAGCTTCAACGATGATTTTTTCTACACCTGCCACTCTGATGTTAAAGGTGTACTTGCAATTACGCTCAACATTATAGTCATTATAATTAACGCTACAGTCGCCTAAGTGAACATAGTAGGTTACGTCGGCAGTTTTGGTAGAACCATCCTTGGTTTCTTCATACTTGCCTTTCAAAACTACGTATGTGCCATACTTTGGAGCATTGGTGAATTCCTTAGGATTCCACATATTGTCGTCCTCTCGCTTAGCCTGATCTGTTACGCTCAGTTTTGCATCCTGCAGATTTTCAGGCAAATAGACTTCGAAGTATTCTGCGCCCGTAGTCTTATCCACGTCGTTTACACCAAGAGTAAGACCCTTGATGCTGCTAACATCAGTAGCGTTTCTTATCTGTTTCTTAGCGTTACTATCAATACTGCCAATGAGTGTACCATTTTTTGCAATATTCATGATATCATAGTTAGCAAGTTTGAATGAACGCTGTACGCCATCGCCTGTATATTCCTTGATGGTAAATTTCACCTTGGATACAATGCGGCTCAGTCTGATAGCATTACCATTGGTATCGTCACTTGTGACGTTACCTGCAGTATTGATGTTTACAATCTTGCCGTTATTTACAGCACCACTCATCAAGAATGCATCAGTGATTGAAATTTGATCATCTACATTACGTTGAAAATTCAGAGCTTTCAAATCATTCAGAGTAAAGGTATATTCTCCAGCTCTTGCCTTTTCCTCGTCGAGATTAATAGGCAACTTGCCTTTTTCTACATTTCTTTCACTTACTGTGAGAGGGTAGCGACCGGTATTGTAATTGGCAACCGCATAAATGTAGGATTCGCCACTTCTAGTTTTGATGCCAGATACGGTAGCTTTTGTGTCGTTATTGGTTTTTTGGTCTAAGCCAGAGGTAAACCCTTTATAGCCCTTCAAATTACCATTGCCATCAAATATATAGATGTAGAGGTTGTCGAGATGGCGCTCCTCTTCAGGTGTAGCTCGGGAGTTGACCACGATGTCTCTTGGGGAAACATCAGAATAGGCCAACGAAATGGTAACATCCTCGTTACTCTCGCTGCCGCCCGGGAAGATGTCTTCCGAGCAACTGCTGAGTAAGAGTGCTACTCCCATGAGCAGGTATGCTAATTTCATTACTTTCTTCATATTTTGATTCCTCCAATAGTTTAATTAAATGTGATATCTGTAGCAGCCTTCTCATTCCAGTTTGCTACATAGTACTGTAACTTGAAATTATCCAGAAATGCTTCTCCAGAGAAGTAGCCATATACAACCAGTTCATGATTGCGATAGGCTTCTGGAATCTTGAATTCAACCGATCTTGCTTCAAGCGAAGCATTTGACTTGAAATAGATCTTGCCAGTTATGGCCTCGTTAGTTTCACGAAGATAGCTTCTGCAACCTTCCTGTACACCACCAGTGCTGAGACGAGTCATATACTCCTGAGCTTTTTCTCCGTCTTTTCGGATATAATCCTTAGGATCGTTAACATCTTTGATTTCGCTTGTGGCAATCTCACCGAATTTTAGAATCTGTCCGTTGAGGTAGGTGAGACCAGTGAAACTTCCAGTTAACCCTTTATTATCCTTCTCGGCATCTGTTGCTGCTTCTGGGAATACTGGGCTTGCTGCTGTCAGAGTCTCTCCGTTGACTTCAATCTTGGTGACGGTTACACTTTCTGTATCCTTGCCGGTCTTACGGGCAAAGAAGAAGTGGAGCTTTGAAACGGCTCTTACCAATGGAACGCTTACTGGCTTGGCAGCTGCATCGGCTGCATTGTCTGCAATGTTGTTCTTTACATTGATGTTTGTAATGACACGCGAGATTGGTAAACCTGTAGCAGGAACTTCTGTAGCCTGAGGGCTGCCATCAGTATTGATACCGAAGTTTGAGTTAAAAGTTGCAGCATTCAATTCCTTGCGAGTCATTCTATTGCAATTGTTATCGTTCAGAACTCTAATGCTTTCTGCATTGAGCAGGATAAAAAGGTCGATATTATCCAAATCACCTGCTGCTTTGCGCAACAATTTCATACTTACCTGATGTGAACCGGTTTCGTTGAGGCCGGTTTCAGCCTTAAATCCTATTGGTGCTGCATTTTCATCTGTGTCGCTTTTGAAAGCCCAGACCCTGATACTGTATATTTTCTCCTCATCTGTTGGATTTGGGGAAGTTTCGTCTTGCCCGGGCGTTCCGCTGGTACCTGTTGTTGAACCAGCAGGGGCGTTGGCTCTGGCCTGAGCTGTAGGAGTTGATACATTCAGGTTGATGTAGGTATCACTCTTTCCAGCAGCTGTATCTGTGTAACCGTCCGACATACATGATGTGAACATCAGGGTAAGCAGCAAGGTGGGTGCCAATGCAGCTATTCCCTTCATCATGCTAGTCAGTTGATTCGCACAGATTTTTCTTTTTGCGAAATCGAACATAACTTGTTTCTCCTATCTTTTACTTATACTTTTTACTTATACTTATCTTCTGCCTTTAGCAGTCTTACTGTTTTATAGTTCTATATCTCTAAGATTGAGAACCCATCCGTTCACCTTGATCTTAGTGTCCATATAGAAATCGGTATCAGGACTAGGAACGTAGAACACGAGGGTGTAATGATCCTGTCGGTCGAGATATTCCTGTTCCGCCCATCCCTTTTCTATACGTTCTCCGCAGAGGGCAAGGAACCAAGGGAGAGAGTGGTTGAAAATGACCTTTCCCGAGCGCTTGTCGGTGATGACGATGCGCTTGTCGTCGTATTCCTTGCTGTCTGGGTTGCTGTTATTCACGTCGTTCTTTCTTTCAAACATTCTGGATGAAGAGAGATCGTAAACCAGCGCCTTCTTGATTTCCTCACCTTCCACCTCGGTGGCTCCGTCCTTGTTATCTACCAGTTCCTCGTTGTAAGGGATGTAGGTGATTGGCTTGTTCTGTAACGCTCCGTTTTCATCTACGAGCTTGTCGCCCTTGTAGTCGAGGAGGGCAGCCGAACCCTTGATTCTTACGTCGAAGTTTTCTGCTACGAATCCTGGCTGGTTGTTATCGAACGGGAGCATCACGATGCGGTAGGTCTTGGTACATTTCATCAGACTGAGTTCGCCGGTGGTGTCCTTGTTTCCCTTGAAGTCGAGTGAGGTCTGGGCAGTATAGAGAGCGGTGAACTTCTTGTTGTTGATGGAAGTTTCTCCGTTTTTCTTTCCCATTTCCTCCTTCAGGTCGGTGATGGTTGAAACGCCCGGTGTGAGTTGGGTGAAGCTGAACTCCATCTCGTCGTCACCGTCAGCACGGCTGTCTGTTGGTTTCTTGTCACGTGCCAGGCAGACGAAGGTGTATTTTCCTTCCTGCAAGTCAGTGATGTCCATGCGGTGACCTGTTTCGAATTTGTCAGCCGACTGTGTATATGTATCGAAGTATTTACCGTTTTTATCGAAAACATAGACGTTGAGGTTTCTTACTTCTTCAGAGAAAGCATCTGCGTTCTCAACATTATATGTATAATCGAATTTGAGCGACACCTTATGTGCCGGACAATTCGTCAGATCGTCTTTCATGCATGATGAAAGCGAGGCGAGCGCGATGGCTGAGAAACAAACCACTTTGCCAAGGTTGTTGATAATGAAATGTTTCATATCGTTTCTTATTTAATTCTTTTACTTATACTGCTTATACATATATATATAGTACCATCTGGCTTTTGGATATTTGCCTTTGGCATCTTTATTTTCTTCTTAGGTGGTGCTTGAAGCACGATAGGGGTTCCCGCCATCTGTTGGCGGCAAAAATCATCTTTTGTTTTTGTAATCTCCCGGAGGCGGGGTAGCCCCCGGGAGATTGAGAGTATTGTTGTTTCAAGAATTCTCTTGAGAGTGGGGGATGGGTTACATCCCGTTTTCATCTTTTCTTTCCAATTGAAGTTCTGATTACTTCAACTCGATATTCTGTGCATTGAGAACCCAAGGGTTGATGCTAACTGTTACATCCATGTAGTAGTTAGGGTTCTTTTCAGGATCGTTTGGCTCTGGTCCATTAGGAACGTCCTTACCAATCTCGTTAATCTTTGTAACATTCAAGCGATAGATGCTGTTACGCAATACAGAATATGTATGAGTTGTCTCACCTTCTACAAATGGCTTGTAAGCCTTGTCAGAGATAGCCCAGCGGTAGTACATTATACCTTCGCGATAAACCTCAATCTTGTAGTCCTTACGGAATTTAGCCAATTCCTCTTCGTTTGTGATAAGCTTGCCTGTAGTTCCGTCTTTAATCATGGCTAAAACCTGATTAACTGTTAAAAGGTTAAATGGGTTGACAATAGCACCTGTTTCTGCATCATCGAAAATAGCCTGAATGCTGGTGTAAAGTCTTCCGTCATAACGATAGAATGTACCATCATCGAAGTCTGCTGAGTTCTTTGCTGCTTCTTTCAAGTTTGCCTTAATCTTGAAGTAAACTGCTGTAGCTTCGTTTACGTCAGTTGTGGTATTCTCGAAAGCATACGTATTGTCTGTGCCGAACTTGTCTAAGTTTTCGATTTTGTACGATGTACCAAATTCATCCGTTGGCTGAAAATACTTAGGAGCCTCTCCAAATTTTACTTTCAGTGTCGCGAAGTTATCTGCCCAGTTCTGCATGACATAAGAGTTGTTATTCAAGTTGGAAGCAGCATAACTCACATAATCGAAGCCAGCTAAAACGTCAGCAACATTCTTAGTTGTACCGGCTGCAGCATCATCTACGACTTTTGCAGTCTCGGCGAACAATGGGTTATCGATACGAGCAACTACACGATCCAGCTTAATCTCGTCAGCACGGGCTGGAGTATCTGCAGACTTAGCTGCGTCTGTGAATGTAACGGTGCTGTGAGCAGCCGCTCTTGTTCCATCATTCTGGTTGAACATAACAAACTTCCCAGCTGTAGCATAATTTGCGCCACCTATAGTAGAGGCTGTAAAGCTTGCCTCTGCTGCTAATGGGTCATTTATAGATGTATTGTTTGCCAAGAAGTAAACATGGTACTCCTTATTAGTTGTAATAGCTCCTGTTACAGCAACCTTGATAGGATTTGTAACACCTGCAGTTGTCTGAGTAGGAGGAGTTTTGAACATATCTTTGGTGATGACCTTGCGGAATACGCAGGTATTTCCATCATAGATATACATCATACCTTCTGTTATTGTACTCTCTGCCACACTACCATTATCTGTAGTAGTTTTGCCGTCTGTTACACCAGTTCTGGTTCCATTGCTTGTAGCACCAGAAATCTTCAATGTCATATAGACACCATCAGCCTGTGACTGAGTTCCACCACCTGTCAAATCATCATTGCTGCTGCAGCTTGAGAAAGATAACGCTGCTGCTGATACCAAGCTCATAACGAGCAAATTCATTTTCTTCATAATCTTTTACTTATTAAGTGTTATACAATAAATTATTTAGTCTCTTTTTATAGTCTTGTCTTGAGAATTCTTTTCTTACTCTGTAAACTTGTTGATCTTGTCGAGGTTTTCCTGTGCCTTCTTCAATCCTCCGTTAACCGCCTTCTGGAAGTAGAGCTTGGCAGAATCGTAATCCTCGTTGAGGGTTGCGAGGCAACCACGGGCGTTTTCTGCTTCGGCACTGTTGCCAGCCTTCTTCAGGTACTTCTCTGCGCTTACCTTGTCGCCTCTGTCGATGGCTGCAAGGGCTGCATTCAGATTGGCGAGCTTATCTTCTGGGAACATCTTCACGGCTGTGTCGAATACATTGTTGTACTCTTCGCTTCCCTTCGGATAGCTGTTTGCCACCATGTACATCTCCTGGAGAGAGAGCTTCTGCGGACGGGTATTGATTACTCTGCGAGCCTCTTCGAGGTTGAATGCCTTCACGTCGTACTCTATGGTGTAATCGGTGCGGCGCAAGCCTGGCCAAACCTTGTCAACGAGGAATCGGAATGCCTCACCAGCCTTGGCTGCGAGCGTCTGTTCCTTCTGGTCAGGAGTCATATCGCTGTTGATGATCTTGAGAGCAGCTTCCTTCTGAGGGATGTTGTTGTTCTGGATGTAATCCAGTGTTCCCTTCCAGTCTTCGGCTGTGGCATCAAACTTGAACAACTCCTTCTTGGTAGGGTAAGCCTTCTGCAGGTAGTTGTAGAGTGCCTGTGTTCGGCGGTTTGCCAATCTTTCGTTGTTGGCGTAGCTGCCGTCAGGGGAAGCATAGCCATGGAGTGTGATCGAAGTGATGGTTACATCCGGATCGTCCTTCACGAGGTCGAGTGTCTTATGGATGGTAGCCAGCTCATTCTTGTTGTTGCCGAGGTTGGCGAGGATGTCTGCCTTGTTGACACGGAAGTTGAGTCTTGCCGAACCGTTCTCCTGTCTCACCTTCACTGCTTCTGCCTTTGGCTGCTGGTAAGCGTGGTAGAGCTGCTGTGGGGTAGCGAGTGCATCTCCGTGAGGGCTGAGGATGTTTTCAGCGAGTAACTGCTGGTTGCAGCCGCAGGCATCATGTGCGATGGCAAACTTGGAATCCTTCATCCAGTCCTGGTAAGGAACCGTGTAAGCGTAGTGGAGAGTCTGTGGCTCCTTGTTCTCACGCTTTACCACGATGAGCGGATTCTGGGTAGCGGTCATCTTGGTGCGCTGGTAGTAGATGTATCTCTTGCTGCCCATCACCTCTACAGCCGGAAGCTTGAGGGTATCCTCTCCTTTATAGATGACTGGTGTATAGACCAGTCCCTTGTTGCCGGAGAGCTTCACCTGATCGAGGTTGATGTCCATATAGACCTTCACCTTGTTTCCCTTCTTTTTCACCTCCTTGTTGAGGATCTTCATATCCTTGGAAGCCTGTTCCTGTGCGATGGCGTTTGTAGTGACCAAGATGCTGAGTGCTGCGGCTCCAAGTGTCTTGCTTAAAATCTTATATGTATTCATAATCTTCAGTTTTTACTTATTAATATAATAATGTATCATGAATTAGAAGACATACACCAGATTGAGTGCCGCCTTGGTAGGACCTACGTAGTGATTGGTCTGGTCTTTCTCGAGTCTTTCTCCGCACTGTGGGCATTCATACTTATCTGCTCTGGAATAGATGTAACCCACTCCGAGTTCAGCTTCGAAGTTCCAATGCTTGGAGAGTGCCCAGGTATAGCCGTATGCCACGCCTGCACCTACGAACCATCCTTCGTATCTGTAATCTTTCAATTTGGAGAAGTCGGTACCGAGGAACTTGAAGTCAAGATCTACGTTACCTATGTTATGAGAACCTCCGAGGGCGTGGAAGCCAATGAAGGAGCCCATCATCTTATTGCAGAACCAGTATCTAGCTTCTGGTTGAACAAGCCAGTGCTGCCACTTCTTGTTCTTGGAAAATGTCCAAGGGTTGTAGTTGCCGGATACGTCCAAGGTCCATTTTGGGGAAAGGCCGAATTCGAAGCCGAGGTTCATGGTGCTTGTAGCATCATAAAGGAGGTTCGTCTTCAAGGCCACCTTCTGAGCTACGGCTGGGCAGATAAAGCTGCCTACAGCCAGTAGCGCAATTAAAATCCTTCTGTTCATACTTAAAATCTTTTAATGATTTAAGAATGACAAATGGTCTCTCTAGAGAAACGCATCATCATCTTTTACTTATACTTATACTTTTTTTCTTTTTCTTTTTCCTTCCTTTCCTTTCAATAGGCTTGCTCCTAGACTTTATTAATTAAAGAATAGTTAGTCTATCATTTACTCTTCATCTACTCATCCTCTACTCATCATCATCTTTATCATCTACTCCTCAGTTCTTAGATGCCTGTTGGCAACTTTGGGGTTTGATTGTTAGTTCGGGCTTGAAACCGCGAACTTTGTTTTTACGGTTGCAAATATAGCGCTTTTTTTCGATTGCTGCCAAGAAAAATGCGCCTAAAAATGCTGATACCGAATAAAAACCGCATAAATGAAACACTGAAAAACCCTGAAAAATGCTTTTCCTCATTTGTTTTTTGCTTTCTTAGCTACTTTTTATCAGTTTTCTTAGAGTTTTTCGATTTTTAGTGGTAATTTTGCAACTGAGAAGAATAAGTTGGTAAACCATCAATGAATTCAGGACTCAGAGGTCCTGAAAGATATGCAAAGTGCCCCAAGCGGGCAAGACTTTGATTATAATAAATATAAACGACTGTTTAAATTATAAGTAAATTGAAAGCAAATAATGAAAGCTAAGAACAAACTTTGGGATTGGTGTTTGCGCTTGGAACATCATTTATGTCCTGATTACTGTGGAGTGGTGGATCGCCGAAGGGTGATCGCTTTCGTCCTTTTGACTCTGGTAGAGATGCTCATTATTCCCTACCACTTCCTTTTGTTTTACATGATGAAAGCATGGGGGGGGCATGTTCTGTAATGTAGTCCATACCCTTGCACTGGCGCTGCTGATGTATGTGGTGCTGAAGCGCAAGGTGGTATTCAAGACCGGCATCTCCCTGCTCTATATCCTCGTATTCGTGAAGCTGGCGATTGACAGTATGCTCTGTCTGCACTATCAGGGCGACCGGGACAACCTGAGCGTGATGAGCAATATCTTCATCATGTTTATACTCGCCATTACCGCCCAGAGCCAGCAGCTCAACCGTACCACTCTCGGCTTTACCATCGCTCTTCTGCCAGTGGTAGCGGTAGCCATCTCGCATACGCAGATCTCCGTGCTGCTCTTCAGCATCAAGGCTGTTCTGGTAGGTTTCCTGATGATTCTGTATGTCTGGCTCTATAACTGGGAACCAGTCATGGTCAAGGAACTCAGACAACCCAAGCAGCTTAGGGAAGAAGAGAGGAAGGCGCTGCACATGCTTGCCGACCTGAAGGATGAAGAGAAGGATATGGCGGTGAACCTGCTGAGCCGCCTGCGCCCGGAACAGCAGCAGAATATCCTGGACCGTGCCGCAGAACAATTGAAGACCAGCGAACTGAGCAAGAAGGCTTGGGATCTGGTATGTGCCGACCTCACCAACAGTGAGCGAGTGATCTGCCAGATGGTGCTGGAAGGCAAGATGCTGAAGGAAATCTGCAACGAACTGAACAAGAGTGAATCGAACATCACCAGCCAGCGTAGCCATATCCGCAAGAAACTGAATATGGACCGCAAGGACGACCTGCGACGCGAACTGGAAAAGCGCTTCTATGAAGCCAGAAATTCACTGGATGCATAGTATAAACAATAGCATATAAGAATGCAGAAAGGGGGGGCTCACACGAGCACACCCTTTCTGCATTCTTATACTTTTCCAATCTTATTCTTCCATTCTGAGGAATGCCTTCGGCAGGTAATCGATGAGATCGCTGGCGATGAGGCTTTCCTTGCCCAGGTCCTTGATGGCGAGGTCGCCGGCAAGACCATGAAGGTACATACCGATGCGGGCAGCATCTGCCTGCTTGTAGCCACGAGCCAGAAGAGCGGTGATGATGCCTGTAAGCACATCGCCACTGCCCGCCGTAGCCATGCCGCTGTTGCCCGTAGAGCAGAACTCCACCTTACCATCCGGATGACAGAGGGCAGAGAAATGTCCCTTCAGCAGGATGTAGCCGTGCAGACGGTCGGCAAGCTCGCATGCCTTGTAGAGGCGCTCGGTGCAGTTGCTGCTGGTGATGCCAGCCAGACGGTCAAGCTCCCTAGGATGTGGAGTGAAGATGAGGTTCTTAGGCAACTGCTGCATCCAGGCACGGTGACTGGCAAGGATGTTGAGTGCATCAGCATCCACCACTACCGGACAGGTGCATCTTCTGAGCTGGGCAATCAGGGCAATGGCTGTAGCCTCGCTGGTTCCCAGTCCCGGACCGATGCCCATGGCGTGGTAATCTTCCGTATCTACCGGTTCGCTGAAGATGGTTTCCTCCGTATCCATCTGCAGTACCGCCTCGGGCACGGAAATCTGCATGATTTCGTAGTTTCTCTTAGGCGTATGGGTAATCACCTTTCCCACACCCGTTCTGAGGCAGGCTCTGGTGGCAAGGACCGAAGCGCCCGACATGCCATAGCTGCCTGCGATGAGGAGCGCCGTGCCCATGCTGCCCTTGTGGGCGAAGTCGCCGCGAGGCTTCAGGAGCTGGCGGATGTCCTTCTCCTCAAGAATGCTGCAACGGCTCTCGGTGCGCTGGATGAACTCAGGAGAGAGTCGGATATCAAGCACCTTGATTCTGCCCAGGTACTGCTGGTTGTCTGCCATCATCATCGACAGCTTCTTCTGCTGCAGGGTGAGGGTGAGGTCGGCACGGATGATGTTGGCGCTGATGTTGTAGGAGTTGTCCTCGCTCATCAGGCCGGAAGGCAGGTCGATGCTCACGATCTTTGCCGCACTCTGGTTGA
>ULYE01033890.1_pt1 | contig 12684 bp, 9 predicted proteins | sample 1961921 | NCBI WGS metagenome assembly ULYE01 (sample SAMEA4835856, study PRJEB28245) | human gut metagenome | biome: gut microbiome; material: fecal sample | place: Denmark | collected 2008 | reverse complement strand
CCTCGGCATTAATAGCGATGATTTGAGGCACGCTTTTGTCGTTAATGTAAACTTTTCCGTCGAAACCAATGCCCCAACGAGCATTGGCGGCTGAAGGCAGACCCGTCGTCACTTTCCAGTCCTGCGTAAGAGTTTGTGCCTGAACGGCTACGGCGGACGCAACAACAGCGAGTCCGCACACAAGAATGTGTTTAATTTTTTTCATAAAGTTAGGTTTTAGTTTGATTTATAAGTTTTAGTTAAGTTCTTCTATTATAAAAAAGTTAGGCCGTAGTCTTTTTTTCCTTATTTTTTGTAAAAGTACTCATTAGAATCAATACCGCAACATTTTTATATCTTTTTAACTCACAATTATCTATTTTCAACATCCTGTATCGCGCTGACACCAAGAGACAGGCTAATACCTTCTGCCGCTCTATTGACACCACGTCGCAGCGCAGACACGATACTCCATAGCAACCCCCATTCGTAGGAGCGCAGCGATGACGCATGGGGTCACCGGTCGCCACCCTGCACATACGCTTCGGAGATGCGCTACTAGTCACTCTCTGCCTTCATTCCGGAGAGCGAGGGGGATGTCCGCAACGCGGACGCGATACTTCATAGCAACCCCATTCGTAGGAGCGCAGCGATGACGCATGGGGTCACCGGTCGCCACCCTGCTCAAGCGCTTCGGAGATGCTACTACGCCAAAGGAGTCTCTCTCTGCACCCGGAGAGCGAGGGGATGTCCGCAGCGCGGACACGCTTTCAGTTAACCCCGGACTGCGTCCGGGGCAGAGCAACCAACGCAGCATGCACCGCAACGCGGTGCCGCTGAGACACAATCTTGTTTTTGGATAAAACCGGCTGCGCCTCGGAAAAATCGAAGCAAGCTTCATTTTTCTCTCGGCTTGCGCGGTTTTTCTCTCGGCTTGCACTAACTTTGCAAAAAATTTCTATGAAGAAGCCGAAATTGGAAGGGGTGAAAAATCTCTTGTTTGACTTGGGCGGCGTCATTATGGACATCCGCCGCGAAAATTGTGTTAAAGCCTTGGAGCAACTGGAAGTGAGCGGCATCGGCGAGATGCTGGGCGTCTACTGCCAGCAAGGCGCATTTCTCCAACTTGAAGAGGGAAAAATCACACCGGCTGAGTTTCGCGACTATGTGCGCGGCAAGTCTGCCCGCACACTCTCCGACGAGGAAATCGACACGGCGTTTGACGCCTTTCTTGTGGGCATCCCTGTGGCGCGTCTCCATGCGCTCGAGTCGCTGCGCAACCATTATAAGATATATGTACTGTCAAACACCAACGCCATAATGTACAACCAGGGCATCCGCCGCGAGTTTGAGAAAGACGGCAAACACCGCGAGGACTATTTCGACGGCATCTGCACAAGTTTTGAGGAGGGCGTGGCAAAGCCCGACCGCCGCATCTTCGAGGCCGTGGTGCGCAAATTCGGCATACGCCCGGAAGAAACGCTGTTCTTCGACGACTCGCAGACCAATCTCGACGCAGCGTCGCAACTGGGATTCAAGACGTGGCTTGTGGCTGAAGGTACGGAATTCATGGAAGCGTTCGGGAAGTAATGGATACTTTTTTCAACAAGCAAGTCCCCGACAACATGCCGCCGTTAGCGGCAACGATAGGGATGTTTGACGGCGTGCACCGTGGCCACCGCCTTGTTGTCGACAATCTGCGCCAAGCTGCGTCAGCACGAGGATTGAAAACCGCCGTGTTCTCCTTCCCCAACCATCCACAGCTGCTGTTTCACCCCGACTGCGGCCTGCGGCTGCTCACAAGCCCGGAAAAGAAGGCTTCGCTGCTGGCGCAGACGGGCATCGACTACACTTTCTTCCTCTCATTCACTCATGAATTGGCGGCGATGACGGCACGCGAGTTTATGACGTTGCTGCACTCCCGCTACAACGTGAGGCTGCTCGCCGTGGGTTACGACCACCGTTTCGGACGGCGGTCGGACGAGACTTTTGCCGACTATCAACGCTACGGCGAGGCGATTGGCATGGACGTGATAACCACTCCCGAACTCAGCGGCGACGGCCATATCAGCTCGTCTGCCATACGCCAACGGCTGGCTGAGGGCGACGTGAAAGGCGCCGCCTCGATGCTCGGACACCGCTACTGCATTGCCGGCAAGGTGGTGGACGGCAAGCGCAACGGCCGCCTTATCGGCTTCCCCACTGCCAACATCGACCTTGACGGCATACCTCTGCTCGTGCCGCCCGACGGCGTATATGCCGTTAAAGTATCGGTCGACGGAGCGACATTCGGTGGTATGCTCAACATCGGCACTCCGACAGTCGACCATGCAACGCAACGCACCATTGAGGTGAACATCTTCAACTTCGACAGCGAGATATACGGCAAAACGGTGAATCTTGAATTTGTTGACCGTGTGCGCGACGAGCGACGCATGAACGGACTCGACGACCTACGCCGGCAACTACAACTCGACCGAAAAACAATTGAAAATATATTAACACAATCTTCAGAATATGAAAATCATTAATTTTGCCGACGAGCGTTCGCTTGTCAACGTTTTTATGCGCGAACTGCGCGACGAGAAAATCCAGAAAGACATGTTGCGTTTCCGCCGCAACATTGAGCGTATTGGGGAAATTGCAGCCTATGAGATTTCAAAGACACTCGAATTCAAGACCATCGACACCAAAACTTGCCTCGGAACGGCAAAAAGCCATGTGGTGGACGAAACTGTGGTTATCGCCACCATCCTGCGCGCCGGATTGCCTTTGCATCAGGGCGTGCACAACTATTTCGACGGCGCTGAGAACGCTTTCGTGTCTGCCTACCGCAAATATGTGAGCAAAGACGATTTCCGCATCCACATCGAGTATATCGCCGCTCCACGCATCGACGACAAGGTGCTGATAATCACCGACCCTATGCTCGCAACAGGATCATCGATGGAGCTTGCCTACGAGGCGCTGCTGACAAAAGGCAAACCTTCGAAGGTGCATATCGTGTCGGTAATCGCCTCGCAACAGGCTATCGACTTTATCCGCGACAAATTTCCCGCCGACACCACTCTGTGGGTGGCTGCCATCGACGACGAAGTCAACGAGCACAAATACATCGTGCCTGGACTCGGAGATGCCGGCGACCTCGCGTTCGGTGAAAAAGAAGGTTAACGGATTAAACCTTTTCCGCTCATCTTCGTTCTAAAAGATACCAACAAACAAAAACGAAGAATGATGAAAAGACTTTTTACAACAACCCTGCTCAGCATCGTGATGCTGCTTATCTGCGCCCCAGGCGCGGCAGCGTCAGACAGAGCCATTGCCTATCACGCCCTGCCTCTACGCGCACAGTCGTTTGTCAAAAAATATTTCAATCCGCACAAGGTGGTGCTCGTGAAGGAAGACCGCGGTTTCCGCGACACCGACTACGATGTGAAGTTTACCGACGGAAGCGAGATTGAGTTCAACGGCAGAGGCGAATGGACCGAGGTGAAATGCCCTAAAGGTTTGAGAAACGGCATCATACCAGTGCAGATAATGAACTTTATGAAACACCGCGGCTATCTGAAGCATGGCGTGAAGCCTGTGAAAATTGAATACAGCCGAAAGGGTTATGAGGTGAAACTGAGCAACGGAACGGAGCTGGAATTCGACAACCGCTTCAATCTTGTCGACGTGGACCATTGAGGAATTTTCAAAAAAAGTTTTGGCTTTTCAGAAAATTTGCCGTAACTTTGCGCCACTAAAACCTCGATACCCGGGTGGCGAAATTGGTAGACGCGCTAGTTTCAGGTTCTAGTGGTGTAACAACCTTGTCGGTTCGAGTCCGATCTCGGGTACACAGAATAGCTGATAATCTTTTGATTGTCAGCTATTTTTGTTTTATCAGCCAAAAACAAGCAATACTGCTATTTTTTAGATGCGGAAAATCCTTGCCACGGCGATTGCAGCCTTCACCATCCATAAAGGCAGACGGTCGGCGAGCAGAAAACACAGCCGGTAGACATACGGAATGTTGCTGAAACTCCAGATATGCGCATTGGTTTCGGGATAGGTCGACCGCCAACGCACAATGTCGCGGTGGCTGCCTCGGAGCATCTTTATCTTTGCCGTAAACCGTGCGAACAGAATGAATTGCGAATAGCGTTCGGCATACGCCGGCGGCATCGAGGCAAACCAACGGTCCATCCCGTCGACAAACGCAAGATGGTCGGCAAGCACACGGTCCATACGCTCGGTCGACAACGAGTCTGTCGTTTCTTTACGATAATGATAGAACGGACGGTTGTAAATCACTATGCGGCGCGTTGCAACAGCCACTCTGAACCACAGCCCCAAATCTTCCCAACAGTTGACCCCCTCAAAAAAGCGGATGCCGTTGTCGACAATCACGCTGCGGCGTATAATCTTGTTGCACAATGAGCAATGAAGCGTGTCGAGAGGCATATCGTTGAGCTGTGGATAGTCGAGCGAAGGGAAACCCACCGTGTCACAACGTCCCTTGCCCTTCTCCAAATAATACGGGGTGCACACCACGTCGGCGCCTGTGGAATCAGCCACGCGCAGCATCGTGCCATACATCTCGGCATCAACCCAGTCGTCTGCGTCACAATGGATTACGAATTCTCCGCTCGCCGCGTCAACACCGCGCTGCCGTGAATATGCGCTGCCTCGGTTGATGTCGTTGCGAAGCACCGTCACCTGGTCGCGCCGCTGCGGATAGCTCGACACCACCGCCTGCAGCACCGCCTCGGAAGCATCGGTGCTGCTGTCGTTGACAAAAATAAACTCTATGCCGCCCGACAGCGACTGACGCATCAGCGAATGCACACAATCTCCGATATGCCGCTCCGCATTGTAGAATGGAACGACAACCGAGAGCCGTATGTCTGTTTTCGCAATGTCCATAGATACATACAAAGTTAGTGATTTCGCCGATAAAAAGAAATATATTAACTTTGTGTTATTAAAATTTATTGTTGTGGCAGAAAAAAAAATTGTTGAAACTCCGCTGATGAAGCAGTTTTTCGAGATGAAGAAAAAACATCCCGATGCAATCATGCTGTATCGTGTGGGCGACTTTTACGAAACATTTTCAACCGATGCCGTCACGGCTTCGGAAATATTGGGCATAACGCTCACAAAACGTGCCAACGGCCCGGGACAGCACATCGAACTTGCCGGGTTTCCCCACCATGCGCTCGACACATATCTGCCAAAACTGGTGCGCGCGGGAAAGCGCGTTGCAATCTGCGAGCAACTTGAAGACCCTAAACTGACAAAAAAACTCGTGAAGCGCGGCATCACCGAACTGGTGACTCCGGGAGTAGCCATCAACGGAAATATGCTCGACTACCGCGAGAACAACTTCCTCGGTGCGGTGCATTTCGGAAAAAACGCCTGCGGAGTGGCGTTTCTCGACATCAGCACCGGTGAGTTTCTTACCGCCGAGGGCACAATCGACTATATTGACAAACTGCTCGCCAACTTCTCTCCGAAGGAGGTGCTGGTGGAGCGGTCGTGCAAAAAACGCTTCGACCAGTCGTTTACGGCTAAATATCTGACGTTTGAACTCGACGACTGGATGATGACCGGCGAGGCTGCTCACGACAGGCTGCTGAAGCAGTTTGAGACAAAAAATCTGAAAGGTTTCGGTGTCGACAAGATGCATAATGCAATTGTTGCTTCGGGAGCAATTCTGTTCTACCTCGACCTGACTCAGCACACTCAGATTTCACACATCACGTCGCTCGCTCGCATCGAGGAGGAGAAATTCGTGCGTCTCGACCGCTTTACGGTGCGCAACCTCGAGCTGGTGGAACCAATGTGCGAGGACGGCAAAAGCCTGCTCAACGTGATTGACCGCACCGTATGCCCTATGGGCGCGCGCCTGCTGCGACGATGGACTTTGTTTCCGCTGAAGTCGGTGAAGCAAATCAACGACCGGCTCGACGTGGTGGAGCATTTCTTCAAAGACCGCGAGGGACGAGAACTGATTCAACGCCAACTGGAACTGGTCGGCGACATGGAGAGGCTGGTGTCGAAAGTGGCGGTGGGAAGAATCTCGCCACGGGAGATGGTGCAGATGAAAAATGCGCTCAACGCGGTGGCGCCGATAAAGGCTTATTGCGAAGATGCCGACAATGCCGTGCTGCGGTCGTTCGGCGAGCAACTGAATGCATGCGCCTCCATACGCGACCGCATTGAACGGGAACTGAACCCCGACGCGCCAAACGCAACCAACAGGGGCAACGTGATCAGAACCGGCGTCAACGACGAACTCGACTCGCTACGCGAGATTTCATATTCAGGAAAGGACTATCTGCTGAAAATACAACAACGTGAGAGCGAGCTGACGGGTATCCCAAGCCTGAAGGTGGCTTACAACAACGTGTTCGGATACTACATCGAGGTGCGCAACACGCACAAGGACAAGGTGCCGCCGGAATGGATCCGGAAGCAGACTCTTGTCAACGCCGAACGCTACGTCACTCAGGAGCTGAAGGAATATGAGGAGAAAATCCTCGGCGCTGAGGAGAAAATCCTTTCGCTGGAGACTCGACTGTTCAACGACCTGGTGGCTGCCGTGGCGACATACATCCCTGCAATCCAATTGAATGCGTCGCTCGTTGCCCGGCTCGACTGCCTGATGTCGTTTACAAGGGTTTCTATAGAAAACCGATACAACCGACCGGATGTCAACGAGTCGCTCGACATCGACATCGTCGAGGGACGACACCCTGTTATCGAAAAGCAACTGCCGCCGGGCGAGTCATACATCGCCAACAACGTGACTCTCGGAAACGAGTCGCAGCAGATTATGATGATCACCGGTCCCAACATGGCGGGTAAGTCGGCGCTGCTGCGACAAACGGCTCTCATCGTGCTGATGGCACAGATTGGATGCTTCGTGCCTGCCGACGCCGCGAAAATCGGCATCGTCGACAAAATATTCACCCGCGTCGGCGCTTCCGACAACATTTCGCTCGGGGAGTCGACGTTTATGGTGGAAATGAACGAGGCGGCTTCAATCCTCAACAATCTGAGCGAACGAAGTCTTGTGCTGTTCGACGAGCTGGGACGGGGCACGAGCACATACGACGGAATATCTATAGCGTGGTCGATTGTGGAGTATATCCACGAGAACCCTCGGTTTCACGCAAAAACTCTCTTCGCCACTCACTATCACGAACTCAACGAGATGGCCAAAACGTTCAAACGCATCGCAAACTTCAATGTGTCGGTGCGCGAAATCGACGGAAAGGTTGTGTTCCTCCGAAAACTCGTGGAGGGAGGCAGCGAGCACAGCTTCGGTATACACGTGGCGAAACTCGCCGGACTGCCGCCGGCAATCGTCACCCGCGCAAACGAGGTGCTTCACCATCTTGAATCGGCAAACTCTAAGGATGCCGCGGCGCAATGCCTCTCGGAAATGGACGAAGGCAGTGGAAAGGGTGTACAGCTGTCGTTCTTCCAACTCGACGACCCTGTTCTGAGCCAGGTGCGCGACGAAATCCTGAACACCGACATAAACAACCTTACGCCAATGGCGGCGCTCAACAAACTGAACGACATAAAGGCAATAATTACTGGCAAAAAGGGGTGATTTGAAAAAATCAGAAATTTTACATATCTTTGTATTACATGGCAAACTAAACTGAAAAACTGCTCGTGGAAAATATTGACTATAAATCCTTACATCTGACTCCGGAACAGGAGGACCAGAACATTGAAGCCGCCTTTCAGGACGTGCTCAACGGATACCTGCACAGCAACCACCGCAAAAAGGTGGAAATAATAAAGCGCGCATATTCATTCGCCAAGGAGGCGCACAAGGGCATACGCCGGCGGTCGGGCGAGCCTTACATCCTACACCCTATCGCCGTGGCGAAAATCGTGAGCCAGGAAATCGGTCTCGGATCTACGTCGATATGCGCTGCTCTGCTGCATGACGTAGTGGAGGACACGGAATACACTGTAGAGGATATCGAGATGAACTTCGGCAAAAAGATTGCTCTGATTGTCGACGGGCTGACAAAGATTTCAGGCGGTATTTTCGGCGACAGGGCTTCGGCTCAGGCGGAGAATTTCAGAAAACTGCTGCTGACAATGGCGGAGGACATACGCGTGATTCTTATCAAAATGGCTGACCGTCTGCACAATATGCGAACTCTCGGTTCGATGCTGCCGAGCAAGCAGTATAAGATTGCTGGCGAAACGCTCTACATCTACGCGCCGCTCGCTCACCGACTCGGTTTGTTTGCCATAAAAACCGAACTTGAGGACCTGAGTTTCAAATACCAGCACCCTGAACAATACAAGGAAATCGTCGCGAAAATCAAAAAAACCGACAAAGACAGGCAGATGGTGTTTGAAAACTTCGCCGCGCCAATCCGCAAGAAACTTGACGCTATGGGGCTCAAATACTCGCTGTCAACCCGCGTGAAGTCGGCTTTCTCTATCTGGAACAAAATGGAAACCAAACACGTGCCGTTTGAGGAGGTCTACGACTTATACGCTGTGAGAATCGTGTTTGACTGCTGCGAATCCGACAACGAGAAGACGATTTGCTGGAGCATATACTCTGCAATTACCGACATTTACAAGCTGCACCCTACCAGAACCCGCGACTGGGTAAGCACGCCGAAGGCCAACGGATACCGTGCGTTGCACCTGACGGTGATGGGCAACGACGGAAACTGGGTGGAGGTGCAGATCAGAAGCCAAAAGATGGACGACATCGCTGAACGCGGTTTTGCAGCCCACTGGAAATACAAAATCGGTGAAAGCGACGAGGAGTCGGAACTCGAAACGTGGCTGAAAACGATTACCGACCTGCTGAAGGAGCCGGGACCGAACGCGGTCGACTTCCTCGACACTATAAAACTGAACCTGTTTGCAACCGAGATTATCGTGTTCACGCCTAAGGGCGACCTCGTGACGCTGCCTAAAGACGCTACGGTGCTCGACCTTGCATACAACCTGCACTCCGAAATCGGTTCTCACGCCATTGCGGGTAAGGTGAACCACAGGCTGGTGCCTATCTCTTACAAACTGCAAAGCGGTGACCAGGTGGAGGTGCTGACGTCAAAAACTCAGAAACCTGTCCCGGAATGGCAGTCGTTCATTTGCACAGCCAAAGCGAAAACAAGACTGGAGGCGGCGCTAAGAAAGGAACGGAAGATGCTGATTGAGAAAGGCGAAAAAATGGCGAGAAAAGCGGTCGAGGGTGTGTCGCCGGAAGACTATGCGCAGTTTATATCAAAACTGATGGCGCATTTCCACATCACTACACGCGACGGTATGTATCTCGCTATCGGATGCGGACACATCGAAATCAACGAGAGCATCGTGAAGTCGCTGTGCAAAAAGCAGAATCTGAAGTTGCTGAACCGCCTGTGGCCTTTCGGCAAAAAGCCTGCCGACGACTCTGCCCAACACGCTGCCGACCATTCCCATCAGAAAGAAATCGACACGAAAAAGGTATATGTGCTGCGCTCTGTGAACGGTGTGCATAACTACAAGATTGCTCAATGCTGCAACCCGATTCCGGGCGACGACGTGGTGGGATACATCGACGACGACAACAACGTGGTGGTTCACAAAATGGACTGCGAGACGGCGACAAGACTGAAGAGCAGTTTCGGAAACCGTCTGGTGGCTACCCAATGGGAGGAGTCGCCGCAAGTCACATCATTCATGGCTACAATCCACATCGAGGGAATCGACAGGATGGGCATCCTGCAGGAGCTGATACATGAGATTTCAATAAATATGTCTATCAACATCCGCAACCTCAACATCGAGGCAAACCAGGGCGTGTTCACGTGCAACCTTGTGGTGCGCGTGTCAGACGCTGCCATTGTTGTGAGGATGTGCCGCCAAATAAAGAAAATCAACGGTGTGAAATCAGCTGTAAGAACCAGTTAATAAAAAAACGAGTCTATGAAAGAACTGAAAAAAGTTTTCGCCAAAAAATTCTGGATTCACGTAGCGTTCTTTGTCGCTGCCGTGGCGGTTATCCTATATTTCGTGCCCGGACGCGCCCATAAGAAATTCGTCTACGAAGTGGGCAAGCCCTGGACGGCGCCGGCTCTCTACGCTCCTGCCCAGCTGGTCGTTGGACTCGACGCGGCTTCGGAAAAGACGATAAAGGACAGCATAATCAATTCTTTCATACCGTTTTTCAAACACAACACGAACATCGAAGCGGAGATCCAATCGAAAATCAGCCGGACGCCTATGCTGATGCGTAGCGAAATCAGCAATGCCGTGCGCCAAGTGTATGCCGACGGAATCGTCGACAACAGAGTCTACGATTCTATTCAGAGCAACAAACTCCCAAGCCTGAAGGTGGTCGACAATGAAAACAGGGCACAAACCCTGTCGACCGCAAAAATGAGGTCGGCAAAAGCGGCTTATGAATATATCGACAAGCAGGTGCATGGTGTGCTGTCGATGTCGACACTGAACCTCGCCGAACTACTAAAACCGAATTACGCGGAAGACTCGCAGAGAAACAAGGAATACCTGCAGGGCGAATATGCCCGCGCAAGCATTCGGGCGCCTATCGAAAAAGGGGAGCTGATTATTGCCAGGGGTGCCAAAGTGACGCCGCAAAACGCGCTGGCAATCGAAGCGTGCGAGAAAATCCTTGAAAGCGAGTCGACTGGAAAGTCGCACTATCCTATCGTGGGAAACACTATTGTGGTGCTGATGCTGTTCTTCCTCCTTTTCCTCTATTTCTTAATCTACCGCCGGCAGGCAATTCTCGAAAACAAGAGGAAACTGAGTTTCGTGCTGTCGCTGCTGACTGCCGTGACCATCGCATCCTACACGCTGATGCACCGCGTGGTCTACGGCCCGATGCTGATGCCTATCACGCTGATTCCTGTCATCGTGGTTACGTTCTTCGACTCGCGCACTGCCTTCTTCTTGTCGATTGTGCAGGTGCTCCTTTGCAGCCTGATCGAAGAGGGGGCGGCGCAAGGCAACTTCATCATTATGCACACGGTGGCTTGCATCGTTGCCATCGATACTCTGCAGGAACTCACAAAACGCTCGCAGCTTATACGCACTGCCATCTGCGTGTTCCTGTCATACTCAATCATGTATGCCGCTTTGACAATTATCGAGGAGGGAAACATTACCGCAATCGACCTGCACACGTTTGCATGCTTCGCAATCAACGCGGTGATGCTGTCGTTTGCATATGTGATTATCTTCGTGTTCGAGCGTGTGTTCGGTTTTGTGTCGAAAGTAACGCTCGTTGAGCTGGCCGACATCAACAATCCTCTCCTGCAGGAACTGTCGGAAAAATGCCCGGGAACGTTCCAGCACTCCGTGCAATTGTCAAACCTCGTGGCGGAGGCGGCACGCGAAATCGGGGCGAACTCGCAGTTGGCGCGTGCCGGAGCGCTGTACCACGACATCGGTAAAATGGACAACCCGGCTTTCTTCACCGAAAACCAGCACGATGTGAACCCTCACGAGGTGCTGACTCCGGAGCAAAGCGCGAAAATCGTTATCCGACACGTGACCGACGGACTGAAACGTGCCGAAAAGGAAAAACTGCCTATGGAAATCCGGAATTTCATCCTTGAGCACCACGGCAGAAACCTCGCAAAATATTTCTACACAACAGCCTGCAACAACAACGGCGGAAATCCGGTCGACCCGGATCCTTTCACATATCCTGGACCGAACCCGCGCAGCAAGGAGACATCGTTGCTGATGATGGCTGATGCCACCGAGGCGGCGTCAAGAAGCCTGAAGGAGTACAACGACGAGACAATATCAAACCTTGTCAACAAGATTATCGACGGGCAGATAGCGCAAGGCCTTATGAAGGAGTCGCCGCTGAGCTTCCGCGATGTGGAAGTGGTGAAAAAGGTGTTTATCTCGCGTCTGCGCACGATGTACCACACTCGCATCTCCTATCCAGAGTTGAAAAAACCTGCCGCCAAGCCTGCCCAATAACTCCGATTCGCTTGGAAAAGTGTAGCAAACCGCCTGCGATTCGTTCCGAAAAGTGTAACGAACCACCCATGATTCGCTTGGAAAAGTGTAATGAAAGTCGCAAACGCATTGTAGCTAAAGACTTTAGGCACACAGCCCATAGTGACAAGTGGAAACGGCTATCATTGACACGGTCTAAGAGTATAAGCTATTCAGACCGCGCGAGCGGTCACGCTTTTGCGTAACCCACGGCCGCGCCGTGGGAAGGCAGACAGCAGATATGCACCGCATAGCGGTTGCTCGCTGCATGGGTGGCGGAATCCACAGCATCGGCAGGCGAGGCTTTCGTGCCGGAGGCACGAGACTTACTCCTAACCCATTACGCGGAGCCTGCGGAGCGTGATGGGATTATTCCGGTCAACACCAGATGCGTGCCGGAGGTACGCCACTACGGCCTGCGGATATAGAGAGCGGCCGCAGGCTTCGCATGCGGTTCCCACTTGTGGTCGGCGCTATGCGCCTAAGAATGCCATTGACACGGTCTAAGTGTATAGGCTATTCAGACCGCGGCCAATGGAGGGTTGGCAAGTCGTCACCATGCTCGTATATAGCAGTTTAGCAGAGCCTTTTATAAAATAATAGTACAAATTTAATTCGTTAAATAAATAATTAGTATCTTTGCAAAACTTATGGCAATCTTAATCTCCTGACTTCGACAATGGGACACCCAAATCAAGAATTTGGGAA
>ULYE01017332.1_pt1 | contig 12696 bp, 13 predicted proteins | sample 1961921 | NCBI WGS metagenome assembly ULYE01 (sample SAMEA4835856, study PRJEB28245) | human gut metagenome | biome: gut microbiome; material: fecal sample | place: Denmark | collected 2008 | reverse complement strand
CCGCTACGCTATAAGGTTGGCGGACCATCAAAGGTCTTCGCCAGGTTTTGCGGGATGGGACCGCATGGGGACAGAATATTATAGAATCACTAGTGTCTCTTAATATAAAACTTCTGCGGCTTCACCTACCTATATATTGTTATTCATAAGAAACACACTAAGCCTTGCCTCACTATTCATCAAACACCCTTCTTTGATACTCACCATATAGGTATCTGAATATGTTATCAACCAATACCAAAATAAAAAAGCGAATGAAATAGTTGGCATATCTATACTCTAAAGATTGCAAAGTCTCCATAGTTGGAAGATCACTTTGATACGACTGCGTGTTGTGAGCACATTGGTTTCGATAGCGATACACTGAAGTGTCAAAAACCTGTCGCATACACAATCCATGCTTGCATCTATTCTTCAAAGAAGCATCTTTGTTACCACAATTATTTACATTCTTAAACAAGTTATCGTTTGTCATGATGCAGTCTTTACTAATCTCAGTCAAGTATTGCTCAAATTCTGCATAATGCAAGGAATAACTCTCTACCAAATTCGATTGAGAAAAGACATCCAATGCTGTCTGTTTTGTTTCATCAAATACTTCTTGTCTTACGACATCCGTGATTTCAAAATCAAGATTTAACAATATCCCGACCAAATCCTTATATATGAGATTCTTTTCATCATAGCATGAGCATTCACCAACTGGCTTTCTGGTAAAACGCTCATAACGATATGTATAATCAGAAGTGGCTAAATCCCAAACTATACATTTCAGCTTTTGTTCTTGGAATCCTGTCATTCGCAAAAAGGCACTTTGCAGCAAATATTCGCTTACAGGTATCGCATCAATCCCATCGCCGATGGTTGACAATACTACCAAAGCATCGCTCAGAACATCAGATATGGGCTTAAGTATAAAATTGGAATGCTGACTCATACACGATATCTTTTATATAATTTGACAGAAGTCTCTAATCGGGAACGCAAATAACCAATACCTGCTGGAGACTTTTTATGATTTGCGTTGTTCTTAAAAAAACCGATATTAGCTTTTAAACGTCGTTTTAACGTATCGACATTATTGGCATCTGCCGTTATCTCTAATCCTTTGAATAAGCTAATATAAATGATTCCAAAGAAGTATACATCCAAATCAATGATGGAGTTGAATTTTTTTGGCAATTCTACTTTTTCGATGTTTCGCTTTAGAAGTTCCATCCTTGAAGCATAGTTCTTATCTTGGAATATTGAGCTGAATTGCTTGAATCGAGTAGCAGCAGAATCCAAAACAACGGCATTGATGTAATCTTCGTAATATCGTTCCATCTTTGAAGAACTGACACCTCTTGCTACTTTCTCTTTTTTTTCATCCTTATTATACTCTGACAACAGAGACAAGTATCTCACAAAGTCCAACTTCTTAATATCACCTGATAGCTTCACTTCATATTCATCCATAAATTCAGGCTTGAAGAAATCTTTAAGATTAGGAACCAAATAATATAAAGAGGTACGGCTTTCCAATTCATCCAAGGCAACACCTTGTCTATTGATGTTCCTGAAAAGCGTAGAATAATATCTTTGTTGCATACCAGGATCTTCCTTTGGCACCAAATAAGAAAAACCTATGTAGTGGTTTTCGAAGAATTCATCATTCACACCATAATCTACCACCTTATAATTGCCTAATTGCAAATTTGAAAGTATGGTTTCCTTCGTTCTTCCATGGTCTAGAAGAAGAGGATATTGCCATTTTAATATGTTGTCCATCTCCTCATCATGCTCGTCAGGTTCCATTGGAAAGTCATGTTCATCAAGAGCCTCTTCCAAGTCATCATTCTCATTTGCCATTCTTTCATTCAAGGTGTTCTTAAAAACAGCCTTGTCAGGATACAAACCTAAATAAGCAAGGAGTATACTCGAAAGTCTTTGTTGTCCATCCAATATCAAGTTAGTTCGATTGCCTTCGCCATCTACATAATGTCCGATAGTCAATGTTGGCACAAACTGTTCGTCCTTCACCTGATTGATGAAGTTCTTAACATCCTCCTCTTTCCATACGAAAAGACGCTGATAATCCGGTAACACGATATTGGATGTAAGCATCAGCTTTATCCAATGCTTCAGTGTATATTCACCATAAAATATTCTATTCTTCATAAATTCACGTTTTTGGGAGTTTTTACACAATAACGACTTGACTTACAAAATTACATATGCTTCAAATAATTTCGGATTTTTGACGTATAGCCATTAAGAATATTCTGAAAAAGACCATTAGCTTCTTTGTCGGACAGTTCTGTTTTCATTAAATCATTTTCTTTTATAAGCACTACAAAATATTCACGCTGTTTACCCGTAGAAGCCAATGCTTCTAACAACTGTTCATCATAAGGCAGAACATTTTCTAAGAACACTTCTGGATAAAGATGAGTGCCTTCCTCATAATAATCTGACAAAGAATTAGCTATTGAAACCAATTCCTCTTGAAATATTCGATTTTTTGAATTGTCTGCTAAAGCGAAACCATTATTAAGCAGAAAGGAACCTATCTCAGCTGAAACAGTTTTTCGTAAAGATGTTGCCATATCCTATAACTTATCTTGTGGTAATTGCTGTATGATTTTTCCAGTCAGCAATTTACCGTTTACATGTTTATTTCTCTTAATACCATCTGCCCCCCACGTTCCCCATTGCTTAAAGAAAAAGGGAATATGCGCTTTTTCTGCCTGTCGTTGAACATTCAACGCCCATTCTTCTTTCATCGGTCGAGCTTGCATACCGCTTTCTCCACCAACTATAATCCAATCAATATTTTCCAGATTCAAATTACCTAAGTTCTCTACTAGAGGCTCACATGAAAGGAATTTGACAGATGCGTTCAAATTACGAATTGCATCTATGCGTGGTATAGAAGCCTTACACTCTACAGTCACTCCTAACCAAGCATTAGTTGGTATTTTATGAGAGGCAAAATAAACAGCCATTCTTTCTGCACGCTTTGTTAAAAGTTGATACCTGTGTTGAGGAGTTGCAACTATCGTCTCCATTACTTTATCAATAAAACCATCGGAAACCTTATCATGAAACAAATCACCCATAGAACAAACAAATATCATTTGTGGTTTAAACCACTTCAATGGTTCATCCAAACATTCCTCATGCATTGTCACCTCAAATCCATTATTATATTTAGTCTGCCCCATGGCCTTCAATCGCCTTGCCATTACCTCTGCATAGCAATGTCTACACCCTTCAGAAACCTTACTACATCCAGTGACAGGATTCCAACTTTTATTAGTCCACTCTATTTTAGAATTTGCCATAGCTAAAACTCAAGAATACACTCTTTTATGATAAGAACTGAAACTTTATGGTTCTTACCATCAGTAAATGTCGATTTTATCTTCCCCTCCTCAACTAATTTTCTCAACGCTGCCGTATAATGACTCAAACAATAATTTGTTTTTATTTGGTCTTTATCAAACAACTTTCGTGCATCAATCACCTTTCCTTTATAATCATCATACAATCTGTCAGCCAAGCAATGGATATTATCATAAGAATAATCAAATAACTCCATATCATGGCTGTTCAACAGTTTAGGATCAAAAGTATAAGTATGAAGCCCATCAAAAGTTGTTCCCACATTAGCAAAGTCATTATAGATAGTCTTCACAAGTTCATAGCCTTTTGAATTCTTGGTAAGATGCAATATGAAATGACTAGTTGTATGGATATCTTCTTCCTGGAATTGAAATGCTGTGTAATACACATTTTTGTTCAGAATCAAATTGAATTCCCGACCTAACATATCTATAATATATGCCAAACGTGCTATAACTGAATCTTTTCCACTTTTCATAAGTTTAACTTGCTCATAAGAAAGCGGAAACATATCTTTTATGTATCTTAAGAACAATTCATTATCAATAGCTGCATTGATTCTCTTTGTATTCAAAAACAAAAATATCTCATTACCCCAATTCTGTAAAAAATCTGCAAGCACATGGGTTTTTATACCTTTATATCCAAATGGATCAAAGAAAAGCAAGGCTGGACTAGAATTTCTTCCATTATTCTCCATCGTATTTTTTTGTAAATACTGATCTACAGTTTCACATTCTCCTATAGTACGGTCAGCGAAAAACGGATTAATGCGAAATGTACCTTGTGGATATAGTTTTAAGAAATTATCCTCCAATACATCCTTATACTTCATATCATTAAAAAGCATTCTAACATTATTCCTCAAATACTCATCATTATAACACTCCCTAGCTATCATTAAAGGAGTAGATTCATGCCCATCCTCATAAAGTCCTGGTCCCGCAAAAAGATCTATATATCTAAATTCCTTCTGCGGAAACTTTGATAGGATTTTGCAATATTGAGGAAAATAAGAAGAAACTATTTTTGCCTTTACATATGATGAAGCACTCTGCTTCTCAAAGAAATTTTCATTTTTTCCCATAATCGCATTATTATATAAAACTCAAGACAGCAATTATTGAAACTATCTGTCTCTTAAAGGGATTTTACATGTTACTAGTACAACTCCACATTGATATCAAATGGACTATCAAAGTCCTTCAACAAGTCATGCTTGGTATCTTTCTCCGAGAGGATGGCATGCTCGGTTGGTATCTTCCAATCGATGCCGAGAGTATCATCGAGGATGCTGATACCACCATCAGCCTCTGGGTGATAGAAGTTATCACACTTGTATTGGAAGACTGCTGTTTCTGAGAGAACAGCGAAACCATGGGCAAAGCCCTTTGGTATGAAGAACTGGCGATGATTGTCTTCTGTCAGTTCTACTGCTACATGCTTACCATAGGTTGGTGAGCCCTTGCGGATATCTACTGCTACATCGAGTACTCTACCTTTTACGCAGCGTACCAACTTACTCTGAGTATAAGGTGGGCGCTGGAAGTGCAAGCCTCGCATTACACCATAGCTACTCATAGACTCATTGTCTTGGCAGAAGTGAACACTGTGTCCCAGGATTGGGGCAACCTTTTCTTCAAACTCTCGCTCACTGAAGCTCTCGAAGAAGTAGCCACGAGAGTCGCGGAAGAGGCGTGGCTCTATAATGAGTACGCCATCTATATCAGTTTTGATTATATTCATTGTTTTCTAATATTCTAAATTCTTTTTCAATGTTTGATCTTTCTCTTCAAGTATTGAAAGGAGATACTTGCCATAGTCATTTTTCAACATAGGTTGAGCATTCTCTCTCAATTGTTCTGCGGTAATCCAACCCTGGCGGTATGCGATGCCTTCCAAGCAAGCTACCTTCAAGCCCTGTCGCTTCTCCAGGACTTCAATAAAGGTGGATGCTTCAGAAAGGGAATCATGGGTTCCGGTATCGAGCCAGGCAAATCCTCTTGCCATGGTCTGAACCTTCAGCTGCTTATCCTTCAGGAACTCCTGGTTAACAGTGGTGATTTCCAACTCACCACGAGCAGATGGCTTGATATGCTTGGCTACATCTACCACCTTGTTAGGATAGAAGTATAAGCCTACCACAGCATAGTTGCTCTTTGGATGCTGAGGCTTCTCTTCAATGCTCAGGCAATTGCCTTGCTCATCAAACTCTGCAACTCCATATCGCTCAGGATCGCTGACACGATAACCGAAGACGGTTGCCTTGTTGTTCTGTTCTGCATCTGCAACTGCCTGATGCAGCATCTGATTTAATCCTGCACCATAGAAAATGTTATCACCTAATACGAGGCAAGCAGCCTCATCGCCAATAAATTTCTCTCCGATAATGAAGGCTTGGGCTAAGCCATCTGGTGATGGCTGCTCAGCATACTCGAACTTCACACCTAACTGGCTTCCATCGCCTAAAAGGCGTTTGAAACCTGGCAAGTCGAAAGGGGTTGAAATAATGAGTATCTCACGGATACCCGCCAACATCAATACTGATATTGGGTAATATATCATCGGTTTATCAAAAATGGGAATCAGCTGCTTGCTGATACCCTTGGTAATAGGGTACAAGCGTGTACCGCTACCACCTGCTAATACGATTCCTTTCATATAATTATTATTTATTGATCAATAACATGTTTCGAAAACCTACCTTCAATAGTCTTTGCGACCCTTTCGGTTCCCCTTACAGGGGACAGAAACCTTCCTTACCGTTAAAGAAGGAGTTTTTTCTACCTCTCCGTCTCTCCTGCAAGGAGAGCTCCACCTTTCTCACCAAGCCTCTCTTCCCTCAGGGACGAGAGGATGTAACCGCCCTCCGGTGCTCGGAACCGCTACGCTATAAGGTTGGCGGACCATCAAAGGTCTACGCCATATTATGCGGGATGGGACCGCCTGATTATATCCTAATCATTATAAAGTTTCATCACTTAACCTTTGGTTTATTCGTCCACCTATAAACATACCTATAGCAAATTGTCATTATACTACCTAATAACAGTAACAAGCCTCCAGTAATAACAAGAAAAATTCCCATTTTGGTATTATCTTCTCCTGTGACAAAGTTCACACCACAACATGAAATTACTGAACCAATAACATTAACTAATGCTGCTAGAATCGAAAAGAAGGGACTAGCATTTTGATATTGCAACTCTGCAGACAATTGCTTTTCTGACTCTTGCAACTCTTCTATCTTCTTTACCTTAGTATTATAGTCATTCAAAAGTTGTATGATGGCAATTTCATTGTCTTTCAAATCTTTTACAGTAATATTATAGAGATCTCCATTCTCATAGATTTTACTTTGACTTAATCCATCTGGTTTTATCTTATTTGCCATTACTTACTGTCGTATATAGAGTGTACTGAAATACTTTAATTACTTTATTAACGGTAGTAATCGCATATTGCAAATACAGATTATTCCCATTATCCAAAGAGGCTATAAGAAGTGGATCTTTTATGCTGACTCCCAAAGGACTGCTGAAATTTGTAAAAGTTAGACAACAACGATGTTCTGTAGATTCTTTTATCTGAATATTTGGTGTTCCACCATCAACATCTTCAAAATCAAAGATAAAGTCAGTATCTTCAATTTTCATCGTTATTGTATTATCTGATGATAGAACTAAAACACCAGAATTATAAACAGCATATTTTCCAACGAAAATGTCCATATTCTAAACTTTCTTAATATCAATAATCGTATCGGCAGACCTGTTTTGATTTACCAAACCTAATTTGATTTTTCTCTCTATTATTATTTCATAGAGCTGCTCAAAAGACAGAGAATGAACCCTATCTTTTATAGCATCATCAAATTTTCCTCTTATTGCTAAGGCAGGTTTATCATTCGTTTCAAAAGAAAACTGGCCAGACCTAGTATTTAATGAATAGAACTGCCCCTGATATTTTAACTCTTCCGTTTTCTCTATGCTTCGAACCAAATTATCTATGATAATCTGCTTATCGTTCTCCTTTACGCTTTTTGACTCATGAATTTTAAATTTAGCATTAGTCCAACTTACCTCAATATTTACTTTACTTTTTTTCAAAAGTTCAAGCAATTCATTAAATTTAGCCAATGCTTCATTGCCATAATCTGCAGCATATTTTTTCAGTTCATCAATATCATAACCAGCTTTAAACAATCTTATTAACTCCTTTGCAAAATCATCAGCACTAGTTGAAACAAACGAAACTTGTAAGTTTTGTGGGCGCAACAGAACTCGCACAGAACCTGCTAAAGAATAAAAATACTCGAATCTTGTATTTAATCCCAACTGTTCTTTTTCATCCTTTTGCGCTTTAGGGGTAAGGGATTTAAACCTTTTAGATGATGTGACTTTCTTAATATAGCTGCAAGCTAAGCTTTGACGAAGTTCTTCAACCTTCTGTAGACATTTTGCATATTGCTCAAAAGGCATATTACCATACTTGACATCTGCACCAGTAAAGTGGATTTCAAACACTCCACATTGCCTAGATATAGACAAAGCTGCAACATCGGACTCCTTTTCTAATGAAAAATCAAAATATGAATCAACCTCAGGAAAATAATCATCAGGTATATCTTTTAAAAAGACAATAGTTGGTACTGATTTCGTACCATCCTGAAATACATCTATTAAATAAACAAAGCCCTCATCAATTTGTTTCATCAACTCATAGAGAGAAATCTTCTGATTCAAATAGTTCTGCAAAACAATTAAACCAACTCTGAAAACTAACCATCTTTGGGTTGATTCATCACAATCCACCCAATAAGAAAGATAGTTATCACCAGAAGAATGAACATAATGAGATAAAAAAGGCCCATCAAAGTATATCAAATCAGAAACCTTACTAAGCTCTGCTAGAGAAAGCTTTCCTTCAAAACCATGTATTTTTTTCATAAAGCTTTGATTATTTTAAAAGTGGTATTCAAATCACATATTTCTGATTCATATAAATCAAAATGCCCCCTATTATCAGATATTGTTATCATACCATCTGTAGATTTCAACACACCGAAGGACAAAGAATCTCCAATCTGTTTTTTTACATTTTTGCAGGATTTACGAAGATACCTATAAAATGTTGCTGCTTGAGTCAACGTTTCAAAATTAGAAAGTGCATAGCCACTTAAATCAACATTACCATCCCTTATTTGCTGTTCCAATCTATTAGGATGTAACTTATGAGGCGGAATATGATTGTTCTGAATATATTTCGAGAAGACATACCTATATGCTTCTTTCGAGCTTGGAAGAAACAACTTTGGCAATTGACATCCATTTTCTATGAAAAATTCTAATTCTTTTTGATACTTAAATCTCATAATACGATAATCTAAAATTGTTCTTTAAATTATTTAGCCTTACTACTCTTTTCTTGCAGATACTCAGCAAATATATTCCTCACATATACTAGATTCTTCCGTCTCCATTCTTTCCAGAATATCAACAGAAGGAAGATAGACACGATCACATAAGTAGATGAAGCCAACAAATTTGGTACAAAGAAATAAGATATAAACATCGCAAGAAAATGACTCGTACATAGATTTCTTGCCATTATACTTTGATGATACATTTCTTCTACCAAATTATCCTTCCTCACAATATTATTCTTTACAAATCGTAGTACACACCTCGACTCATCATTGGTTATCGATCTAAAAGATAAACGTACTTTAGAATCTTTAATAACATTATCAGCTCCTTCAATTTCATCCTTACCACCAAAAGTCAAGACCTTTTTCGAAGGACGATTAAAAAGTCGGTAACATAAATTTCGTTCAAAAAAACTAGCCATACTATTGATAACAAATCCTCCAATATAAGTAACAAGCAGCCATAATGCAACTTCCACACCATTATTAACATTATTCGTCACATTAGACAACTGTTGCTGAAAACATATCGGTTCTGTCGTTACTAATTTCCACACAATGTAAATGTATGAAAAAAAGTAAGCGCCAGGTATTACCCGTTTCATAATTTCCTTGAAACGCAGGTCTTGGTTTGGATTTACATCTGCCATAATTCTTCATTTCGTATTTTCTTCTCAACATTCCCATAATTGAAATGAGGAGGAGTAAACTTAAATTCCTTATTATTAACCTGGACTGTATAATCAGCTATCTGAAAATCTCTCAACCGACTTATCGGAAGAGTTGCAACCATCACAACAGGATTATCTCCACCTTTGACATTCAGTAAGGTTTTACTATCAGATTTTGATGGCATAATAATCTTTGAATCTCCATATTGAGATGTGTTTACTTGAACTATAAAGCAATGAATGTCTCGCGCCCACGAACCAGTTACATCAGAAAAGTAGTGAACATCTTTGTTATATTCTACCGCTATCAAGAAATCAGTCTTAGATTGGAATAAAGCCCTGCTCCTTATATCTGCTAACTCAAAACAATTATATACTGAAAAATAAACCTTACGCCAATGAAACAAAGTATAATGAGGAGTATCAATTTTAGGTATATTATAATGATACCCTTCCAATAAGATTTTCTCCTTTGGTGAATAAAAATTTTTAATTCGTAAATGAATTGCACAAGTTCTTCCATACTTCGTTTGAATAGGAAGAATTGTCGCTACAGTATTCAAAATAATATTTCTATTACCTATAACATATTCCATTCCCGTAACAATAGCCATATTTGTATGAATAACCTGACTTGCCAAAAATCCTAGCCAACAAAATGGAACTGTCAATTCTGGCATAATCAGCATATCTGCCTGTTCTTTATATGCATTATTAATTATCATGCATAGTGCCTTACGTCTTGAGGCATTTACAATTCCTGTTTTACGCTTCACTACATGCATGTATTCTTGTTCAAAAACCTGCTTGTTAGCTATTGCTATTCTCTTATCAACCTGATACTGATCATTTTTTTCATCTAACAACGAAACATATTGTTCCGTATTTGAGTCATCAGTAGGAGTCTTGACAAAACAATCAATCCAAGTAGAAACCTCCTTCTTATCTTCTTTCAAGAGTTTTTGCCATTTAGTATTAATCTCTATGAATTTATTTTGAATTTCCATCAAATCTAAACCCATAGAAGACTTTACGTATTCAGAATCGCCATTTGTCTCCAAAGTCATCATCTTATCTTGAATGTCTATCAAATTAAGTTCCTCAAAATGAATAAACACTGGAGACAAGAAACAAATGGCATTACTAACCTTAAAACGATTTGATTTTACAGAATTACCATACAAAGAGCTGTTGTCATCAAATAAACATGCTGTATAATTAATTCCTTGTAAACCAATATAATTATGCTTGAACATATTAGCGTGTCTAAATTTGACTGCTTCATCACGCAGTTTTGTTTTCAAGGCAAGATTTCTGAAATATTTCATTTCATTATCTATATGATTTGGACATAAAGCAAGAGGCATTGCTAAAGAATGATTTAACAATTCCAGCAAATTCTCCTTCAATTCATCTAAATCTACACAACATTTTTCAGATAATGTCAACCGTTTTATTTCTTTTTGAATTCCATAATAAAACTTTGAGAGGAAAGCTATATCGTTATTTAAGATATAATAGGTAGCAACTTTATCCCACAAAGAATACATATCTAATGCCGTTTTTCCTTGAAAAAAGTTCAGCAATTGATATCCGGTTTTCTTGCTTTCATCTTTTAGTTTATCAATTTCATCAAGGCCAGCTAGCTTTGACAAGAATATTCTTTTCGCCAAATATTTAGATGCTCCGAATTTATCAGCCTTTAAGCTTTGAATATTTCTAAACTTTTGAGAAGAGTCTGTGTAAAACAGCTTATATGCTTCCTTATCAAATTCATCACTTATATAATCCTCATCTGGTAAAAATCGAAACTCACTACGTTGCTTTGCCAAATCTTTCAAAAAGATATCAATTGCAGCATGTGATCCATTACTGAAAAAGTGCTCTAAAACAACTTTCCCTTTTTGAATTTCAAGGCAAGAATCATTCCATTTTGGCATAATAATTTCGAAAGCTTCATCATTTGTCTTATATCGCAACATGCCTGTTTTACAAAAATAAGCTTGAACAAACTCTGTCACAGGATCATCTTCCTCCTTAGAAACATATCTGTTGGCAAAGACAAACAACATATCATCAACATAACGCCCATAATATACTGGACAAATCTTTTCCCAAACATTCTCATCAAATTCAACCAACAACAAATTACCTAATACACCGGAAGAAGGTAGTCCCACAGGAAGTAAGAATTGTCCTTTTTCGCGTTCAGATTCTGTTATTGGAGAGTCAAGCATACAATCAAGAGAGTCAGAATACAACAGATGAATCTTATGCAAGAGTTCATTTAATAAACGAACTTGAGATGTTCTTTCATATAATTTATCATCCCAATAGATATTCATCATTTGACGCAAATTAATCCTTGCAGAATAAAAATAGCGTTTAATATCCAAACTTAATATAGAAACATCATTACCACTATCCAATAAACGATTTGCTTCCTTCAAAGCATTGTCTCTCCAATTTTGGTATCCTATATAATAAGGCTTAAACATATTTAAGCCGTTATTGATATATAAACGGTCTTCTATATCACGAGTAGCATTCAATTGATAAGCATAATTCTCTCTTTTTATATACGAACTCAATTTCACTCCTACATACTCAACCCACAAAACTGAAATAATCAAGATTTCTATAGGCGCATCTATTATAAAGTTACATTTTTCAATAACGACTGGGTCAAAAGAAAAATCATTACTTATATAATTGCAGTTTCCCTGTCTCATCTGACAAGACGTTTCTTTGGGCAAGATTTTATAACCGATTTTACCCAAAGAATCGAACATAGCCAGCGGTTCTTTGCTATTTAAAAGGTTGTACAATGGTTCAAAAGAAGATTTTAATTTTGATATTAATTCCTCTTCTGTCGTCTTTGCATTAATACCCATCTTTGATTCAAACTCACATATCTGATACCTTATAGACAAAGTATTAGTATCATAATAATAGTAGTTTTTCAATTTGCGATAAGCATTATATATGTCTTGGTATGAAAATTTTTCGTTCATATTCGTATGTCACCAATACAGCGTCACCACTATATTACAAGTAGTTACACCTATCAGTTTTTTGAAAAAGTTATTTTTGTTCCCCATTGCAGTATCGCTCTGCACTGGTCGTCACTCGAATGAGAAATATTATTTTTATTAACCTAGACTTGACTTATGGCTAAACATTACAACACACAGAATGATTCTGCTTCCT
>ULYE01023410.1_pt1 | contig 12717 bp, 11 predicted proteins | sample 1961921 | NCBI WGS metagenome assembly ULYE01 (sample SAMEA4835856, study PRJEB28245) | human gut metagenome | biome: gut microbiome; material: fecal sample | place: Denmark | collected 2008 | reverse complement strand
CGCTGATAAATAGTGGGGACGCTGTATTGGTGGTTTACTTTGCAGTTATCTCAGTTGATTGATTGTAATCATGCGGATGAAAACTATATGAAGCAATTAGCTGAGCGCTTGTCTAGACGCAATGGAAAAGAGATTGGTTATAAGAAATTGGAATGAATATTTAAGAAGAGAATATGTATCAGATAAGAATAGATTGTTTTGATGAAAAACTTAAGGGAATAAGAACACTGTATGAGTACGATTTCCTGTCAAGCGATCAAGTTTTAGAAAATGTAATTTTACCATATTTAAAAGGAGATTTGTTCATTTTTGAAGGTGCAAAAATAGGTGATCAAAATATCAGGAAAGTAGAGATCTATGAAACAGATAAGACGATAAAGCAAACTGTTGATGAGGCGAATTATGCAAACCAAATGTTTATTCCATATACTAGGAAAAACATTTTGTGCGATAATGAATTGTCCAATGTCACCAGACAGCTTATTCAAGAAGGATCAGAAATCTTAAAACAGCGAGAAAAGAATGAGAAGAAAGAAGAAAAGCTGCAAGCAAAGAAGCCAATGCTCTTTATAAGTCATTCTTCTGAAGATGAAGCAATAGCCTCTTCTTTAGTTACTATGTTGCGAACATTAGGATTCAATAAGAGAAACCTGTTTTGTAGTTCTGTTCCTGGGTACGATATTCCAGAAGGTGAAGATATTTATGATACACTTGCTACAAAGTTCATGGAGTATGATATTTACGTAATTCTTTTGTTGTCGAAGAACTATTATGATAGTGTAGCCTGCTTGAATGAGATGGGAGCAACGTGGGTACTGAAAGCAAAGTATTCAACCATAGTTTGCCCAGGCTTTACTGTACCAGAGATAAAAGGAGCTGTTAATCCTAGAAAGATGGCAGTGGTGCTGGACGATTCAAAGCGAGTAAACGGTAAGTTGAATCAGCTGAAGGATCATTTGATTGAGTTCTTTCATTTACCAGAGGTTGAGGATGATACCATTTGGGAGAATGATAGAAACGAGTTTTTTAAATCTATAGAAAAGAAAAAGTAAATGTCAAATCAAACATCGGATAATAATAAACGAATAGCGAAGAATACATTGCTTCTTTACTTTAGAATGTTCTTCATTATGGCGGTAAGTCTATTTACCAGCCGTGTGGTATTGAAGACTTTGGGTGTAGAAGATTTTGGAATATATAATGTTGTGGGTGGAATTGTTGCCATGATGGGAATCCTCAATGGTGCAATGTCTGTATCTACACAGCGATATCTAACATTTGAATTAGGAAGGGGAGACATGGTAAGATTGAAACAGGTTTTCTCAACTTGTTTCTTGATTTACCTGATATTATCAGGAATCTTTCTGTTGTTGGCAGAGACCATTGGCCTTTGGTTCCTTAACAACAAACTGGTGATTCCGGAAGATAGAATAATTGCAGCCAACTGGGTATATCAGTTTTCCATTATTTCTTGTGTTAATACACTGATGGCTAATCCATATAATGCAGTTCTGATAGCAAGAGAGAAAATGAATATCTATGCTTATATAAGTATTTTAGAGGTCGTTCTGAAATTGGCTATAGTTTATCTCTTGTTGGTTGTTCCATTGGATAGATTGATTATATATGGAGGTCTTTATTTGTTGATGAGTATCGTTATTACAATGATATATCGTATTTATTGCATCAAGAATTACCAGGAGTCTCGTTTCCAATTTTATTGGGATAAACCTTTGTTTATGCAACTGATGTCCTATTCTGGATGGAATCTGTTTGGTTCTTTGTCTAGTTTAGTTAAGGGGCAAGGATTAAATATCCTTCTGAATATGTTCTTCAATCCAGCCGTGAATGCCTCTCGTGGTATTGCCTATCAGATAAATAATGCAATTACTCAGTTCTTTACAAACTTCTATACGGCAGTTCGACCACAGATTACAAAGTATTATGCACAGGGTGATTTGGATAATATGTTCAAACTTGTATTCAGAAGTTCAAAATTCTCATTTTACTTGATATTCCTATTGTCCTTGCCTATTATCATCGAAACTCCATATATTATACAGCTTTGGTTGGGGCAATTGCCTGATTATGTGGTGCCGTTTACGAGAATGGTGGTATTGATTTCTGCTATAGACTCTATGGCTTCACCTCTGATGACAACTTGCCATGCCACAGGACGTATCAAACTTTATCAATCGGTAGTTGGCACATTAATTATATGTAATGTTCCTATTTCTTATTGCTTCTTAAAGTTCTTCGATTGTAGTCCTAATATCGTATTCGTTGTATCATTGTGTTTGTCAACGTTAGCTTTGTTTATCCGTATATGGATTGTACGACATCTGATAGAATCTTTTCCTGTATGGAAATATATTAAGAATGTCTTGCTACTTTCCTTGGTGATAGCTGCATTATCGGCAATATTGCCATCGTTTTTACATGTAACTATGGAATCATCGTTCCTAACTTGTTGCATTGTTGTGTTGAGTTCGTTGCTTTCTACATTGTTGTTTATCTATCTTTTAGGTTTAACAAAAGGAGAAAAGAAAGCTCTTCAAGAAATAATTAATAAAAAACTACATAGATGATACAATTAGCATCAAAAGAAAATTGTACTGCTTGTGGTGCATGTGCTTTTGTTTGTCCTAAGCATTGCATCACCATGCGGGAAGATGATTTGGGCAGAATGTATCCTGTAATGGATGACAGGGATTGCATATCGTGTAAGCGCTGTCAGAATGTTTGTCCTATATTGTCTCCATTGGATTATCATGAGCCTAAGAAAGCGTATGCCGCTTGGAGTAATGATGAGGAAGAACGTCGGACAAGTGCTTCAGGTGGTATTGCTGCTGAGGTATATAAAGAAGCATTGCAAGAAGGTTATCTTATAGCTGGTGCAAAGCAAAATGAAGATTTTACAGTTACTCTAGATGTATCTGATAATGCAGATGCAATTGCTGATTTTAAGAATTCAAAGTATGTCTTTAGTTCGGCCTATACGTTGTTTCCAAAGATAAAAGAGTTGCTTAAAAAAGGTGAGAAGGTTGCGGTAATAGGATTGCCTTGTCAAGTTGCTGCATTGAGAAAGATATTTAGAGATCATGAGAATTTGTTGCTTATGGAAGTTGTGTGCCACGGAACGACACCTCATGATTATCTGTTGCAGCATATTCGTACTTTAGAGAAAAACTCTGGCGAAAAAGCTGTAAGAATGTCTTTCCGAGATCCTGAGACATACACTTATACATTTACTTTCACTTTATATAATTCAGACAATCAGAGGTTCTATGCTCAGCGAACTAAAGATGGGGATACCTACCAGTTTGGTTACCATCGTACCGTTACTTATCGTGAAAACTGCTATCATTGTCATTTTGCACGAGATAAGCGTATTTCCGATGTAACATTGAGTGACTATAAAGGTCTAGGGAAAAAGGCTCCTTGCAGTTTTAATGCAATTAAAGTATCAAGTGTATTGATTAATACCCCAAAGGGTGAAACTTTCATCAAGAAACTTATAGGTGGCCATCATATATTTGCAGAAGAGCGTCCTGTAAGAGAGCCGATAGAAGGAGATTTGCAGTTGAGACAACCTTCGCAAAAGAAATCTGCCCGTTTTGATTTTGAAAGATTGATAGTTCAAAATCATGGTGATTTTGAAAAGACAATGATAGAAGTGATAAAACTTCATGAGCGAAGAGAAACGAGAATGAAAATACTCAATTTTCCGCGAAGAGTCTTGTCTAAAATTAAACGTACTTTATTAAGAAAATGAAAAAAGTAGGAATTATAACTATTCATAACTCTCCTAATTATGGAGCCTGTCTTCAGTCGTATGCTTTATATCGGTATATTCAACAGCAAGGAAACGATGTTGAAATCATAGATTTACATCGACCTGTTGCTTATGAAGACTATATACCGAGTAAGAAATATGTTTGTAGCAGACCTGTAAAACGTAGTTTGCTATCAAAGTTAAAAGGAAATGTGAAGAGTCTTATAGGCATTAAGACTAAGAATCCTTCTTTATATTCTCCTTTAGCAATCAAGAAATTCGATGAATTTAACTCTATAATCAAATTGTCTAAACCTTATCGTGGTATCGATGAGTTATATGCCAATCCTCCATTGTATGATTTGTATATTTCAGGAAGTGATCAGTTATGGAATCCTACACAGGCTTATTGTTTGGAACCATATTTCCTGACATTCGTTCCAAAGGGACAAGGAAAGAAAATATCCTATGCAACCAGTGTTGGTATTACTGATTTAAGAGATAACGAGAAGAAAGATTTTGCAAAATGGCTGAACCTTTATACTGATATATCAGTCAGAGAATATCGGGCACAAAGCCTATTGCAGGGGTTGTTGGCAGATAAAAAAGTGAATCAGGTTGCTGATCCTACGTTTTTATTAGACCCTAAGGACTGGAAGGATATGGCAGTAAGACCAAAGCAAAGTAAGTATATTTTGATGTTTACATTGCAACATAGACCTGAAATCTTGGAGTATTGTCTTCAGCTTAGCAAACAAAGTGGATTACCTTTGATTGAATTAGGTCAAGTTCAACCTGATGTGTTAGATGGTAGTTATACGGCGGTGAAAGATGCGGGGCCTAAAGAGTTCCTGGGATATATTGAAAATGCAGAATTGATTATAACCGATTCTTTCCATTGTACGGTATTCTCATTGATTATGGGAACGAATAATTTCTATACCTACATCGCACCTACCAACCAAAGAGGTAGTAGAATTATAGATTTGCTTGGAACGTATAATTTGAAAAAACATCTCCTGCCAATTTCCTTGAATTCATCCTTTGATACACTTATGTTCGAGACGATAAATAAAAATGTTGTTTCTGGCATAATGAAAAATGAGCGAGATCGTTCTCGATTATTTATTAATCAGTATTTATAATACACAGACTTTGATAGATGAAAAATATTAGTCAAGTTCACGATTGTTATGGTTGTGGCGTTTGCGCTACAGCTTGTGGACGAAAGATAATAGAGATAGATTTAAATGCCGATGGCTTCTATGAGCCGCATATCACTGATCCAAACAAATGCACTAATTGTGGTATTTGCACAGAAGTATGTGCCTATCTCCATGATGACTTGTCATTGCAGAACCCGGAAATTCATCCTTATGCAGCATGGAGCAAAGACTATTTAGTAAGAAGAAAATGTTCATCAGGTGGTGCTGGTTTTGAAATAGGAAAATATCTCCTTGGACAAGGTTATAAGATTTGCGGTGTACGGTATGATGCCAATAAGAACAGAGCTGAGCATTATATTGCGACAAATGTAGAAGAATTGATTCCTAGTGCAGGTAGTAAATATATTCAAAGCTATACTGTTGACGGATTTAAGGCTATCAATCGTAAGGAAAAATACCTTGTTACTGGTTCCCCTTGCCAAATAGATTCTTTCCGTCGATACATTCGAAAATTCCGTTGTGAAGACAACTTTGTACTGCTTGATTTCTTCTGCCATGGAGTACCGTCTATGTTGGTATGGAAAAAATATACAGAATGGGCCGAGAAGCAAGTAGGTAAGATAACTTATGCTTCGTGGCGTAACAAATGGACGGGCTGGCATGACTCTTGGGCAATGGGCATTGATGGTGAGGAACATGGTGAGAAGATAAATTGGCATGATTCTTACGATATGTTAATAAGGGGAAAAAAAGTTATATAGAAAGTCGATTGTCACAAGGTGATATGTTCTATCAGCTTTTCCTTGGTGACTGTTGTCTAGGAAAACAATGCTATGACCATTGTAAGTATAAGTATAACCATTCTTCTGCTGATATACGTATCGGTGACTTATGGGGAAAGACTTATAATGATGATGATGATGGTGTTAGTGGAGCTGTTGCTTTTACCCAAAAAGGCAATGAGGTGTTGAAGCAATGTAATTGTGAATTAGTAGAACATTCTTTTGATGTTGTTGCGGAGGGTCAGATGAAGACTTGTCCACAAAGAATTGGAGCATATAATACGATATTAGAAACATTAAAAAATGATTCTAAGAATATTCAAGATGCGTGCCATATATTAACAGCTTATAGAAAACAACAACGCCAAATAGAACGTATAAAGCATCCTGTAAGAAGTTTCAAGAATATTATTAAGAAAATAGTAAAATGAAGATAAAGACAATCACTTGTCATCATGTTTATAATTATGGTGCGAGTTTACAAGCTTATGCTTTGCAACATTATTTGGAGTCTTTGGGACATGAGGTTGAAATCATTGACTTTAATCCTTGGTTCCATTGTGATAGATATAATCCTTTCTGGATTCCTAAGAATGCTATAGGAAGGGCTGCAAGTATTATCAAGAAGTTTCCTTTACTGCGATATATTTGGTGTCCCTATAAAGCTTATAGGGGTGGTATGTTTAAAACGTGGGGGCGTAAGGCAGCCTTTGATGCATTTGAAAAAGAATATTATCATTTGACGTCAATTAAGTATTTTTCTTCAGAGGAATTAATGCAGAATCCACCTATGGCAGATGCTTATATCGCTGGAAGTGATCAGATTTGGAATACTTTTAGTAATAATGGCAAAGAGCCTGGTTATTATCTTGATTTTGGTAACGATCAAACTAAACGTTTTTCCTATGCGGCAAGTTTAGCAACGAATAGTATAAAGGATGAATGTAAGGACTTTATAAAAGAAAAGCTGGCAAAGTTTTCATTTATATCTGTCAGAGAAAAAACTGGCGCAAGTTTGTTGGCTGATTTGGGGATAAGTAATGTTTCTGTTGTACTTGATCCTGTATTCTTGTTGGATAAAAGTGAGTGGAAACAATTATCTTTAACAGGTAATCTCTATGGATTATCCCATGAAAGTTATGTTCTTGTATATGATTTCTTAGGGAATGATGATAACATGATTTCTTTTGTAAAAGCCTATGCTAAAGAAAAATCGTTGAAAATTGTTTCAATTAACGATTTTTCTGAAAGAGGTTATGCTGACATAAATATTAATAATGCTGGTCCTTTAGAATTTTTATCTTTGATAGACAATGCGGCTTGTGTGATTGCTAGTTCGTTTCATGCAACCGCCTTTTCTGTTATATTTCAAAAAGAGTTTTATACCTTTAGTTTGAAGGGGCATCATAATTCTTTAAGGATGTTGGATTTCTTATCTTCTTTAGGATTACAAGACAGAATGAATCCTACTCTTATGCAGGTTAGTACGATTAATTGGGTTAAAATATCTTTAGCCCTTGATAAAAGAAAGGATGAAAGTTTTGCTTTCTTGTCTTTGACAAAACTGTAATAATGGATAATTATTTAATGCAATTAGTTTTTGGAAGAAATGATAAATGTAATTTTACTTTTAATTATATTTGTATGTCTAAATAAGTGGTTTTATCATACCGTTATAGTTTTGGCTTTATGGTGGCAGGTCTTACATAATTTATATCTGCAACCATATTCCTTTACTGATGTTTGTGCATTATTAATTGCTATATGTTTTATAAGTAAAATAAGTAAAAAAGAAATCCTATGGAATAGTTTTCCTTTGAGAAAACCTTTTTTGGTTTTATTTATTTGTTATTGTGTATCTGTGTTCAATGGCGCTTTTAATATTGGTAGCTTACTTTCCGTACTGCAAATTTTTGTAATTCCTGTATCTTCATATTTTGCAATTCAGAAAATATCAAAATTTTGGAATTTCCTGTTTCTTAACATATTTATATTTGTAAGTGTTATTTTGAGTGTAGGATTTATAGAATTAAGTTTAGGATTTAATCCTATTATTCTTTGGCTTAAATCAGTTAACATTGGAGATTATTCTTCAGAACAGAGAGAAGATTATATTCGATTTGGTATGTATCGATGTCAATCGCTTATGGTATGGTGTTCTACTTATGGAGTTGTATGTGGGTTTACTGCATTGTTATTGTTACTATTGAATTATTATAAACGTTTTAAGCAGTCATTGCTTGTGGTTTTAATGTCACTTCTTTTATTGTTTGGAATGTTTACATGTGGAACTCGTTCAGTGTTTGTGGCAGTAACCATCACTTTGTTGACTTATATTTTTCAGGCAGCATTTAAATTTAAGTATCTTTTAGGAGGTTTACTTTTGCTATTATGTGCATTTTATTTGTTTCCTGATTTTTTTGATCAGGTTCTTTTGTCTTTCACGGACACAAGTAGTGTTGGTGGCAGTGATACAGAACTTAGACAGAGTCAATTAAAGTTAGCCTTGAGAGAATTCTCAAATAGTCCATTTATAGGTAATGGATATGGAAGATGTTCATATTTGGTAAATAGAAATATTGGTCTTTTAGGAGCTGAAAGTTTCTTGTTTTGGACTTTAATTGATAGAGGAATTATGGGATTAGTATGTTCTGTAATACTATTGTTTTCTACAATTAAGTATTTAAAGAAACAGAATTTTCTATTATGTTTTATTCCTTTGGGAATAATGGTAGGTAAGTATAGCTCTCTTTTCCCTGATATAGAAGAAACATATTATTTCTTTTATCTCTTTATCGTATTGAGAGCTTATCAGGAATTTAAGACAGGTAAAACAATTCAATAAAGAAGAATATTAAAATGAAAGTACTTTGGTTTGAAATATCTACTCCTTCACGTTATCTTCATACAGGTCAAGTGACTTTAGGTTGGCAAGATGCCTTGGAGAATATCGTTGCAACTTGTAAGGATATAGAACTTTATATAGCCTTTGAAAGTCAAGTTCCTGCTGAAGTGAAGGTCATTGATGGTATCACTTATATTCCGATGATAACGCATTATTCTTTTTGGGAGAATAAGATAGGAAACCATACCTGGACAATTAATGAACGGAAGGTGATTGAGCAAGGAAGGAAAGTGATAGAGCAATACAAGCCTGATTTGATTCACGTATTTGGAAATGAGTGGCCTTTTGGCTTGTTGGCTCAATATACAGATATTCCACTAGTTGTTCATATTCAGGGTAGTATTATTCCTTATGATAATGCGCTTTATCCTCCTAAGTATAATGGATATACTATGGTGAAAGCTGCTGGTCTAAACTTACGTAAAGATTGGCATCGTTTTACAGGATTCAATAAGGATGAATCTCGCCTTAAGATGGAACGTCGAATTTGGAAAACAGTTCACCATTTCATGGGCAGGACATGTTGGGATAAAGCTTTAGTTAATATGCTCACTAAGCATGCAACCTATCATCATGTAGAAGAAGCGTTGCGTCCAGATTTTCTTCATTCCAAGAAATTGTGGAAAGTTCCGCCTGCTAATGCGAAATTAAGATTGCTAACTACCGGGTGCTCCTCTTTTTGGAAAGGAGTTGATGTGATGCTTAAGGCTGCTCATGTATTGAAGGAGGCTGGTGTTGATTTCGAATGGCATGTAGCTGGCAGCTTGGGTGAGGAACTAAAGCAAATAGTAGAGTCTAAAGAGAAGTTGAAGTATGTAGAGAATAACATTCAGTTTCTTGGTTTCTGTTCTCCTGAGAGATTAATTAATGAAATGTGTCAATCTACCATGTATGTTCATACTGCGTATATTGAGAATAGTCCAAATTCCATTTGTGAAGCGCAGATGATTGGTATGCCTGTCATATCTACGATGGTAGGAGGTATTGCTACTTTGGTTCGAAATGGTGTTGAAGGCGATTTGCTTCCAGCTAATGATCCTTGGCAGCTTGCCAATGCTATCGTTGAATTGGCAAAAGATCAAAGTAGAATGAAATCTTATTCAGAGCATTCTCGTCAGCATGCATTAGAGAGACATAATCCTGATCATATTCTTGAGCAGTTGTTAGAATGCTATGAGGACTTAATCAGAAAATGATATAGTAGTTAAAAATTATTATAGTTGATAATATTTTAATATAAGTTATAAAAAATGAAAGCAAGAGTAATTGCAATGTATTTACCACAGTATCATCCTGTACCTGAGAATGATGCTGTATGGGGTAAGGGATTTACTGAGTGGACTAATGTAGGAAGAGCTAAGCCTTTATTTAAGGGGCATTATCAACCAAGAGTACCTGCAGATTTGGGCTACTATGATTTAAGAATGCCAGAAGTGAGAGAAGCTCAAGCAGAATTAGCTAAAGAAGCAGGAGTTGAAGGCTTTATGTATTGGCATTATTGGTTTGGGAATGGAAAACAGGTTTTAGAGCGTCCTTTTAATGAAGTTGTAGCAACAGGTTCTCCTGATTTTCCTTTTTGCTTGGGATGGGCAAATCATTCTTGGAGAACGGATCATTGGCAAGATGCTAAAACAAGAATAAATAAAAGTCCATTTATTTTCGAACAGCTTTATCCAGGAAAAGAAGATGATATTGCACATTTCAACGCATTTTTGCCAGCATTTAAGGATAAAAGATATATAAAAGTAGATGGTAAGCTGCTTTTTGTTATTTGGGATCCATTAGCAATACCACATCTTAAAGAATTCATTAAGACTTGGAATGAATTGGCTATAGCAAACGGACTGAATGGTTTCCATTTTGTAGGAATGGCTGGTGGTAGTATAGAAAAGCAGAAAACTGTCTTTAAATCTGGGTGTGATGCTATCAATACCTCGAATGCATGGATTGCAGAATCAATGGTTAAAGGAGAATTATGGAGAATATTGCTTACCAAATTAGGAAAATATTTTCCTAAGATTACCCCTCTGTCTAAATTTGAATATAAAAAAATAATTAAATATTTAATCAGTGATGTAGATAGAGAAGAAAATGTATATCCAACCATTATACCAAATTGGGATAGATCTCCAAGAAGTGGAAGACGTGCTGTAATATATACAAATTCGACTCCTGAGCTTTTTAAGCAACATGTTAAAGATGCTTTAAATGCAGTAAGAGATAAAGAAGATGAACATAAAATTATTTTTCTTCGTTCTTGGAATGAGTGGGCAGAAGGTAATTATATGGAGCCAGACCTTGTCTTTGGTCATGGGTATATCAAGGCTTTAAGAGAAGCGTTAGAGGACAAATAATCTACAGAATTTTTTAGTTCTGTTCTGTTAGGATATTAAAGATTATATTATGTCGATTCAAAGAGAAATTATTGTTATAGGTGGCAACCACCATAATACTTTGGGGGTGATTCGAGGACTTGGATTCGGTGGAGTGAAGCCAATAGTCATTCTTCATATTGGAGACGAGAATGATCCGTATGTAGCACATAGTTGCTTTATTAAAGAAATAAAATTGGTTTCCTCTGTCGAGAATGTACTACAGGTACTTAGAGATTATTCTAAAAAACTTGTTGATAAGGCAATTGTTATAGCATGCAGTGATGGTACCTCGAATTTACTTGATATGCACTGTGAAGAATTGTCAGAGTACTATATCTTGCCAGGTTCGTCAAAACAAGGATTACTTACCAAGATTATGGACAAAGAAAAAATGGCAGAGCTAGGGCGTTCTGTAGGATTCAATGTTCCCAAATCGTGGGTTGTTGAAAGTGAGAAGGATATAGATGGAATAGAATACCCATGTATTACTAAGCCAATTCTCAGTAAAGATGGTCATAAATCTGATATAAAAGTATGCCAGAATAAAAATGAACTTCTTGAAGTTTTGGAAGATGGTTCCTGTTATCGCTATCAAGTACAAAAGTTCGTAGAAAAAGATTTCGAATATCAGCTGATAGGACTGTCGTTGAACAAAGGGCAAGAAATTATCATTCCTGGATTCTCTAGATGTATTCGTCCTTGTCCTGGTACGAATACAGGATTCCTTCGTTATCAATCTTTGAATACGATGGAATTGCCTTTAGACAAGTGTAAGGACTTTATAACACAGATAGGATATTCTGGTTTGTTTAGTATTGAATTTTTGAGAGATAAAGTTGGAACAGACTATTTCTTGGAAATGAATTTTAGAAATGATGGAAATTCTATTTGTGTAACTAAAGCAGGATATAACTTACCTTATTTGTGGTATGCTTATAATACCGGTTTTGATTATAAGTCTATATTGAACAAATGCAATTTTAAAGAGGTTTTAGTGATGCCTGAACTGGATGATTTCAATTCTTTTGTTCGAAAAAGAAAGATTAGTATCTGGAAGTGGATCAAAGATGTATCTGCAACTGATGCTTTTATGGAATTTGATAGTAAAGATCCTATGCCTTTTTGGATAGCATTGAAGCAATATATTGGTCGGGGAATAAGGAAGGTAATTAAATAATGTATATAATCCGTTCTTGAAAGATTATCTTGTGTTAATATATGATGACAAATTCGAAGCTACAAATATCACAGCGTGGCATAGAAATGCCGGAGTCGCCTATCAGAAAATTGGCACCTTTGGCTTATAAAGCCGAGGATAAAGGCGTAAAGATTTATCGTCTGAATATCGGACAACCTGATTTACCGACTCCACAGAAGGCGCTTGATATCCTGAAAAATATAGATAGAACTACCTTGGAGTATAGTCCGTCACAGGGATATGGTTCTTTGAGACAGGCGCTTGTGGGTTATTATGAGCGTTATCAGATTAAACTCAACGCTGATGAAATCATCATTACTTCAGGCGGCTCGGAGGCTGTGCTTTTCGCTTTTATGAGTTGTTTGAATCCTGGTGATGAAATTATCGTTCCAGAGCCGGCTTATGCAAACTATATGAGTTTCGCCGTTTCGGCTGGTGCCGTGATTCGCACAGTGGCAACTACCATAGAGGAAGGCTTTTGTCTTCCAAAGGTGGAGAAGTTTGAGGAACTCATCA
>ULYE01016901.1_pt1 | contig 12754 bp, 10 predicted proteins | sample 1961921 | NCBI WGS metagenome assembly ULYE01 (sample SAMEA4835856, study PRJEB28245) | human gut metagenome | biome: gut microbiome; material: fecal sample | place: Denmark | collected 2008 | reverse complement strand
ACCAGAGCAAGCACTATGATATCAACCCTATCATCGACCGCGTAGGTGGTGGTGACTCTTTCTCTGGTGGTCTGATCCACGGTCTCCTGACCAAGGAGACTCAGGCAGAGGCCTTGGAGTTCGCAGTAGCTGCTTCTGCATTGAAGCACACTATCCCTGGCGACTTCAACCTCGTTTCTGCTGATGAGGTAGAGAGTCTTGCTGGCGGTAACGCTAATGGTCGCGTTCAGCGATAAATTAAGTGAAGAGGGAAGAGTGAAGAATGAAGAATTCATTTGCTCTCTTCCTATTTAACTTTTAACACTTAACATTTAATATTAAAATAAAAAATGGCAAAGTTTAGCAAAATGCAGGTCATGGCAGCCATGAAAGAGACTGGTATGGTTCCTGTATTCTTCAATAAGGACGTTGAAATCTGCAAGAACGTAATCAAGGCTTGCTATGAGGGTGGCGTTCGCGTTTTCGAGTTTACTAACCGTGGTGACTTCGCTCACGAGATTTTCGGTGAGTTGGTAAAGTGGGCTGACAAGGCTTGCCCTGAGATGATCTTGGGTGCTGGTACAGTTGTTGATGCTGGCACAGCTTCTCTCTATCTCCAGTTGGGTGCCAACTTCATCGTAGGTCCTAACTTCAACCCTGACATTGCACCAGTCTGCAACCGTCGCCTGGTTCCATATTCACCAGGTTGTGGTTCTGTTACAGAAATCAACAATGCTCAGGCAGCAGGTTGCGATGTAACCAAGGTATTCCCTGCTGGTAACGTAGGTGGTCCTTCATTCGTCAAGAATGTGATGGCACCATTGCGTTGGAGCAACATCATGGTAACAGGTGCCGTAGAGCCAACAGAGGAGAATCTTACTCCTTGGATCAAGGCTGGCGTTCTCTGTGTAGGTATGGGTTCTAAGCTCTTCCCTAAGGAGATTGTTGCTGCTGGCGACTGGGCTGCTATCACAGCTAAGTGCCAGGAAGCTCTTGGCTATATTGCCAAGGCTCGCGCTTAATTTTGAAAATCGTTTTTAAATAAAAGTTGTTTGGTTTTTATGCTTATGCATAAAAAGAAATGTCATCTTTATAGCGTCGTCATCAACCTTGTGGTGGTGGCGGCGCTTTTCTTTTCAGCTTGTTCGCCTGCCTATCAGTCATGAGGTGGATAAGTTGAACGAGCAATCCTATGCTCTTCACTATCGCAACCTCGACTCTACCAAAGTGCTGGCAAAGAGAGCCTTAGCTCTTTCCGGCGATTATCCTACCGGTTATGCAGAGGCTTGCAACAACCTTGCCTTCGTGGCTATTGCCAAGATGGATTACAAGCTTGCCAAACAGTGGCTCAACCGGGTGGAAGAACGCAGCGACAACCAGATAGAACTCCTTATTGCCGACGTCCAGAATATGCGACTCTGTCAGCGGGAAGCCCGCAACAAGGATTTCTACGCCTATCGTGAGAAAGCGATGCGCCGACTGCGCCGAATAGGCGAGGAGACTGATAACCTTCCTCCTCGTGAATATCAGCGTGCGGTCTATGCCCAGTCAGAGTTTGCGATTGTGGCTTCCACCTATTTCTATTATGTGCAGTTGGAGAAGCCGATGATGCAAGCCCTGAACCAGATAGACCCTGACGCCTTGGAGCAGGACACAGCCCAGTGTCTGAACTATCTTTACAATTACGGTTCGGGTGGAGCGATTACCCACGGTACTCAGCACGAGATTCTGCAGGCAGAATTCGATATGCTCATCAGATGCTACATGCTGGCGAGCGGTCCTAATCCTTATCCTTACTGGCAGGCGAATGCCCTTCAAGCTATCAGCGAACATATCCAGGATGAAGACAACCGGGAGTTCCTCATCAGGAACAACCTACCTGCCTTCCAGTATCTCAACATCGAGCAGATGCCAGCCAACCTGCTTGCCGGCAACTTTGCCCAGCGGGCGCTCAATCTCTTCAGCAGCTATGGCGATGTTTATCAGACGGCAGGAGCCCATCGTACCCTTGCCGAGTGCTATTGGCAAATCAGGGATTACCAGTCGTCGCTCGACTGTCTGAACCATGCGCTCTATGACAATAAGGCTATCTTCCAGGCGCCAGACCTCGTGGCTTCCATCCGCGAGCAGATGAGTCTGGCTTATTCCGCACTCGACGACAAGGTGAAGAGCGACTACAACCGCAACGCCTATCTCGACCTGCAGGAGTCTTCCCGACAGGACCGCCAGCTCGAAGCCCGTGCAGCCCAGCTCGACGATATCGCCACGATTCTCAATGTCATGATCATCGCCGTGATCGCCATGATTGTCATTGCCGTCATCCTGCTCTATGTCTTCGACTATATGAAGCGCAAGAAAGCCAAGGAGGAATCAACGGAAGAACTGCTTAAACCTCTGCATGAACGAATGGAGCTTAATGCTCAGAAGCATAAAGAATTCCTTGAGAAGTTTGAAGAGGAAACAGAACGCCGTATGGAATTGACGATGAGAGTATCTGCCAACAGGGAACGCAACGTGGAGCAGCGCACCAAAGTGGAGTTTGCCAACTCAAATCTTTCGTATATAAACCGTATGCTGAACGAGGTGACCCGGCTCTGCAAGGGTGGTGAAACTGAGGAGGTAAGAAAACAGCGCTACCAGTATATATTGGAACTGGTAGATGTCATTGAAGATTATAACAGTACCCTGACACGCTGGATTCAGATGAAGCAGGGAATGCTGAATCTCCGCATCGAGAGCTTCTCCCTGCAGCAGCTCTTCGACATCGTGGAGAAGGGAAAGACGAGCTTCCAGATGAAGGGCATCAGGCTCGTGGTAAAACCGACGGATGCTGTTCTGAAAGCCGACCGCGCCCTGACGCTCTTCATGATCAATACGATAGCCGACAACGCCAGGAAGTTTACTCCTGCCGGTGGCGAGGTGGTCGTCGAGGCTCAGGTCAAGGCAGAGGATAAGTATGTGGAGATTTCCATCACGGACAACGGGAAGGGTATGGACGAGGAACAGCTGGCTCATGTCTTCGACCGCGCCTATACCGGCGGACATGGTTTCGGACTGATCAACTGCAAGGGAATCATCGAGAAATACAAGAAGACGAGCCGCATGTTTGATAAGTGCGATATTTCTGTACAAAGCATGGTGGGCAAGGGGAGCCGTTTTGCCTTCCGCCTTCCTGCGGGTCGTATGCTCCTGCTGTCGTTGCTGTTAGCCCTGTTCTCATGTCTTCCTTCAGGCAGCGCCTGGGCGAAGATGCAGAAATCTCATGGCTCTCATCATCAGCACAAGCGTACAGCCGTTCAGAAGCCGCTCAATCTGCAGCGAGCAGACCAGTATGCCGACAGCGCCTATTTCAGCAATGTCAACGGTCATTACGAGCGCACGCTTGCCTTCGCCGATTCAGCAAGAGAGTATCTCAACCGCCATTATCTCTCGCTCCGACCTAAGGGAACCTTCCTGATGGTGAAGTATCCGAAATCGGGAGCCATAGCCGAACTGCAGTGGCTCAGAGACAGTCTGCCAACCGACTACAACGTGATTCTCGATATCCGCAACGAGAGTGCAGTGGCAGCCCTGGCGCTCCACCAGTGGGACCTGTATGCAAGCAACAACAAGGTCTACACCCAGCTCTTCAGGGAGATGAGCGCCGACAATACGCTCGATGAATACGTGCGCACGATGGAGGTTTCCAAGAACTCCAAGAATGTGGCGGTGGTTCTCCTGATACTCCTCCTGCTGCAGCTGCCGCTGGCTTACTATCTGCTGTATTATCGCCACATCCTGCGCTATCGCTTCGCCGTAGACAAGGTGAATACCATCAACCAGATTCTGCTCAGCAGCAGCTCTGACAAGGAAAAGCTGCAGCGAATCAGCGAGATATGGGATGAGAAAACCAGCCGTAGAGCCAACAGCGAACAGCTCAACGAGGTGGTGGTGCGCATCGAGAAAGCGCTGAACGACGGCATTGCAGATGTCCGGAAGGACTACAGCAGACTGGAACTGCTGGAAGATGAAATCCATCGAACGGAATACGAGGGCGACAAGCTGTATGTTGCCAATCAGGTGCTCGACAACTGTCTCTCTGCCCTGAAACACGAAACGATGTATTATCCGTCGCGCATCCGACAGCTCATCGAAACCAATCCCGATGATGTGGAATCGCTGCGCGAGCTGATAGAGTATTACAAATCGGTATATACCATGCTGAGTACGCAGGCGATGGAGCAGGCGAAGGGCATGGTAAGGCTGGATTACCACCTGCTGGAGCGTCTTTTCGAAATCCTGATAGCCAATACGAAGAAGTGCGATATCAGAATCGAGACTACGGACGGAAATCCTTATGCCGAGGTGTATGTGAAGCAGCATGAGTCGGCTTACGTTTCCCGCCAGATTACCGATTTCTTTTCTTCAACTACCGTGGATGTCAATTATCTCGTGGCGAGACAGATAGCCAGAGAGGTAGGTGATATTACCAACTTGCGCGGCTGCGGTCTCAGTTCCACTGCCGGATCTGACGGCAGTGCAATCATCACGGCTGTCCTGCCTGTAGCGGTCATTAAGAGAATCGACTTCGAGGGCTTGAAGAAAAGATGGAAACATAAGGTTGAATTAGAAATAACAGAAGTTCAGCATGAGAAACCTCAAGCTGGAGTTGAATAGAAATACTAAAAATAGAATTGAGATATGGAGAATTTTAAAGTGATTATAGTAGAAGATGTGCCACTGGAGCTGAAAGGTACCGAGGGCATCTTCAAGACCGACATTCCTGAGGCAGAAATCATTGGAACTGCCGAAAACGAACCGGCTTACTGGCGACTTATCAAGGCGCAGAAGCCCGACCTCGTGCTGCTCGATCTGGGATTGGGCGGTTCTACCACCATTGGCGTGGAAATCTGCCGCAGCACCAAGCAGCAGTATCCCGACGTGAAGGTGCTCATCTTTACGGGCGAGATTCTCAACGAGAAGCTGTGGGTGGATGCGCTGGATGCAGGATGCGACGGAATCATCCTGAAGAGCGGCGAACTGCTCACCCGTGGTGATGTGGCAAGCTGCATGGGCGGCAAGAAGATGGTCTTCAACCAGCCTATCCTGAAGAAGATTATCGAGCGATTCAAGAAGAGCGTGAACAGCGAGCTGATGCGCCAGGAGGCTCTCATCAATTACGAGATTGATGAATATGACGAGCGTTTCCTGCGCCATCTTGCCCTGGGCTACACCAAGGAGCAGATTACCGGTCTGCGAGGAATGCCTTTCGGTGTGAAGAGTCTGGAGAAGCGCCAGAACGAGCTGGTGCAGAAGCTGTTTCCTGACGGCAACAACGGCAATAGCGTGAATGCCACCCGACTGGTGGTAAGGGCCTGCGAACTGCGCATCCTGGATATTGATAATCTCGTGGCTGACGAGGAGTAGGTCACGAGGGAGATAAGTCATGGGGAATAGGACTATGAGGAATAGGATATCGATTTATCGGAAGTTGACCCGTTTGGGGGCATGGCTGGCTAGCGGATTGCTGGTTGGCCAGTGCGTCCTGGTGCTGGTATCGTGGCTGCAGACGGCTGCGATGCCGGAAACCTTCCCGCGCACGTTGCTCAATGCCGAGGGCATCCGATGGTTCTTCGGACGCTTTACGGAGAATCTGATGCAGCCGATGCTGGTCTGGCTTCTGCTGCTCTGCATTTCGCTGGGGGCACTCTACAGGAGCGGTCTGCTTCATTTCAACGGCAGGGAATATCGCCAGCGGGTAGCCATGCGAGTGGTGTTTTTCGAGTTTCTGCTGTTCGTCTTCGTGATGGTTTGTCTCACAATGGTTCCCCATGCTATATTGCTGAACGTGATGGGTGGCATCTGGGGCAGTAGTTTTACGAAGAGTCTCCTTCCGTACATTTGTTTTGCGGTCATGGTGATGAGTCTCACCTTTGGTGTTGCGAGCAACCGCTTCCGTTCGCTCACGGAGGCTTATGAGGCGTCGTATTGCGGCATCCGCGTCTTTGCTCCGCTCTATCTCCTCTACGTTCTCTCGGTCCAGCTCTACAGTTCCCTGGTTTATCTTTATTTCTAAAGGACGGGGCTCATATCTCTGTGGAATATGAGAATATCTCTGAGAGATAAAAAAATATCTCCGTGGGATATAATATTATTTCTGAGAGATAAAATAATATCTTCGTGGAATATGAAAATACAGAACTTTCTCATGGGGTTCAAGAACGGGCTGAAGGCCCAAAAGCTCCTTGCCCAATGTAAAAAAAAGGATAGGGATATAAAAAAGCCCTGCAAGAGGTAGCTTGTTGCTGCTCTCTTGCAGGGGATTTTTATCTTATAATTGGGCTTACTTGTGAAGTTTTTGCCTAAATGACTGTTATTGATACAATGGAATGTCTTTATCTGTTGTAGTATTGTTAACAACATTTCCCCAATCTTCTACTGATGGTTCAAAATTAATTGGCTGCAAAATAGTGTTACCCTCTGCATCATAACCACCACCGAATACCAGGGTGTAGACGTAACGCTTGCCTGGTTGCCAATCTGCTTCGAATGGAACATAGAGAGTCTTATATTCAGTATCTGAGCCTAATTTGTAGAAACCGTCAATCTTAATCTTGCATTCAATTGACAAGTAACTTTCTTCGTTTGTGACATCTTTTATTTTATGTGATGTATCCCATTTTTTCAATTGCTGAGGGATAAGAAACATAGGTTTGCTTGATGAAATATCTGTAGGATCAGTAGCTATAGTTATTTTTGTTGCATCCTTTATGACAGTACTTGGCTTTTCTGTGGTAAGAGTTTTATAGTGCCAATCAGACTGTTTAGGTGCAATACCATCTTTTGGTATTATGAAATAACCGCTGTGCTTGAAATTATGCAATTGGATACTCTTAATCTCTAAGTCCATATTTGAAAGCTGCTTCTTTGCCTTAAACACAACCTGAGAGGTAATATGACGGAACTGTAATTGTACTTTTCCGCCTTTATTACTTTTACTTTGGTTTGTGGCGATAGCATACATTACATCATAATAAGGGAAAGTTCCATCTCCGTACTCGTCAAAGCTCGCATAGTGTATTTCCTTCGTTTTTGGGGTAATCTGCCAAGTATAGAAAACTGGATCATCCGATTTTAGCACTGGGCTGACAGCATAAAAATTCAAAGCGTTAGTAGGCCAATACTTGAGGTTATCTGGGTTGGCATAATACCATTTTGTTCCATCATGTGAAATTTTGATTCCACCATTCCCCTCCTGTTCTGTATCATTAGTACCCATGAATAGAGCGTCATCAGACCCATCAGCTTCATTTCTAGTAAACGCATACACATTAAAACTGTAGTCTGTCAAATTAGTATTACTAATAATCGTTGCTCTAGATCCCATCTGGCTGCCAACGGTATGGAAGCCGATTGGGGTCTTTTCCTGAGCGGTATCAATGCTTGCGAGCTCGGTGTCCGAGCATCCTGACAGCGATGCCATTACGGCAAAGGCTGCGGTTAATAAATAAATTTTATTCATAAGATAATTAAATTTTACTAAAACGTTAAATATATATTTGGTTTATTTTATCTGAAACTTTCAGAATTGCATATTTTCTAACACTGGATATCAGTGTTTACGTCTGCCCAGTCATCGGCTCCTACGTCAAATCCGGCATCGTCCTTGCTGCCTCCGGAATCCTCCGGAATGTTGAAATCAAAGTTCAATACCAGATGAACATTGCCTATATGGCCCTTTACGGGGAAGGAACGGACCTGCTGGGTTACGTCCTGCTCCAGAACATGCAACTTGCCCTTGCGACTCTTGATGTAGAGCTTGAACACATGGGGCTCGGTGCTCTTCTGGCGATAGCCGAAGGTGTAGAAGCCGCCCCTGATCTGACCGTCCTTTACCTCACCGCCAAACAGCAGGCGCTCGGATGGAACATCATCGGGCAACTCATCCTTTGCCAACAGCAGCGAACCCGACATTCCTGAAAGACTCGCCCTGATGTCAGCCACTCTCTAAAGATGGCGGATGCCATGCACCTCGTAGGTGTATCGGCTCACCTTGTTCTCGGGATGGAGCGTGATGACCAGCTCGTCTTCCTTGCCATTGTCCTTGACCGAAACCGTTTCCAGATGGTAGCCGCACATCCACGGAGGAGTGATGCTGGCTTGTTCGCCATCAGGCGTCTGGACGGAGCGGGTATAGGCGGTAAACTGCCAGAAGCTGTCAGTATTCTTCCACAGAATGCCGTCGGCATCATAGTTGTAGCTCGCCACTGCATAGTCGTTGGCTGGCAACTCTATCGCCCGGCCTTCGCCATACGGGAAGTCGAATATCCAGGGATCACCTTTGCCTTGGAGAGGGAAGAAGATGACTCGCATTCCTTCCGGCTTCTCGAAGTCTGCCAGCTGTTCCCATTTCAGCACCACTCTCAGGGAGCGGAACTTGACGGTTTCGGGGAATTTGAGTTCCTTATGCTCGCAGGAAGTCAGGATAAGGGTGAGCAGTAGGATGAAAAATGTAAGGATTCTTCTAATCATCACCACCTCCTTTCCTGTCTGTGGAATCCATCAGGAAAGAATTTTTCTTTCTGGATTTTCCCTGATTACAGTTCCCTTTTCCCAGGAGCCAGACGAGCGAAATTTCAGTCTTTGTAGGGCCTATCCATTGACGCTTCTTCGTGGCTTGCCATACGTATTCACCGTCCTGTGGGAGATATTCGTGGTAGATTCCGCCCCAGTATCCGGCTCCGATGGTGAAATCGATGTTCCATCTTCGGGCGATGGGGAGGGAGTAGCCGTATTCGGCTCCCACCACGTAGTTCATCTTGTCCCAGAGCGTGCCACCGGGCTTGCCGCCCATGTAGCCCCTTCCACCGGTTTCGAAATCGTAGGTGAAAATCTGGCCGTACACCCCGACATGATGACCCGTGAGGGCTTTCCTTCGGGCAGCCTTTCCCAGCCATTTGCGCAAGGCAACATCTCCACCGTAAGCTCGCCAGTACCAATGACTGCGGTCGTTGTTCCACCAGCCATACATGGCGTTGGCGGCAACCGTCCATCTCTTGCCGAGGTCGAATTCCACTCCTATGTTGGGAATCAGTAATGCGTCATATATTATGTTCGTCCGTACATCCATATTGAATGGTTTGTTCATCTTCACGGAGTCGTTCTCATGCTTAACATTCTGTGCTGGCGCTCTGCTGCCATATATTAATAATGTGATGAGGAGTATATATTTGGCTATTCCATTCATCATGTTATCTGAGAATTGTATATTTTCTGCTGATTTTTATTAATTTTCGGCTGCAAAGATAAGAAGAGTTTGTAATATTACCAAATTGTAATAGTTAAAGAACTATAAAGAAAGTAGGATTATTATTATTTTTCAGGAATGTTGCCTTTTGGGGAACAAAATCATAAGAAAAAGTGTATTGCAAAAACGATTGCAATACACCTTGGTCTTTATTTCTTTTCCAGCTCCTGAAGGCTTTCCATTTTCTTGGATTCCAGGAACTCGTAGATGCCGCAGAGATGCTCACGGACGCGGCCGTGGCCGAATTCGTAAACCTTGCTGACAAGGCCATCAAGGAAATCACGGTCGTGGCTCACCACGATGAGTGTACCGTCGAAATCCAGAAGCGCCTGCTTCAATACATCCTTCGTCTTCAGGTCGAGATGGTTGGTAGGCTCATCGAGAATCAGCAGATTCACCGGCTCCAGCAGCAGCTTGAGGATGGCAAGGCGGGTGCGCTCACCACCCGACAACACCTTCACCTTCTTGGTAGAATCCTCGCCGCCAAACATGAATGCACCGAGCAAATCACGAATCTTGTTGCGGATTTCGCCCTTTGCAACATCGTCAATGGTCTGGAATACCGTAAGCTCGCCATCGAGCAGAGAAGCCTGATTCTGAGCGAAATAGCCAATCTGGACATTATGTCCCAGCTCCAGTCTGCCTTCGTTCTGAAGCTGCCCCATGATGCATTTCACGAGCGTAGACTTACCCTCTCCGTTTCTTCCCACGAAGGCAATCTTGTCGCCTCGCTCCACGGTGAGGTTCACGCCGCTGAAAACCTGCTTGCCGTCGAACGACATCGCCACATCGCTCATCTGCACCGGATAGTTGCCGCTGCGTGGACTAGGCGGGAACTTGAGACGCAGACGGCTGGTGTCCTCCTCATCCACCTCGATGAGTTCCAGTTTCTCCAGCATCTTCACGCGGCTCTGTACCTGGAAGGTCTTGGAATAGGTTCCCTTGAAGCGTTCTATGAAGTCCTTGGTCTCGGCAATCATCTTCTGCTGTTCCTCATATTTCTTCATCTGCTGCTCGCGGCGCTCCTTTCTGAGTTCCAGATACTGGCTGTAGGTAGCCTTGTAGTCGTAGATTCTGCCCATGGTCACCTCGATGGTCCTAGTCGTGATATCGTCAACGAATTTGCGGTCGTGGCTGATGACAACCACCGCCTTCGAACTGTTGATGATGAAGTCTTCCAGCCATCCGATAGATTCGATGTCGAGGTGGTTGGTCGGCTCATCGAGGAGCAGTACGTCGGGCGATTTCAGGAGCAGCTTAGCCAGTTCTATACGCATGCGCCATCCACCGGAGAACTCGCTGGTAGGGCGGTTGAAGTCGGAGCGTTCGAAGCCCAGTCCGAGCAGCGTCTTCTCCACGTCTTCCTCGAAATGGGTCATATCGATGGCATAGAATTTTTCTGACAGAGAAGATACCTTTTCTATGAGCTGCATGTAGTCATCGCTGTCGTAGTCGGTACGTGTGGTGAGTTCGTTGTTGATGCGGTCGATTTCCGCCTGCATTTCATGCAGATGGGCGAACGCCTGGCAAGTTTCCTCGAAAACGGTGCGTCCGTCTTCGGTCATGAGATGCTGTGGCAGATAGGCGATGACGCAATCTTTCGGAGCCGAGACCGAGCCACGTGTGGCAGTTCTCACGCCTGCGATGATCTTGAGCAGTGTACTCTTTCCTGCGCCATTCTTTCCCATCAGGGCTATACGGTCCTTCTCGTTGATCTGGAAGGAAATGTCTTTGAATAGGGTGGTGCCGCCAAATTCTACGGTCAATCCATCAACTGTAATCATATTTTTTTCTTGTTCTAATGTTTATTTCTTCTGTTGATGCAAGCCATCAATCGATGATGTGATTGATGACCATTCCTGCGATTGCCATGCCGAAAGTGGCGGTGATGTGGCAGAGCGAACCGTTGATCTGCGCCTTTGTTGAGCACCATTCGTGTTCCACGAGTCGCTGGTCGCCCCTGTTCTGCATCGGCTTTTCCTCGCTGAAAACGCATTGGAATTTGCGACGGGGAAACGTCTTGTTCTTCTTGAATTTCTTGCGCAGGGCCCTTGCCAGCGGATCGCCATCCACCTTCCAGAACTCAGCCTTCCTCACCATGAACGGGTCGCTGCGGAGGGCTGCACCCATCGAAGAAATGAAGGTGATTTCCTTCGGAAGGGAAGTGGCACGGAGAATCAGATCTGCCTTGTCCTTCAGCGAGTCGATGGCATCGATGATGAAGTCGTATTCCTCCATGTGGAATTCGTCGGCTGTTTCCGCCTGATATATTTTCTGATAGGCGGTGATGTTGGCATCAGGGTTGATATCCAGCAGGCGCTGGCGCAGTGCATCCACCTTCACCTCGCCGATGGTGCGGCTGGTTGCCATCAGCTGGCGGTTGCAGTTGGTCACGCAGACGCGGTCGCTGTCCACGATGGTGATGTTCCTCACGCCGCTTCTCAGCAGTCCCTCAGCACACCATGACCCCACGCCTCCGATACCGAAGATGAGCACTCGTGCCGACTGTAATTTCTCAAGATTATCCTTTCCCAGGAGCAGTTCCGTGCGTCGCTGCATTCCCCGCTCCATTGCTGTTATTTTATTTCCCATTCAATTATCTTTTTATTATCTTTCAACCTTGTTATCTTTCAACCTTGCTTTGCGCAATTCCGGTGCAAAGATACAAATAATAATCCGAAAAGTTATCATCTGGCAGATTTTTTTGTTTTGGAAAATCTTCCTGTTACTCCTCAATCCGGGCGATGCGCCTGATGCTTCCGGTGCGCTGGCTGATGATGAGCGGCACTCGTTCTACCACCACCATGGAAGTATCCAGACCCAAAGCCTTAGGCTCGTCGATGCCAATCTTGCTGATAATGGCGTAGATGCTCATCAGTAAATTCTGTTGACGATTATCTGAGCTCTCAGGGTAATAAACGCGGTGGATGATGATGAAACGGAAATCGCCCGGAATGCCGTTCTTGCGCAGCGATGGATAGGTGCTTTTCAAATCTACCTTCCTGCTTGCCACAAGATCTTCCACCACCTGGCGCAGATAGAGGCTCACCCTAGGCTCTATGCGGAAGCCAATGTGCATCGTCACGCTGTAGAGGGTATCGGGAATCAATGTCTCGCAACTGTACTCCAGCGTATCAGGTGTGTCAACAAACTCCATGTTGATAAGCCAGTAATGGTCAGCACGTTTCGGCTGCTTGTTGATGATGGAGTAGAGCAGCTTGTCGTCTACGGTGCCTTCCTTGCTGGCGTGGTTTACATAAACCAGATTGGAAGCGTACTTGGGAATGCTCTCATCGGCCTTGATGTCGGAGATAATCTGATAATAATCATTCAGCGGCTTGGTGCTGATATAATGGCGGCGTATCTTCATGGCTCTCACCCATACATACATCATCAGGAAGAGGATTCCGCCTATGAGCATCGTACACCATCCTCCTGCGAGGAATTTTGACAGATTGGCAGTCAGGAAGATGGCTTCGATGATGCAGT
>ULYE01025270.1_pt1 | contig 12777 bp, 14 predicted proteins | sample 1961921 | NCBI WGS metagenome assembly ULYE01 (sample SAMEA4835856, study PRJEB28245) | human gut metagenome | biome: gut microbiome; material: fecal sample | place: Denmark | collected 2008 | reverse complement strand
TAAAAAACAGAGCCGTGACACAGTTCAGTTTACACTACCAATAAAGTTTTGAATTCAAGGTAATTTGTGGATAATTTGTGACAATTAATGTTCATATAATGTATACATAAACTTTCGCCAATCCATCACACAGAAAGGACCAATTGTATGCTGAAGAGTCTAGCAAAATCTAAAACATGTTTTCATAATGGTGATTTACAACTTGTTTAAATCACTTATTATCTCATCTAAAGTCTCATCTATCTTCATAACATTTCGCTTGACAATATTATAAAGTTGTTCCATTAAGGTGTAGCCTTCTTTATCTGTTGGTCTTATTATTGTCTTTTCTATTGTATTACCCATGATATTTAAAATGTCAATCGTATAACATTGAGCATCATCTTCAAAAGGATTGTCTATATACCCAACAACGACGGCGTTCATACTAATATTAACAATAAATCTATCTGACGAACTTGTCTCATTCCACGAGATATTACTTGATTTCGTCTTATCAATAAGAATATTTACAATTTCTTTATACTTTGATTCCATATTTTTTTGCTTTAATGTTTGAGGAAGTGTTTTGCATTATCATCGCCACTTCATCAATATGTTTAATAATAACATTGACGTTTAACTTACCTTGTTCACGTTTTTCATTAAATAATGACTGCATGTCCACAGATAAGTTCTTTAAATTTACTCTTATTATTTCATCGCTCTTCTGTAAAAGTTTGACAGCCATTGCTTCCTGTAGAATTTTTCTAATCTCATCTATTTTCAAAGCAGCAGCCAAATATTCACTGGAATTAAGATAAGAATATATGGCGGGAATTATCTCCTGTGAGCGAGAAATATCTGATAACGAGAAAAGACTGTTTATCTCTTCCAATTTCTCAGCAACATCTCTCGAAGCCTTCTCGTTAGCTGTCTTCATACTCTTCAGTTGCCAGAATGTAATCATCAAACCATGAAAGGTTCCTATGGTTCCGAGCAACGAAAAAATATCTAATAGATTAATATCATTTGTATAATTACAAACTAATAATGTGCTTATTGTTGATATTACTACATATACTACAATATTAATAGAAATAGCTTTAATAGACATACTCAGTATCTAACTTCAGTTTAAGGCTACTTATCATAGCTTTAAGCTCTGTTATTGTATCAATATATTCTTGTCTCTCCATATTAGATGTTAGAGTTCAGTTTAGGTTACAGCCCTTTGTACTGGCACTTTTGCAAGTGCCTATATATTAAACTTTATCACTTATTTAATCCTGTACGCTTCAACTTTGCTTCCAAGTCTGCTGCCTTGCGTTCTGCAGCTTTACGTTTCTTGGTTTCTTCCTGTATGGATGTTTTCAAAGACTCTACACGAGAAAGCATTTCATCAAGTTTGGATAAACGTTCTGCGTCCTTTTTACGCTGCTCAAGGAAATCCTGCAAAACAAGGTCCATTGCACGCTTCTCCAAATCCAACTCATGAAGACGCTCGACAAGAGTGTTGATTTGTTGTTGTCGTTCTTCAGATGTCATAGGATTAACAGAATTTATTGGTTGTATTTTAGAGTTGCCCTTACGCGGGGCGCATTGTATGTAAATACCCTATACCCAGGGCGATGCCTATGAGAATTAGGAATTAGGAGTGATGAGTTTTGAGTTATTCTTGGCTAACGCCTGCAATTGTGAGTTGGGCAATTATGAACAAGAATTAATTGTTGTAATACCGAGCGTACCACTCTGCAAAGCGTCTCAATCCTTCTCTTAGACTTGTGTTTGGCTTGAAACCAAAGTCTTGCTCCAAAGGAGTTGTATCAGCATAAGTTACTGGAACATCTCCTGGTTGCATTGGTACAAGTTCTTTGTGGGCTTCGAAGTCGTAATCCTTAGGCAATACTCCTGCACGCACAAGCTCTTCTTGTAGTATAGTTACAAAGTCAAGGAGGTTTTCTGGAGAGTTATTTCCAATGTTATATACTTTGTACGGAGGAATAGGAAGACCGTCCTCACCATTCTGTTTCTCTGGAGCGTGCTGCATAATACGGACTACACCTTCTACGATATCGTCAACAAAAGTGAAGTCGCGCTTGCAATTGCCGTAGTTGAATATCTTGATTGTCTCACCTTTAACAAGTTTGTTGGTGAAACCGAAGTATGCCATATCTGGACGACCAGCAGGGCCATATACTGTAAAGAAACGCAAGCCTGTAGAAGGAATGTTATAGAGTTTGCTATAGGCATGAGCCATAAGCTCATTGCTCTTCTTGGTGGCTGCGTAAAGAGACACTGGGTTGTCTACCTTATCATCAGTAGAATAAGGAACCTTCTTGTTGCTACCATAAACAGATGATGAAGAGGCATATACAAGATGCTCTACCTCGTTGTGACGGCAAGCTTCAAGTATGTTGTAAAAACCGATAAGGTTGCTCTGGATATAAGCATCAGGATTAGTGATACTGTAACGTACACCTGCCTGAGCAGCGAGATTTACAACAACAGAGATATTGTTTTCGGTGAAAATCTTATCTACTGCTTCTTTGTCTGCAATAGAGGCGTGGACAAAAGTCCAGTCACGATTCAAAGCCTCTATTTCTTTCAGACGCTCATACTTGATGTTGACATCATAGTAGTCGGTGATGGAGTCGATACCGATCACTTTAATGTTCTTTACATCGTGAAAAAGACGCTTTACGAGGTTGCTACCTATAAAGCCAGCGGCACCTGTCACGAGGACAGTCTTGCCTTCTAAGTTAATATTATAATTTACCATATTATCAATTTTGAGTTTTGAATGTTGAATGGTTGCCAGAGGCAATGTTGAGTTTTGAATGTTGAATGTTGAATTGTCGGCTTTGCCGATGTTGAGTTATTTAATTTTGATTTAATAATTATCAACTCCTAATTTAAAAATTCCTAACTCCTAATTGAGCAATTCATAATGCGCATAGCGCACAATTCTTGCTCTGGCAAGCGGCAAAGCCGATTACAAAAATCAAAACTCAAAACTCAACATTCAAATCAGTCTCTTCTAAAAATATCACGTGTATATACCTTATCTTCTACGTCCTTCAAACAGTCATCAAAGCGGTTGGCGATGATGGCTTTGCTTTGAGCCTTAAACTCGTCAAGGTTATTAACGACCTTGCTTCCGAAGAAGGTTGTACCGTCTTCCAATGTTGGCTCATAGATGATTACCTCTGCTCCCTTGGCCTTTATGCGTTTCATAATGCCTTGGATGGCTGACTGACGGAAATTGTCTGAGTTTGACTTCATGGTCAAACGATATACGCCAATCACGCAATTATGTTCTTTGCTTGCATCCCACTGACCATTTTCTGCATAATAGCCTGCTTTGCGAAGTACTGCATCAGCGATGTAATCCTTACGTGTGCGATTTGACTCAACAATGGCCGACATCATATTCTGTGGTACGTCCTGATAGTTGGCCAATAGCTGCTTGGTGTCCTTAGGCAAGCAATAGCCACCATAACCGAATGAAGGATTGTTGTAATGTGTGCCAATACGGGGATCAAGACCTACGCCTTCAATGATGGCTTTTGAATCAAGTCCTTTAACCTCTGCGTAGGTATCAAGTTCGTTAAAGTAGCTTACGCGAAGGGCAAGGTAAGTGTTGGCGAAGAGCTTGACTGCTTCCGCCTCTTTCATTCCGACATACAATGTCGGAATGTCTTCCTTAATGGCTCCTTCCTGCAAAAGAGCAGCAAAAGTGTGAGCAGCTTCTTTCAACATATCAACATCTGTTACTGATTCGATGGCGTTGTTCTCGGCTTCGAACTCGGGCTTGTTGATAATCTTGGGATAGCCAACGATGATACGGCTTGGGTAGAGGTTGTCGTAGAGGGCTTTGCTCTCACGAAGGAACTCGGGAGAGAAGAGGAGATTAAACTTCTTAACACCTTTCTGGGCATATTTCAGATAAAGGTTACGTGTATAGCCTACAGGAATGGTTGACTTGATAACCATAACTGCATCAGGATTTACTTCCAACACCAAGTCAATCACTTCCTCTACATGAGTAGTATCGAAGTAGTTCTTTACTGGGTCGTAGTTGGTAGGAGCTGCAATAACCACGAAGTCGGCATCAGCGTATGCGGACTTGCCATCAAGAGTGGCTACAAGATTTAATGGCTTTTCAGCCAAATACTTCTCAATGTAATCATCCTGAATAGGCGAAATCTTATTGTTGAGTTTCTCCACCTTTTCGGGTATTACGTCTACTGCTGTTACATGATGGTGTTGCGACAGAAGGGTCGCAATACTAAGTCCTACGTAACCAGTACCGGCTACTGCAACTTTAATGTTATTAAATTCACGCATAATATATATTGAATTTTAAGTTTTTGAATTTTGAGTTTTTCTTAGACACGAATTAACAGGAATTATCCATTAATTTTGCCATGAATTGAATTTATGGCATTGGTGCTCAATTTAGGGTATAGCCCTTTGTATAGGCACTTTTGTAAGTATCAACATATTGAGATGATTTTCTTTATTTTCTCGCAATAATATAGCTAACTATTTCATTCATTTTATGAAGCCGACTTCATAGCCCTACGAAGTCAACTTACTTTGCCAACGAAGCCGACTTCATCAGGCGATGAAGTCAACTCCATTTTTGAGGGCATAAATACATGTCATAGCGTCTCACGGATAAGGGCATATAAGAATCTGGCACTTTTGTAGGCTGCCGCCTGATGATGAGTGTCATCCTTGCCCACTCCGAAATCAGAGATGCCTTTTATCCAAAGAGCCTTCTTCTCCAAGGTGTGGGCTGCAAGGTAGAGGGCAAAGCCTTCCATGTCTAAAGCCTGATACTTGCGGTCGTCCTGCCGCAGACTGTCCATGATGGTTTGGGAGGTCATCACAAATGGGCCACATACGGTTTTGGAAATGTGTACATTATAGTCGCCGCAATCGTTCATAAAAGATGACACTTTGGAGATGAGGGAACGATTGGCTGGTATCTGCTGTATCTCATGCAGCAGCCTTATCTCGGCTTGGTGTTCATCATTTTCTGTCTCAACGACTTTGCCTATGGCATAATCGTTGATGGACTCCGCCACGATGATGTCCTCATAATTAATGTTTTTATCGGTGAACCCTGCCGTTATGCCTGTCATAAATATTGTGTCCACCTTGAATATTGTGTAAAGTGCTGTAGATAAAACAGAGGTGGCACATACGCCAGGCTTGTTTGCACAGGCTGCTATGACACGTAGTTCGTGCAGTCCTGCCGTGTTAATAGTAGTAGTGCGAAACGTATAAGGCAATGATGTATGCGAGAGATACGTCCATTCGTTGCGGTTGAAAGCCTTCAGCAACTGTTCAAACTCTTCGTTGAGAGCACATATGATAGCAATGTCGTATTTGTCGCGATTGTTGAGGCTTTCCTCAAGCGAATGTTTGAACTGATGGAGTTGGATGATTTTCTGCTTAAGATCCTTGCGCCACCTTGTGTCTACATGCGAATAGAACAGAAGATGCCACAATTTGTCGCGAAAGTCCTGTTGTTGCTGTGTAAACTCCTTCTCGTATTCGGTAAGCCCGATTATCTGCAGTGGAGTCTTGATGCTCTGGTTTTGGTATATCTCATCAAGATATTCAGCCCCAGCCGTGTGCGACTGTTCCTCGTCAACATGGTTTGGCATTACCATGTCGAGCACAAGCAGGTCGTATTGACGGGCTTGCATAAGTGTGCGCCCCTCAAATATATTGGGTGCCGTGTCGATATTGACCTCACCATCAGGAAGGACTGTCGTCACCACCTGTCGCAATTCGCCGACCTTTTGGTCGGAATCGTCCATTATAAGAATGTCTATCATTGAAAAATGCTTTTTATTTGCTGTTCGAGTTTGCTGCGCCAGTCTCCCTTTTGGGCTGAATAGAACACATAGGAACGATAGTTCTCTGGGTATTGCTCCTTGAGCTCTTTGTCAAAGGTAGCAAGCTCCTTGCGTCCGAACACATTATACATTGTCACGACAATGACAGGAGTGGATATATTGCGCAGATACATCCCCTCAAGAATGTTCTGCCCAGCAGCTGGCTCGGGCAGTCCGCCACTGGCATCATCGTTGAGGTCGAAAGTGCTCATTGACATGTCAAGAAGAATGAGGTCGTATTCTTGTTCCGCCTCAAATATCATCTCTTGCGCAGAGTTGTAGGACGAGCAGTTATACAACGTGACATAAGAAAACTTCTCCTGTATGAATTTTCTGATATCTTTTGCCTTCTCCTCGTAATCCTCAACAAGAAGTATTCTTTTATTCATAACTTATATTTGTGGGAAGGTTGTCCAACTGAGATCTGTCTACGAGCATGTCGACAAGATTGAAGTATAAGTCGGTGAGACATCTACCATCGTGTGCCTTGATGGTGAAATAATTGTCTTGGTCGCCAAACTCGAACTTGAGAATGTTCATGGCCTTTACAAGTCCGCTGCCTTTCTCCTTTTGCAAACGGTGCAGATCTTGCAGACGTTCACGGAAAGTATTGTTCAACGCCTCCTCGTCGGTTTCGTCTGGCAAGTCATTGACAAGGCTCAAATGGAGTATGTGTCCGTCTTTTATCCTTGATGATATGCCGAAAGTAAAGGCATGCTCTTTCTTGCAGTATTTCAGCATATTACTGAAGAAGATGGTGAAAAGGTCGAACATAGAGGCACTGTATTCCGAACGGATATGGAGTTTGATGTCAAGAGAGAGGTCGTTGTCCTTGTCGTCAAGGTCGGAATTGTATTTCACCGCCGACTCCATAGCCATCTGCATATGGTTATCAAGCAGGAAGTCGTCGTATTTTGTTTCTTGTCGATAGAACCACTTCTCTACCTTAGCCAATTTGGCTGTCAGTTCTTCACGCGCCTTGTTGATGGTGGAATTGAGTTGCTTGTAGAGTTCGGGGATATTTGAAAGCGGTTGTATGGAAGCCTCAAACTCTGTAAGCAGTGCGAACATTCTTGGAGCCAGTCCAGTCTTCACCTCATTACGAATGGTCTCAAGGCGTTGCTCCGTTATCTCCCACAGATATGTCATCACCATACGGCAGAAATCTTCCGCATTCGCCGATTTGGACTCTATATCAAGGAGTCGGTTGCAAATGTCATCTGTAGACACCTCGTAGTCGAAATAGCCTTTTATAGGGTCTGACTCGTCCACGTGTATCTGTATGACGGTATCCTTAAACTGTGATATAAGATGGTCTATCTTCTTGGAGAAGTCTATAATGCATTTATTAAGTTTGTCGTTGCTTTGAGCGTCAAGATTGAAGTCGCGCTGCCATACATGGGTAGGTATATAGATAGTTCCTTCGGTGTTGTAAACAAGGTCGAGTCGCGCCAAACCAGAGCGCAATTCTCCCTCGAAAACACCGTGACGAATGCGTGTGCTGAGATATGTTCCCAACCCGAAACGGCTCTTTAGGAAAGCCTGGCGAATGACATCAAAAAGCTGGGTTGCCGCCTCTGCCACAACATTGCTTGAGTAGGTGGCGGCATTCTTTATCATGTCCACAGACTTATCATTGCTTGAATAATCCAAACCCGCAACCAAATAGTATACTCTGTCCTTGCCAGTCAGCGCTGCCTGTTTCTTAAAACGGTCGTACAGGTCGCCAATGCCCTGAAGTTCATACTTCATTACAGCATCCTCATTGACATATATCTTGCTGTCATCGAGTTTCTTCATGCCACGATAGGCTATAAGCTCATGCATAAGTTCGGTATAGATGGCATTATAGCGGCACTCTTCAGGAAACTTAGCGCGAAGGAATCCCACGATTTTGAGTTTTTCCTCCAGCACGTCCATCGTGCTCTTCAGTTTGTAGTGGTGGTAGAGAATGTCATCGGTCAGAAGAATGGAAAAGAACAATTTCACCTTGGCAAGTGGCTTGTCGTTCAGGACCTCTATCAATTCTGATGGATAATTTACAAACTCATACTTGCAATATCTTTCCAGCACAAACTGTTTTTGCGGATATTTCTCGGCATTGAGGAATATAAACAACAGGAAGTCTATATTACTGCGAATGCCATCATAGCGCTGTTTCTTTATGTCATCAAGAAACTGTCGGGTGTCTATTTTGGACACAAATGCCTTGTTGTCCATGTATTTGTCGACATAGAAGCGCACAGCTTTTTGGCGATAGTCTATGCCAAGTTCCAAATACGAGCGAAAGATATAGTCAACGGCTGTCTGTACTGTAGGTGTGATGTCTTGATTGTCGTTGAGAATAGTCTGCCATTTGGCAATGGCCTCCTCGTACATGCCATTCTCAAACAAAATCTTCGCATTGTCGATGTCGCGAATGTATGGCATGATGGAGGTGTCCTTTATGACTTCTTTCAACAGCCTCTGGCGTTGATACTGCAGAGCCTTTGACTGTGGCATTATCTTCAATGCTTCTTCTATATATTGAAGTCTTGCGTCATCGTCTTGGAACAAAGCGCAGAAATAAGGGTCGAAACAGGTCATGGAAAAGAAGCGCAATGTCTCAATGCGATTGATGTTGCGCTCTTCACGAATGAAATAGTCGAGACCTGCGGCTATACGGAATCCGTAAAGGTTCTTGCTTAGCTTGTAGAGATTGTCCTTGTACTGGTCGTTGTCTTTCTCTGTCATTACGCAATACACATTGAATGCCACAGCATTAAGAAGACTGTCGCTGTTGCCGTCTATATACTTGAATCCGCTATGCAAAAAGAGTAAAGAACGGCTATAGAGTTTTACAACATCAAAATTAGAAGGGTCTCTTTTCAGGTAACCGCAGCATGCGGAGATTGTGGCTTCATACTTGCCTGTGTAATAATAGTCAAGAATCTGGATAAATTCCTTGGAATAATAGGATTCGGGCAGATTATACACATTATTAATGGCAAGAAAAGGAAACAGTTGGCTATCGCCTGACAGGCGATACAATCTTCCTGCAAATCTCAATATACTGGAGAGACACTCTGGCTGCCTTATTACATATGAGCGCAGGACATAGAGCAGAAGGTTATAACGATCGATGGCAGAGTTTAGCGATTCCATGACGAGCGTAACAGAGAGATCGTCGATGTCGTAGTGCTGATAAAAATTGAGACGGAAAAGGAAATAGTTGTAGCGATCGTTCTGAAAGTCGTTGCGGTTGCGCTTGTACCGGGATATGAGAGTATTGTCATATTCTATGGCAGAGGAATTGCGCAGACTGCGGTTAGCAAGACTGTTGAGCAATTCGCTGATGATTCCGCACTTGTCGTTTTTCTTCTCTTTGTTGACATTACTTAAAAGCGTGAGTACCGCAGTGAGGTTGTCCTGATAGCCATAGATGACAAACTTCATCTCATAATACCAGACTGTATAGCCTATCTTGCGCAACGACTCATCAAGAATCTCATTTGCAGCATCGTATTCTCCAAGCAGAATGTGACGCTCGACAGCATCACGCATCTGTACAAACAGCCTTATTTGCTTCTTGTATCTACGGAGTCCTGTTATAATCCAATGTATCTCATTGTCAAGAGATTCTGGTTTGAAAAAGTAGCAATTGGCACCATTGCCCAAACTCTTAATGGACAAAGGCATGGCGTTACCCCATATAACACGATCAATCGCATGTTGGTGACAAGCAATATCATCTGTTGACGAAAGGACAAGGTTTGCATTACCACAATTCTTCAACTGAGTGGCTATACGCAACCAGTCAAGTTTGCAACCTCCTACGGAAAGGAAGCTGGACAGAACCTGATAGTTCTTCATTCTCGGTGATATTATTGGAAAAGGTGTCGTGAAAAACATATATTATTTCTTCTTATTATAATTGATGACCTTTGCAGGATTGTTGTTGAACTGGTTTACGTTGGGAAAGACTAATGTTTGGTGAATTGCACACTCTCCATGTCCTTCGTTCATGATAACAGCCTGTTGGGCTTGCTGCATAGATTCTTCGGCTGTTTCTGCTTTGCTGACAACAATCGGATTATATACTGGATCTTTAAGTTCCGAATACACTGCCATTGCATTGATGGCAGACAAGAAACGTTTCCAAAGATGGAACGACTTGTAGTCTTTTAGTTCGTTGCTAAGTGAACGGATGGTAGACCGTAAACACTGGTGGGATTCTTTGTGAGCAGACAACAAAACCCATACGATAGCTATAATTGTCTTTGGATGGTCAGCATATTCTTTGTATATATAGTCTATATAAGTTTGAACACAACTTTCTGATGCCTCTAAGGACAATAAACCAACACCTATACGGTAGGATTCATACATAATAGCAAGCGTGTCAGCATTGTCAGTACCAAGAATTATGTCTTGGTTTTCAGTGAAAAACTTGTAAAGCAACGAGTTGAACTTGCTTTTCATTACAAGGCCGTAGAAGTTTTGTTGAATCAAGGACATACAATTTAAGTTACTGCAACAAAGCCTTCACATGTCGCTCCAAGTTTTTGTCATCGGGGTTCTGACGAAGTTTTGCACGCACAGAATGGTCTTTGTCACCTTCAAGACACTCGGCAAGGGTGGTGGCGTTGTCGGTGGCGAATACTCCATCTTCACACATTATATATATTATGTTGGCAATGAGGTTGCGGTTGAAGGTGGTGTCCTTTTGCTTGCCTGGCTCATATACTACGGCTTCTACCTCTGGCAGAGAGAGGATGTTGCGCCATATACTCTCATAGCGGTTGTGCCAGTTGTTTGCTACATGACACTTTATTCTCATCACATATTCCATTATCTCAGCCTTGCGCTGTTCACACTCTGCCTGTTGCATTGTCTTATCTGGAGCGGAAGTAGGCTTTGGCTTGTCACCATAATTATAGTTGATGACGGTGGTGGCGTTGGGGTTGTAGTTTTGCACAGTGCCTATATGTACCTCCTGAAACGTGTTGCCTGTACCAGGATTCCCTTTGATATTGATGTCCATAATGCTTTCTTTTTAAGTTGGTAATTATTTGATTTTTAATGTGAAAGAAAGAAGAAATTATAGAAGTGTTTTCTTACTTGCTTTCGCTTGTTTGTAGTAGTAACTTTGCATCGCAGTCAAGAAACAAATACATGTTTAACTTATGCCGGGCGCAACGACTGCTTGCGTAAATACGAAGTCCCATACCGGCGATGGGCATATATATATGATAAATTATAGTGTGTACATGTTTGCCAATCCTATTGACTCAAGTAAGCCAGACAAGGCGTATGCCAAGGCGCAGGTGAAGGAGGTGATGTCGTTTCGCGACTTTGTCAGTCACATTGCGGAGCATGGTGGATACAAACGCGGTCAGGTGAAGGGTGTGTTGAGCGATATGTGCTCTTGCCTCGTGGAGCAGTTGCTGGAGGGCAAGAAGGTGATGCTTGATGAACTGGGCAACTTCTGGCTGTCGCTGAGCAGCGAGGGAGCGGAAAGCTGTGAGGCGTTTAACGCAAAGAACATCACAGGGGTGAACATCATCTTCACACCGGGCGAGGACTTCGAGAACTTGCTTTCACGTGCCACGTTTAATCCTGTGCCAAGTCGCTCGCTGCAGAACGCTGCTATCAAGGCAGAGAAGAAGGGCGAGAAGACCATCGACATCGAGGCTGTGAAGAAGAAGCCTGCTACGGATGGTGGTGACAACAGTGGCAAGCCTGCTACTCCTTCTAAGCCTTCGGACACTACTCCTGACGGTTCGGACGGCAATACTGAGAACAGCGGAGCTACAGGCAACCCCAACGGTACTGGCTCGGAGGGCGGCAACGGTAAGCTCGAAGCGTAACCATTAACTGCATAGTGAATTATGAAACTTTTTTTATTAATGTATCTAAAGACTACGAGTATGAAGACAGCCTGGAAGCGTGTGGCACTCTATGTGCTGCGAGTGATTGAACTGATTGTGACGGGCGCCGCGGGCGGTGCCATGACGCAAATGTAAAGCGCGAAGCGCAATGTTGAATTTTGAGTGTTGAATGTTGAGTTATTCTCGGCTAAAGCCTGCGATTGAGAGTTGAAGCCTACGGCAATGTTGAGTGTTGAATTTTGAATGTTGAATTGTCGGCTTTGCCGATGTTGAATTATTCAGTTGTGAGTTGTTTCGCATCCTAACAATTTAACACTTAACATTTCACACTTAACATTAGCACAAGCATTTAACATTAAACATTTAACACTGAACATTGGCACAATGCCTAATTCATTATTGGACGTTAATTTATAGATTTTATGAGAACGATAACCTTGATTATAGTGCATTGCTCCGCCAATAAGGCGGGCAGCACATTGAGAATGGCGGACATCGACCGCTACCACCGCTCACTGGGTTGGAAGGGTTGTGGATATCATTATGTGATTCCTACTGACGGCACTATTGAGCGTGGACGTCCTGAGGAACAAGTCGGGGCGCATTGCAAAAATCATAACCGACATTCTATCGGGGTGGCGTATATAGGAGGTCTTGCCGGTGACGGCAAGACTCCTTGCGACACAAGAACGGAGGCTCAAAAGCGTGCGCTGAGAACATTGCTGCAGGCTCTGCATAAGAAGTATCCTAAGGCGCTTATCGTGGGGCATTGTGACCTTGATCCTCATAAACCGGATTGCCCGGGGTTTAGCGTCGTAGACGCAATGTTGAATGTGGAGTGTTGAATGGTTGCCTACGGCAATGTTGAATTTTGAATGTTGAATTTTGAGTTGGTCGCTGCTACGCATGCGATGAAGAGTTGTTCAGTTGTGAATTGTTTTCAGTCACGAATTATCGTGAATTATCCATGAATTTAACATTAAACATTTAACACTGAACATTGGCACAAAGCC